>Ga0265301_10003910_pt1 | contig 15345 bp, 32 predicted proteins | sample AusTroGonzalo_MG_2_FD_193488 | JGI IMG/M metagenome (GOLD analysis project Ga0265301, IMG submission 193488) | Bovine rumen microbial communities from tropical cattle in Woodstock, Queensland, Australia - Gonzalo_04 | ecosystem: Host-associated > Mammals > Digestive system > Stomach > Rumen ...
TAAATCACTCATTCTTTCTCTCCTTTCAGTTCCGTTATGCGTTTGCTAAATATATTGTTAACATCTTCTTTAAAAATAATTACGCCGTCAACTTCGGGACTATCGTTGTAATAACATTTCTCGATTTCTTCCTTTATTTCTTCAAATTCTGCCTGTAATGGTGTGCCGTTTCTAACCGCTTTTCTTACTGTTAAATTACCTTCAATATCAGTAATTCCTTTTTTAAATTTGTTGTATGTTTTTTCGTCAATTTCAATTATTAGTTTCATTCTGCTTCTCCTTTACTTCCTTTAACGGACATTTTCTGAATCTCTGCTTATCGTATTTCTTTCCCCTTATGGCTTGTTCTATTTTCGGGCAATAATAATAAAATTCGTTTTCGAAGTCCATTTCTATTGTCTTTAAGGGACATTTAAAACACGATTCAGGCATTTCCATATCAATCTGTATCATTGTTCAACTCCTTATCCATACACTTAACAACCATTATCTGAATTAAAAGTGTAATTACTATAAATGCAAGGATTATCACTAAATTATAGGTCATTGTTTAACTCCTTTACTCTTTCGGACATTCTGTCCAAGTACAATGCTCACAATCATTATCGCAATCGGCTTTATTTATATGATTATCAACTATTTGCACGGCTTCGCCTTTTGGTATCATTTCAAGGAAATTGTTTGTCGGTAAATTTTGTAATTCTGCCTTGATTTCTTCAAGTTCTTTAACAATCGGATTATAAGAAATGCTTTTAATATAATCATTAACACTTTTTAATTCTTCGGGTGTTGCTTCTCTCATTGTTTAACTCCTTCCCCGACATATTAAGAATATCGTTTACTGTTTTTACAAACAGTTCCATTTTGTCTGTTGCTTTTCGGTTTTTTATCAAAGACATATCCAAGCACTTTTTGAATTGTTCAAAACAAGCATTATATCCGTCAATATATGCCTTCATTTCGTTCTCTGTGCGTTTTGTCATTTCACTATAACCGCCTTTCCACATCCTACAATTAATCTCGCCCTGGCTTTTCTCATCATCACTATTTCGCCCTGCCTTAATTCTCGGCCAAGTTCCATATCGAAGTAGTTCTCAATGATTTCAAGCTGCACCGTGTTACCCTGCTTCAGATAGTCACCTGTCGGTTTTGATTTTCCAAGGACCTGCTGCCATTGTTTCTTAATATGCTCGTTATTATCTCCACGGTATGACGGATCCGTAGGAATCTCCAAGAATCTTTCAGGCCTTACATCTTCCATATCAAAAGGAACAATATATCCATCTTTGCCCTCTTTAAATCCAAGTTCATCCAAAACCGTTATCGGAGTTGTTATAACCGGGACTCCCATTTCAAGAGCTTCAACAATCGAATAACCAAATCCTTCGGAATCTGAAAGCTGCACAAGATAATCACATTTTGCGAAGTAATCTTTGACATCCAAGTTTTCCGGGAGTTTAACCATACCGTCAACAAGCTTTGTCTCCTGATGGCTGAATACAAACCAAATGAAGTTTATTTCTGCTCTACGGAGTGCTTCTGCAAGCTTTATCATTCTGTCTCCGCCTTTTTCCTTTGTGAATCGGGATGCGGTTATAAGGAATAGGCACTTATTCTGCTTTGAAGGCAATGTGAAATTGTGGATAACCTTATATTTGCCAACATTAGTATAAGTATCGGCTGCTGCCTGTGATACAAATATAACCTCGTCTCTGTCAGGCTGAATATCGCAGCAGAATAATGCCGAATAACATCCATGCACCATTTGAACAATCTTTTTAGACTTAATCTCTGCAGGAATCTTGTCGGTTATTCTTGTGTTGATAAGTGTATCGCATTCAATGACCTTATCTGTTAAGCGAACAACCTGAACGATTTCTGACAGCCTTGCGATCTGCTTACCATCCATGCGGTCCTTAAATACAACCATGATGTCATACAGCTTATACATATTCATGCACCAATAGTAAAGCCAAGTTTCAATTCCGCCGATCTTCTGCATGCTTCCGCAGTAAATAACAACCTGCGTTTTTATCCTGGGCTTAAATTCTCCTGCTCTGGCTCTGTATGTCAGGCTGTTCTCTCGGCCTGCTCTGTAAAGATATATAGGCTTTGTTATATATGTCTTAGATTCTGGTACCGGGAGTCTTTTTAAGAAATCATCATCTTCTGCTACCTGCATATCTTCATTGAAGAACATGCCATAAATGTATTCTCTTTTGAAAACTCTGTTCCAAACACACCTGTTCCATGGATTAAACTCGTCTTTCTCGCTTTCAATAATCTTTCCGAGTCTGCCGTCTATGGATTTCCAAGATATATAAACCGTATCAGGATTGCTCTCGATTGCATTGTAAATCTGTTTAACATAATCATCCGTCACAAGATCATCCGAATCGATAAAGACAATATAATCACCCTTTGCTCTTTTAATGCCTGTATTTCTTGCTGCCGAAACTCCTCTATTAGACAAATGGCGAAGTACAATAATATTGTCAGCCTGCTGCCATGGCTCATATCCTTTCTTGCTTCCATCATCTACAATAATAAGTTCGCAATCTCTTGCAAGCTGCGGCTCTAATATTTCAAGAAGCTTATCTGTCATTTCGCAGGTGTTGTAATACGGTATAATAATTGAAAGTCTCATTTTTTTACCTCTTCTATCTTCCATACTCCCAAAGGGCCGAATTTAATCTTCCCCAATGTGAAGCAAAACTCATTTTTAACAAATCTTGTATTTCTTGCAGGAATAAAAGACAGTTTCCCTTCAATAATCCTGCCGTCAAATAGATATACTCTGACATCTTTATTGATGTACGGAATAAGATCAGGTAATGTCATTCTCTCTTTCCCTTCTTCTTGAATCCATGCTTGATGCTGCCATAATAGCCATCAAAACCACTCCCGAAATATTACCTGCGATAAATCCAATACATAAGCCTATAATCAAATACCACCACATATTTAACCCCTTTCTACACATCAAATCCTCTAATCATGTTATCTCTTACTGCCAGATACATAATGTCCATAAACAGCTTTGCCCCGGAATCATATCCAAACTGCTTAAGAACATCTACCGTATCACTTACGGCCTTTTCCGCCTGAAGAGGACATCCATTTTGAAGATCTTCTTTATAGGTCTGCATCATGTCCTCATATACTGCTGCCGTTATTAACATTTTTCTGCCCCTTTCTTATAATCAATATTTTCCCTTCATTCTCTTTCTTATGCTCATCGCACCACTCTTCACATTCTGTTTTGGTACCTGTAAAGATAATTCTCTGGGACTTTGCTTCTTCAATAAAATAAACTCTTTCTTCCATGCTACCCCTCTTCCTGATCCTTATGAAGAATCAAATTTCTCATTTGCTCGGCCTTTGCAATTGATATATGAATGTTTGTCAGAATATCAGACATATCTCTTTTTCTAACATTCAATATGTATTTATCGTTTGCCTTTAACCATTCATTGTAGGCAGTAATAAATTCTTCATCATCAAAAACCGATTTTTCTTCGGGATGAATAACTTCAACGGTTTCTTCATCAAGCTTTTCAACTTCTTCAAGTTCTTCTTTTGTCTCTTCGGGCATCATCTCGGCCTTAAGTTCTTCTTCAACATCTTCCTTAACCTCAACCTTAGGTTCTTCTTTCTTAACAGGCTTAGGTTTTTCAGGAGTTTTGACCTTTTTGTTGTCGGCCTTAGGCTTCGGAGTTTCTTTTTTCTCCAGTTGCACCGGTGCAACTTCTTCCTTTTTAGGAAAAGGCTCGCCGTAAAGCTTCTCATAAAACTCTTCGGCCGTGGAACAAAACTCTCCATCAGATCCTAACTGCTGCCATGCATCCGAAACCTCGCTCCAGGTTCTTATTGCTTTTTCATTTGTACGAGCATTGATGATGTGAATCTCTGTTTCTTTGCAGATAATCATCAACTTACCTATTCCCGGAATGCGTACAATGTACATCTGATCTGCAATAGGCGAGAGTGCTTCTTTGATGTCTTTATCAAATAAGTCTTTAAGAGTTTCGGGATAATTTTTGCCAATTTCATAAAGTGCACCACTTAAAATGTCGTCTTGGGCAATTTTAGTTGAAGGATTGTTCTCGTTCTCAACCTTCTCAATATAATCTTCAAGCGGTGTAATATTTTGTTCTTCTTTGACTTCCTTCTGAATCGTCTCTATATCTTCAACGGTATATTCCGGGGATAATTCTTCGGTAATTTCTTCCGGGAGTGTAAGCATCACTCCCAGTTTTCTTGTTCCAAAGCCTTTATACTCGTCTTTCAGTTCCATGGAGTTACCGCCTTCGGAGAAACGATCATTTATACGAATGAATCTTGATACCTGAGTTTTTTCAAGACCATATTCGGCTTTTGCAAATTCTACGTAAGTAGTATAGGCAGTATACTTAAGTATATCTGTATCTCTTGCCACCTTAAGCAGATACCCGATTCTGACAAAGCTCTCGGAAGCGGATGCAAGTTCCGCTCCAAGCTCTGCTCTATATTCTTCATAACCTTTCTGATAAACTATCTCGTTCATTTATGCTCCTTTCCTTGCTGCCTCTCTTTTAAGGGCCTTCTTATCAAGCTGCTTAGTATATTTTCTAAGCCATCTGTTAATCTTTTCTTTTTCGGGCTTTTCATCATAAGCTCCATACCATTGAATAATCTCTCCTCTGGGATCCATTTCAACCGTGATGTATGGAGTGGTATCGTTTGTTCTTAAAAACAGAATTATTGATTGCTTTTTAGCATGTGAAGAAAGATATTTATCTCCGCCAACGCAATGATGCAATATTCTTCCTTCTTCAACTATCTCAGCTGCATCCTTGGCAGGTCGGATAGAAAATTTTCCCGAATGATATGAATAAACCTTGTTAGCCTTATCAAAACGTGCACCGATTTCTTTGAATTTTTCGTTGACTATTCTTTCTCTTTTTTTGGCTTCTCTTTCATTCATTTCCAAAACCGCTTTATCATGCTCTTCCTTCAGATCATGGGGATAAACAGTAATTGTGTTTGTCATGTCATATCCAAGTGATGCTTTCATATTGAGATAATCCGCATAAGTGGTTAGAACAGCTAATTTGCTGTATCCGGCTTTGTTCTTGTAGTATTTGTTGACTCGGTTAATCAACTGTCTTACACTCATGTATTTAAGCAGAATATCCATGCTATAACTTCTGCTTGAAAATTCTTTTAAGTTTTTTACCTCATCCTCTGTAAAATGTAATTTAAGCTTTTTTTCCAATCGGTAAACCATTAATCGTTCCCAATCATTTCCATCCGTACAGGTAAAGCCTTTAAGCCTTGACTTGTAAATCTTGAGATAATCCCAAGGATTTTTTGCTCGTTTGTTTAATCCGACTGAAGTTTTTCGCATTTTTGTTCTGACTATGTACGGCATATTCAGCTTCACAAGCATCTCGAACTTCCTGTCATCTGCATAACATGAAAGAAAATCCCATATTGAATCATAATCATTTGTTGAGCAATAATATGATCCTGACGTTCCCCATCTATCAGACCAGTTTTCTTCATCAGTGAAACAATCATTCTCTAAAGCTAATTTCAGATGTGCGTATTCAGCTCCGGTGCCCTTTGCCTCATCAAACGTTGTCGGATAAATCGGACCGCATGCACTGGCAAAGCCTGCTGCCCTTGTCTGCCATATACTTGGCATAAAATCATGCGTTATCTCGTCATAGCCCCAAGCGCAATATTCCTTGTAGCTTTCATCAGGCGAGATATACAGCCTTCTTATTTCCTGTTTGACTATTTCGGTATCATCGCATATCTCCGGAGAGTAAAGTCTTAATGTAACTCTGAACCCTCTTAAAACAAAAATCTTATTTTCAAGATTCTGACCTAACCAAAATGTCTGATGCCTTTCTGTAACTGTGGTTTTCTTTTTCATTGAAAACAGTTCCAGGCTTTCAAGACAATTAGGACAATTCGTATGCCATGTAGGATTTGAATATGTATTCTTTTTGACTTTGATGTCTGTCGGCATATATGTTCTGCAGTGAGTACAATAAAGCATCTTTTCAGGATAAGTCTCTTCCGTGAATTGAGGTTCAGGACAATACATTCCGACATATCCTGTCCAAGCTCCCTGAAAATGTTCTCTTATAAATTCATCAAAATCAACTGGTAAAGGCTTAAGCATTTCATGAAGTTTATCAACATCCATAATCAGCCTCCTAAGTAATAATCTCTAAGGATCTTCGTAACGGTAGCATATCCCGGAATGCCCATCTCAACTCTGCCGTTAACACCTGCTGCCTTCATAATTTCACTCGGAACTGCTGCCTTTATCTTCCAAGACTGCTTTAAGACTGCTCCTATTGCACCGGCAAGATTCTTTCCTTTCTTTCTGACCGCAATTGCCATCTTTTCATCTTCAATGGATTCCTTAATGATGTAATCAGCCCAGTCAGCCATGATCTCAGTCAAGCCTAAGGCCTTTTTCTCAATATTGATTTTTCCGATTGCTGCCATTGAAGTATTGCAAAGCTCGTCAACCACTCCGTCAATGTAATCCTGTGCATCTTCTTCATCGATGCCGTTCTCAAGAGCGAGTTCCTTTAAAGCTGCAAAGTCTCCTTCTTCTTTCTGGCCTGCTGCCGCTTTATTAATTTCTTCATAAGAATCAAATTCTCCGAATTTATCAAACATCTTTCTTTCTCCTTTCTTCCAAATCGTGAATAATAACCATCATCCCTGCAAAGATAAGTCCTATTAAGATTCCAATCATAATTGCAACAACATCCCTGCCGGTAATATAGAAAACTGTGCTGTCATTATTCCAAGCCATCTGTGCTTCAAACATCTGGTTAAGATCAAGTGCCATAAAAGTCCCTTTCTTCCTCAAACATTTTCTCTGCTTTATCGAAAAAATCATTTACGCATTCGTCCATATTCTTGAATATGACCGTAAGATCATCCTCGGTACCATCATCAACAATATCTTCAGGAGCTAAAGTTACAGTCTTTCCATATTTAAGTTTGGTACCAGACTCGTCTATTTCTCTCGCAATGATATAATCATCATGGACTCTTACCACTTCAACGATTTTTCCGTCTCTCGTTTCTACCCATTGCTGCATAATTTTTCAATTCCTTTCTTTTTAAGTTGATAGCAATAGCTCAATTCATATCCTATGTCCCCGGCGATCTTCTCCATCTTCCAACACCCGACATAGTATTGCATAAGGATTGTTCTTTCCGGGGAAGGCTTAAGTTTGTCTATCTGCTGTGATATTTCATAGATGGCCTCTTCTTTCATCCTCTGGAGCATCTCTATATCTCTCTTGATCTTGTCGATATTAGCCATGTTCTTTTCAAGTTTGTTCTCCGGCGAAGATATTACCGAAACCCTATCGTATGAAATGCCTTGTATTCCGCAGCAGGAATAAAGAGCTTCCAAAAGAACTAACTTATCTTTAATCTCATAATCAATGTTTCTTCCTCTTTTGAGCCAATGCTTCATATCTTCATAATCCATTTCTTTCCCCTTATATAAAATTTTTGTTAAACTCCTTCATCCAGAGTTCAAAGCTATGTTCCATCAAGAAATCAGCCTGGGCGATCTTCTTAAGTTCCTTATTAAGAGAATCATCGGTATCATGTACCTTTGCATGGCACTTATGACATAAAGGAACAAGCAAACCGTACTTCTCTGATTTTTTCTTATAGGACTTATTCATAACATGGTGCCATTGTTCAGCCTGCTTTCCACAAAGAAAACAATGTTCAAAATCTTTAGTCATTATTGATTTGAGTTCCATAATTCTTTTAACCTCTCAATTTCTGCCGGGCTTAAGGTTTCAATGCCCATCTCTTTTGCATCTTCAACCGTTCCGTCTATCAGAGCCGACATTTCTTTATTGTCATAAGTGTGGGATCCTCGAATAACCGCCCAATGTGTAAACTTTTTATCATTTACGGTACCGTAGCCTGCTGCCACACAATGAAGATCCTCTCTTTCCAACATATCAACTTCATCTATTACGGAAATTATCAAAGGTCCATCATCGAAGATTTCTCTCTGACCGTACTTGCCAAGAAGAATGTTCTTGGCTCTGGCCTTGGATATATGCTGACAGTCAGCAATCCTTCCGACTAATAGATGGAAGTATTTGTTTGCATTCAGGCTCCGTCTGTAAGTGAATCTCTTGACGATAATATTCAAAAGCCCGGTTAATCCGTTCAGCTCGTCAACGGAGTCGACTTCAAAGGTAACTCTGAACTTACCCTGATATGTTCTTATGATGTCAACTATCGTGCCGTTCATTTTGCTCTTAACTCTTTTTCTAATGCTTCAAAATCATAATTGCTGTGTTTGTAATCCCGATATATGTCTGTCGAAGATTTTTTTTCTTCTCTGTTTTTGTAATTTCCTTCCTTCACTTTTACAAAATTATCAATCTCAATCAGCCAATCGAATGTAGCTACCCAACCCTGATCATTTTTGCCTTGAAGAAAAACACTGCTGTTCGCTTTCTCGAACACTTCCTTTACATCTTCAAAGGAAAATTGCTTCAGAAGCTTCTTGATCTTGTCAGAACGAGTCTTGGTTATAACAGAACAAGGTTTAAAGAATATACAAGTCTTATTAAATATTTCCTGAACATGTTCCATGTCAGGAACTGAAGCATCAGACCTTATATCTTCTTCTCTTCTTATATTCTTTATTTCTTTATTTCTTATATTGTGGCCAGTTGTTGGCCAGTTGTTGGCCAGTTGTTGGCCATCTTGTTGGCCATCTTGTTGGCCACCTTTAATATCACGACCTTGATATTTGTCCCAATTTACAATGGTTACAATAGAAAATTTGTTGGTCGTTTTGATGGTCACTTCGTTGGTCGATTTTAAGTGTTTTAATGCAGTTCTGACGGACTTTTCTGAAATATTCAAATCTCTTGAAAGTTTTCTTCTTCCGACTACTACAGATCCTTTTGGAATTTCATAACCTTTAAATCTATAATCTTCCCAGTTAGCATTAAGCAATAAATGAAGGAAAACAGCTTTTGTGTTTGAGTCCTGGTACCATTCCCAATCAGTCATGGAACGAAAGAGTTTAATATATCCTTCATCCAAATTGTGTCTCCTTTCCCAAAGTCTCGGCTTCCGTGATGAAATGCCAAGCAGTTACCATCTCCGAGACTTTGTTCTCTAATTTATCAGGCGATAAACGGCCACCGTTTTGCCTGTGTATAAGCATTTTATTTTTCCACAAGGCTCTACCACTCCCTTCTGTGACAGTTCCGTAAGTCTCGGAGCTGCAAAATTTCTTTCATCTGTCGGAGTGTAGCCTTTTCTTTTCATAAATACTGCAATCTCTTTTGCCGAAAGAGGTCTCTGGGAATGCTCTGTCATAATCTCTATGATCTGCTTGTATCTCTTCTCTCTGTCTACCACTTCGTTAGAGTCACCTCTGGTATTGAATGTCACAATATCTCCCGGTAATGTTTCTTCAATTATTCCCATCTTGTCTCCTTTCATACTCAAAACTCACATTAAGAAGTGAGAATACATTTAATATCTCGAAAGCGGTCCAATCCACATTACCGGCAAGCTTCTGACTGATGCTGCCTTGTGTAAGATTCAAAGCATAGGCCAAATCCGACTGACTTATTTTCTGTTCTCTCATTTCAGACCGTATAAAAGTATTCAATTCTTTATATTCTCTGGATGTTTTATTGAACTTCATCTTCTTCTTTATGCTTCCACTGATAAATCAAACCACCGATACATAATCCGAACGGAATATAGAAAAGCTCGAATAGAAAGAGCCAAAAGCGAAAATTAAAAATCTCAAAAAATTGATGTATCATAATTGTTCTCCCCCTTGAATTGAATCTAATTATGCTTCTTCAAAAAAATAATCAAGCGGAACTCCAAGTGCATCACAAATCTTTTTATACTCTGTAGCTTCAACTTTTCTGCCTTTTAAACAAATGTCAGAAATAACTGAATAAGCGAGTCCAGATCGCTCTGCAAGGAATGTCTGCTTGATACCATGTGAATCAAGATATGCTCTGATTTTTTCTCCCATCTTATCTCCTTTCTACGATTTTTTCGTATTTTTTAAATATGGTTTCTACGATTTTTTCGTAGTTCTCACCTATAAATTACTACGATTATTTCGTATTGTCAATTATTTTTTTATTTCTTTTCTACATTTTTTTAGTAGTTTAGCCGATAATATGTTATAATGCCAATAAAGGAGATTTAAGATATGAGTGATTACGAAGTAAGACAAACTATAAGAAATAGACTAATTGAATGCAGAATAGAAGCAAACCTTACACAAAAGGAAGTCGGAGATATTGTCGGAAAGAAACCAACAACCGTTGCTTCCTGGGAACAAGGAATGTCTCTACCTGATATAGAAACCCTTTATCGTCTAACAAAATTTTACGGAAAAACATTAAAGTTTATGTTTGGAGAAGAATAATTATCCTTCGGAGTTCCTTTTATGCCCGAATAATTAAACCCAATGTTTTTGATTTTATAATCAAGGAAAATGGCAGCTTGGGAACTCCGATCCTTTTATCTACAAAGAGTGTAACAAACCAAATTGTCTCATTGAAGTTCCACTTTAATCCACTTTTGAAACAGGAGAAATACCAATGATTGATACAAAAGAAATCGTTTTGAAACTTAAACAGAAACGAGAAGAAATGAATTTATCTCTTAATGATATTGTTGATATGACTAATGGAATGATTTCAAAGACAACAGTTCAAAGAGTTTTTGCTGAAGATTCCGAGAATACTTCATTCAGATATAATGACACTATAAGACCACTTGTTAAGGCAATGCTGGATGTCGAAGAATTTGAAGAAACTGACGATATGGACACCAAGGCATTGAAATCCTTGCTTAAATTGAAGATTCAACGCATTGAAGAATTGGAGAAGCAGATTTCCGATTTGCGAGTCCTTTTATCTGATGAAAAGGTTAAATCACATGAAAAGATTGAAAAGGAAAGAAATCAGTTTGAAAGACATATCAAATTATTAGACGAACAAATTGCCCTGAAAGATAAAAGAATGGATGAAATGAAGGCAAGATTTGACCGAAAAGACGAACAATACACCGAATTAGTAAACAGATTGTTGAATTGCCATTGTTGTAGCAAAGGAGCAAACGAATGACGATTGAGCATTTGAAAAGCGGTAAATATCGTATTTCCGAAATGAGAGATGGAAAAAGATATAGAATTGTTCTTGACCATGTTCCATCTGATAAGGAAGCCACGAAGATATTTAACAAGATGGAAGGGAAAGTCTGCAATGACACTCCTTTTGAAGAAGCTGCTGCCAATTATATCGACCTTAAATCAAATGTCTTGTCTCCTTCCACTATCAGAGGATATAGAGTTATCCTGAACAATTTGGATTCTGATTTGTTAAAGAAACCACTCGACAGAATCACTTCGCCCTATATTCAGGGAATAGTAAACAAACTGTCGGTAAATCATAAGCCTAAAACAGTAAAGAATATTAACGGATTTATAATGTCTGTTCTGAAATTCTATGAGATAGATATAAAAAGTCCCACTCTCCCGAAGCGAATCAAAGAAGATATATATATTCCTTCCGAAGAGGATATAGTGAAGATTCTGGATGATGTTAAGGGAACAAAGTATGAAGTGCCTTTTATTCTCGGAACACTTGGTTTGAGAAGGTCGGAAATCTGTGCATTGACTACCGAGGATCTCTCCGGCAATCTTCTGACAATCAATAAAGCCTATGTCGAAGGAGAAAACAAGCAATGGTATATCAAATCCACCAAGACAACAGAATCAACCAGAGTGATTGTTATTCCTGATTATGTAGCAGACCTTATAAGAGAAAAGGGAATCTATGATTCAAGTCCCCACAGCTTATATTCTAAACTGAAATGTGTTCAGGACAGACTTGGAATACAAAGATTCTCCTTTCATAAGTTAAGACATTTCTTCGCTTCGTATATGCACAATCTTGGATATTCGGACAAGCAGATTCAATCCTTTGGTGGATGGAAAACTGATGCCGTTATGAAAACTGTCTATCAACACGCAATGGATATGGACAGAACGAAGGTCGAAATGGCAAACAATATTGATATGCTTATTAAAAAAAATTGCCCATAATTGCCCACGAAAATTTAGAAATGCCCTATTTAAGCCTTTTGTAATGCAAAAATAGAATGTCCGATTCCCGTTAGCAGCTGTTTTTTTATTTATCCCGAATTTACCGCAAAAACCTGTGTTTATGCGGTTTCGGGATATTTTATTTTTGCAAAAAATATTAGCCAAACTAATAAATATTAGTTAGAATTATAAAAAAATTGCCCACAGATTGCCCACGAATTACATATTTTGCATCTGCTTTATCCAGGCAACTTTTTCAACATATTCGTTGTGGGATTTATCCCAGGCATCCTGCATGGCTTCCGGGATTTCAGGATATACTCTTTTAAGATCCTCAATATCTTCTGCTGCGAACTGATGAATAATCATAGCATGACCGAGTTCCTGAATACTCATTTCTTTATATTTTGTGTAACGGTTTGCATCATTCTTGGCCTTATACCAAAGAGCTTTTTCTATATACTCTTTTGCACCGTCTATCTCATCATTAATCTTATTGATATAGTCTTTTATTTTCTTCATATTGACTCCTAAAACAAAGGGATAGAGATTTATACCCTATCCCTAAATAAAACTAAATTGTAGCTGTTCCTGTGCTTACAACAGGCGGAAATGATCCTGCATCATAACTCCATGAGTTAGGGAAGCGAAGCATACCGCTTGTAGCCTGTGCCAACTGTAACTTTGATACTTCAGCCTGAAGAGCTTCGATCTTGTTCTGTGCAATCATATCCTTAACGGACTGAATCTGTGCAGAGAAGTTTGCGTTGGTAGCTGCATCTCTCATTGCACCTTCATAATTGCTCTGCATGATTAACTGCTTTGTAGAACAGCAACATTCGTTCTGATTCGCAAGAAGGTTAGCCTGTGCTACGGCAAGACCCGAAATGTCTCTTGCAAGTTCGTTGTAAAGACCCTGATTAGCCATAAGGCTGTCATGGAATGTTGCGTTTGTGGCCGCCACACTCTGTGCTGTTCCGGCATTTACAGCCGAAAGAATTTCTCTCTGATTAGCCATTGCGTTCTGATTGTCAAATCCACGCTGAACTTCGTTAGAAGTTGCCATATTTTCATATCCAATCGCATTAGCCACATTGTTACCGAAGCCAAAGCCACCACCGCCAAAGAGACAAAGAATAGCAAACAGAAATATTAAGCCATCAATACCCATGTTCATATTGTCCATAGTTGTTTCTCCTTTCGTGAATTTTATATAATTTGCAAATTATTTAAGTGAGTTAAGAATGGAATCCGGGTCTATACCCCTTTCCTTCGCTAATTTATAGAAAGCATCTTTCGGATTCCCGCCATTGGCATTAACATAATCAATAGCTTGTTTCATGCCGGGATTTGTTTGCATAAGATTTTGTAAAGCCATTTGTGGATTTTGGGATGTCTTTATCGTCTGTAAAAGCTGTTTCATCTGTGGATTCATAATGCCTGTCAATAAAGGATTCATATTTGTTCTCCAATCTCTCTAATCTCTTGCTTATATCATTAAGCAGATTGTTTGTGTTCTCTTTTTCAACTTCTTCTTCGCTCTTGTGATGCGTAATGTCGAAGGCTTCTGCCGTAACATTTCCGAGTCCGTCTGATACGCACTTCCAGACAATAGGTTGAGTTGTATCGGCAATCAGGACAGATGAATTGGGACTCATTCGGATTGCATCAATACTTGTTTTGCCGTTTGCCTGTAAAATCTGTTGTGGTGGTAAAGTATAATTCATAATTTACTCCTTATAAAATACATTTCCGTTTTTCAAGACATTAAAAACAGAAGAAACAACCCTGAATATATATTCCATAGGAATATCTTTCAAATCATCACTTTTAAGCAATAGATTGATAAATTTCTTCATATCCATAGTAATTTCTCCTTTCTGATTAAATTGTACAAAAAAAAGAGAGTGTGCGATACACTCTCTTTTTCCTCAAAAACTATTCAATTTTTACTACACTTAATATGTTGTTTTGCACACGATATATCTTGGATTTTACTCTGGCTGCCAAATTATCAACTTGAGTTTTGGAAATGTGCATATCCGTTTCAATCATACTGTTAGTCTTTTCATTAGATTTTAATAACAGATATTCCCATTCTCTATCGGTAAAATTGCAATTTTCCTTTAAATAATCCAAATCGAGTTTAATAAAATCTCTGTATAACATCTTATTCCATAAATTACTTAACTCTGATTTTGTCTCCGATATGAATAAGATTGGGATTTTTTATGTCGGGATTTAACCCTAACAACTCATTCAAAGCAATATTAAATTTTCTTGCGATTGCTCCTAATGTGTCTCCTTTCTGAACTGTATAATATTCTTCTTTCGTCTGGGAAGTAAGATAAATCTTATCCCCAACATTTATTTTGTTTATGTCTCTGATTTGGGGATTATAGGAAATCAGCTTTGCCAAAGACAATCCGTTTGCCTTTGCAATCCCGGACAATGTGTCTCCTTTTTTAACATAGTAAACTGTTTTCTGTGGATCCGCCACAATAGGAACTGTCGGATAGTCAACCCAAGCTGTTGCTTTTCCATGCTGTTTCCATTTGCTCTTTCTTGTGCCGCCTTTGTGGTTATATCTTTCTCCCTTGTCATTAACATAGGAATAAAGGATTCCACCACCCCAAGCAGAAGTACACTCAATGACATTATAAGTCTTGCCATTTACTTCTGTTGTTCCGATGAAGCATCCGACATGGCCTGACATATATAACACTCTCGGCTCTCCGTCTTTAAGAAGCTTAAAATCGGAAGATATATTGGAGCATTGTTTCAAAAGTCCATACTCGGTGCAATCCCCGGTATTGGTCAATGTTCTCTGATAATAACCCGGTGTCTGATTGTTTACATCATAGCCATTGAATATAGCCTTCAACAAATTAACGCAATCAGCCGAAGTTCTTCCGTCTGTATGGACATAACACAGATTGTCGGGATATTTGTTTCGATAATATGTCTTGCGTGATGCAAGGATTTTTAATCTGTCAATTAGCTGTGAAGCTGTCATTATCACTTTCGCCATATTGTTTTCCTTTCAGCTTGTTATACTGTATGGTTGAAATTCCAATTAAAGCACCTATAAATGTGTCTATTGCAACAATAGTTCCTTCTACTTCTGCAAGATAAGGGAATCCCCAAATCTTGCCAAGAGTAAACCATAATGTTGCAATAGCCGGGAGACACAC
>Ga0265301_10003914_pt1 | contig 15336 bp, 12 predicted proteins | sample AusTroGonzalo_MG_2_FD_193488 | JGI IMG/M metagenome (GOLD analysis project Ga0265301, IMG submission 193488) | Bovine rumen microbial communities from tropical cattle in Woodstock, Queensland, Australia - Gonzalo_04 | ecosystem: Host-associated > Mammals > Digestive system > Stomach > Rumen ...
TCGGTGTTATCTTTACCTGCTCCCGCATTCACACTGTCAGAATCAGGATCATTTGAACCAAAGACTCTTCTGACACTGCCTTCCTTTGTCGAATAGTAACCGAATGGCAATGGAGAAAACGCTTCCTTGTATAGTTCGATGTAGCCATATCCATCATGAACGATGACACCTCCGGCAGGACCGATGTCTCCGACGGAGTATGAAACCGTGATTTTATTGTTGACGACATCGGAGTTTTCGAATTCATCCTTTTCTGCCCAGTATGAGAGTGTTGTGGTCTCACGTATTTCAATCGGGCTGTTGTATGTTCTTTCTTCTCCGTTAAGTATGTATTTGATTGTTGCACCCTGGCTCGAAGCAAGGCTGACCTTTTTGTATTTCTTACCCGTTACAAGACTTGTATCGCAAGAAGGCTTGTTGAGTTTAACCAAGGCTTTTGTGGAAAGAGTCTCGGATTTGATATAGCCGGCCTTAGAGAGGCTAACTGACATGGATGATCCGCTATTAACCTTGATGCTGAATCGACCGCCACTTAACTCGGTCACTGACCAAGAATACCCGTTGACAATGCATGTGACTGTGCTGTCCGAAGGATTTGAGTTTCTGGAGAAAGTGAGAGTGATATAGTCGCCATCAGTCACCCTGTCTCCATCCTCTACAGGAGGACGGAGCTGAACCTTGAAGGTCTTTGTGACTATGTCCGAGAATAGTTTTCCCTCCTCCTTAGAGACGATTCTTACAGACATTGAAGAAATCCCATCCATGGAGATAATTCCATTACACACAACCCAATACAGAGAACTGTCTGTATAACCTGCGTCAGGTTCTATGTCATCAACGGTGAGGTTATCATTGGTCGTGAACCATGTAGTGCCATGTCCCGAAACCATAATACTTTCACCAAACGGAATGATAATATCGCCTTCCCCATCCGGAGAGACCGTGGGATTCGCAGTTTTGTTTACAAGCAGTTCATAGATTGTCTCATCTGACGGATTCCAGCCTTCAAGGCTTGCGTAGGCTCGAATCTTTGTAAAAGTGCCGTCAAATACGATTCCTTGCGAAAAGCCGCTTCCGTCATAGATGAATTCGGTAGCAGTATCTGAAGTATGAGGATCACTTCCGTCTGTCGTATATCGGATAAGAGGTTTGACATCTTCGGGTGAACCGAATCGTGTATCAAAATATGAAAAGTAAATCGTCGAACCGATATTAAGGCTCATGACGCCATCTGTCGTGGATGTATCATCCCACGAGTTCAAATCCACAGGGACGAGATTCAGGAACCTGATATATTCGCTTCGCATCTCGCTTCTGTTATTTGTCCGAACAGAGAACACGACACTGCAGTCTTTATCGAGAGTAACTGATACAGATGTGTCTTTATATGTTTTTTCCTGAGTATCCCCATCGGGATAATCGAATCTGACCGTGATATCGGCACTCTGATTCACGGTGAGTTTAAGTTCGACAGGATTTAGGTACCAGATTTCCCCATTTATTTCTCGGGAACCTACGGTTGTTGTCTTGGTCAATGAGATTTCGAGGGGCTTAGTTCCCTCAGATGCAGCATCTGATGAACATGAGACTAAAGCCGAAATAGCAAGTAATAAAACTATCAGTGCAACCCAAAAACACTTTTTACTCATAATTACTAAACATACTACTATATGAAATCGTTACAATCCAGTGACAGCCTTTATTATCGAATAGATTTTTGTTATATTCTCTTACATGCAGAAAGATCTGAAAGACATACGTTTCATCACACTTCCCGATGAGAGGAAAATCGGAGATGTCACAATCAGAGCCGACATCCCTATTCCCGTACAGTTTCCCGAAGGAAGCGTGACGGACGACATAGACTTCAACAGTATTGTGGCAGGTCTGATCAAGATTGTTGCCTGGGACCCAGAGAACAAGGACATCGAATACTACAAGAAGCTTCTTCTGGAGCTTCAGCCGGGCGTAATCGAAGAGCTGAACCTAGCTGCCATCGCAAAGAGCAAGAAGAAGGAATTCGAGTTCGCCGAGGAGCTGATGCTTGCCGTGAACCATCTTTCCGATGCACCCGAAAGCTACATCAACCTTGCTGTCCTCTATGCCCAGATGACTGTCGAGCTTCACAAGAAGAACGATGACACCAACGCCGACATGTACGACGACAAGATCATCGCTATTCTGAACGAGTGCAAAAGCCGCCATGAAAAGTATGCTGCAACCTACAGCGAGATTTCGGCCTTCCACATGAGACACGGCGACATCGAAAGCGCCCGTGACTATCTTGCAAAGTACACAGAGCTCGAAACTGACAAAAAGAAATGCGAGCAGGCACAGAATACCCTCAAGTCCATCGAGAAGATGCTTTCTTCCAAGGACCAGATTATGTACGCCTACGACAAGATGATGATGGGCTGTGCAGACGATGCTCTTGAGATCATGGACAAGTACATCGCATCCAACGAAAAACGCTGGGAGTCATACTTTCTCAGGGGCTGGGCGAAGCGCGTCCTTGAGGACTACAGCGGTGCCCAGAAGGATCTTCTTGAGAGCATCAGAATCGACGGAAAGAACGCCGAAGTCTACAACGAGCTTTCAATCTGCGCCCGCGAAAGCGGAGATACCGAGCTTGCCAAGAGCTATCTCCAGATAGCAGTTGATCTGGACGGAGACGATGTCATCTATCTGTCCAACCTTGCGTTTTTGCACCTTGCCTCCGGCGAGTTCGAGGAGTCCAGAGAGCTTCTGGAGAGAGCAAGAAAGATTGACCCGGAGGACCCGCAGCTCAAGTATCTGATTGAAGAATACGAAAAGCAGACGGGCGATGAAATCGGCCAGATCATCAGCGAGGATGTCTATTCGGATGAGGACATCGAAGAGCTGAAGAACAAGAACAACGGTATTCCGTACAAGGAGATATAAGCCTTTATGGAACGCACAGTAGTATGCAAGACAGCTCAGGACATGGAAGATCTGGGACGCAGCATCGGACAAAAGTGCAAAGCCGGTTCAGTGATTTCGCTCAGAGGAAGCCTCGGAGCCGGAAAGACGGTTTTTGCCAAAGGCGTGGCCAGAAGCCTCGGCATTGAGGAGGCCATCGTCAGCCCAACCTTCACACTCGTCCAGGAGTATGACGGACGTCTTCCCATGTATCACATGGACCTGTACAGAATCACAAGCGAGGACGATTTTCAGATGATCGGCGGAGAGGACATGCTTTATTCGGACGGAGTATGCCTGATTGAATGGAGCGAGGTAATCGACGCCCTTCTTCCGAAAAACACTCTGTTTGTCACAATCATCGTCAACGATGACCAAAGCAGGTCAGTCACCCTGCGCGGAGGCGATCTATGATTATTCTTGCTACCGACACATCGTCACAGGCTCTTTCTGTGGCCATCAAGACCGATACATTCTTCGAGGAACGCACCTCTGTCGGAAGAAGCGTCCAGCATTCCGAGCGCCTTGTTCCCACAATCACAGAACTGTGCAAGGATGCCGGAATCTCCACAAAGGACATCGAGCTTCTTGCATGCACCAGAGGCCCCGGGTCATTTACCGGCCTGAGAATCGGAATGTCAGCCTTAAAAGGCATGGCATATGCCCTATCAAAGCCTCTTGTCTCGGTATCCACGATGGAGGTCCTTGCAAACGCCGTCCCCTGCTTCGACGGTGCCGTTGTCACCGTCATGGACGCCAAGAAGCAGAGATGGTATCTTGCCGCCTTTGAAAAGAAGAACGAGGACGCTGCAGTCAGGATCATGCCGGACACCGACGGAACCGAAGCAGACCTTATCATAGTCCTTGAGAACTACGACAGAATTCTTGTCACAGGACCTGATGCAAGCCTGTTCGCACCGGTTCTGAAGAACGTCTACGCAAATACTAAGACTATTATCACGGACACCGCTTCAAACAAGGCGGTTTCCGCTTCACTTATCGACTGCGCACTCAGAAAGCTTGAGAAGGATGGACCGGACGATATCGGCCAGGGTCCTGTCTATCTCAGAAAGAGCGATGCGGAGATTGCGCTGGAAGAACGGATGAATAAAGTTGGGGAGAAAACAAATGGCTGAAGAGAAAAAGTATGATGTCATCATAGTCGGCGGAGGCCCTGCAGGCCTTGCATGCGGACAGTACAGCGCAAGAGCCGGAAGAAAGACAGCTCTTATAGAGGAAATGGCACCCGGCGGGCAGACGATGATAATCGATGAGATTGAAAACTATCCCGGCCTTGAGAAACTGTCAGGCTTTGAGCTCGCTTCTAAGTTCGAGCAGCAGGCCACAGGTTTCGGATGTGAGATTGTCTACGGAACAGTCAACAGCATCAAAAAGCTTTCAGACGGATCTTTCAGCCTTGATACTACAGACGGAGAGTACCTGTGCCCGGTCGTTGTCATCGCCACAGGATCCAAGCACAGAAACCTCGAGGTTCCGGGTGAGAAGGAACTGACAGGACACGGTGTGAGCTACTGTGCCACATGCGACGGACCGTTTTTCAAGAACAAGAAGATTCTGGTATGCGGAGGTGGAGACAGCGCATGTCAGGAGTCCATGTATCTGAGAAAGCTCTCAGACGATGTCACCGTCACACATAGACGTGATCGCTTCAGAGCCCAGGCATCGATCGTCAAGGCAATGCAGGATGCAGGAATCAAGACAAAGATGAACATGACCGTTCAGTCTATCAACGGTGAGAACGGCAAGGTAACATCGGTCACATTCATGGACAAGGCAACAGGAGAGGTCTCAACGGAGGCCTTTGACGGAGTCTTTGTCTTTGTCGGCTATATTCCGCAGAACCAGCTTGTTCCCGATTGCGAAAAGGACGAGACCGGCTTCATCAAGACCGATTCCCATATGATGACAAGCATTCCGGGAATCTTTGCCATCGGCGATGTCAGAGACACACCGTTCAGGCAGATTGTCACTGCGGCCGCTGACGGAGCAATAGCCGCTCACTATGCCAGCGAGTACATCGACGAAAGAAACAATAACGCTTATTGAGTTGAACATATTATGAAACGGAGGATCTTTAAATGAAGACCAACAGATTCATTTCGGTATTGGTGATAGTTCTGTCTATCCTTGTTCTGTCATCATGCGCAACAGCAGTTAAGAAAGTCGACGGAGACAAGGCTTTGTCCCTGTGGACCGATGATGCACAGGCAAAGAAGGAGCTCATCTCCTACATGGATGCCATCACAGACCCCAACAGCCCTGACTATATTCCGGTCAACAGAAGAATCGCAGTCTTTGACTTCGACGGAACACTCTTCTGCGAAACCGATCTGGATTATTTCGACCATAGCCTTTTGGTCTATCGCGTGACAGTTGATGAGGAATACAAGAGTCAGGCAAGCGATTTCGAGAAGCAGGTTGCCAATGAGATTATTGAGAAGAGCCAGACATCATCTCCTGTCGGAGGTCTTGATGTGCCTCACGGACAGGCTGTCGCTTCAGCATTCAAAGGAATGACACCTCAGCAGTTCATCGACTACATCCAGATTTTCAAAAAGACCTCGATGCCCCACTACAGTGGAATGAACCGCGGAGACGGCTTCTATCTTCCGATGCTGGAAGTTGTGAACTATCTGATTGACAACGACTTTACAGTCTTCATCGTCACAGGTACGGACAGATACATCCTTCGCGGAATCTTCTATGACTCACCTCTTTCATTCATCCCGCCTGCACAGATTATCGGATCCGAGCAGTCGCTTGTAGTCGAAAGCCAGGGAGATCCGAACGGACTTGAGTATACATTCAAGGCTGATGACACTGTCGTCTTCGGCGGAGAATTCCTTGTGAAGAACCTCAAGACAAACAAGGTCTTTATCATCGTCAAGGAAATCGGCTTACAGCCTGTTCTGTCCTTCGGAAACAGCAGCGGCGATGCCAGCATGCACGAATACACAATCAACAACAACCCGTACAGAAGCCTTGCTTTCATGCTCTGCTGTGATGATCTTGATAGAGAGAACGGAAACGAGAAGAAGGCAAACGATATGTACAGTCAGTGCGCTGAATTCGGATGGGTCCCGATCTCAATGAAAAACGACTGGACCACAATCTACGGCGACAACGTAACCTATATTAAAAAATAATCTTTCATAAAAAAAAGGAACTGCCGTGTAAGCGGCAGTTCCAAAGTGAAAAAAGAAAATCCTATTATCCCTTCACTCCACCAAGGGCTACACCAGCGATGATGTACTTGGAGAGAAGGAAGTAAACAACGAACAGAGGCAGAATCGTAAGAGTGAGTCCGAGATAGACTGCACCGTATTCTGTCTTATAAATATCACCCTTGAGCAGACTGACCATGATAGGCATGGTGTATCTCTGCTTGTTTGTAAGCAAAATCTGCGGAAGGAACAACTGGTTCCAGGAAGCTACGAAACAGAAGATACCCTGAGTGGCCATAGCAGGCTTCATCATCGGGATGACAATCTGGTTGAAGATTCTGAACTCATGACAGCCGTCGACTCTGGCCGACTCGACAATCTCAAGCGGCAGTGACGGTATCATGTACTGTCGCATGAAGAACACCATTGAAGGAGATGCGATTGAAGGCAGAATCAATGGCAGGAAGTTGTTCGTCATGTGGACTCTGTACATCATCTGATAGAAACCGATACTTGTGACCTGCATCGGAATCATCATGAATGCCAGAACCAGAGAGAAGAATGCGCCTCTGAGCTTCCATGTGTATGCAACAAGAGCATAGGCTGTGAGAGTCGAGAAATAGACGGCACAGACTGTTGCACCTGACGAAATAATCAGCGAGTTGATGAAACCGCGGATCGGATGGAATGTATCCTTCGAGTTGAGAATCTTGAGGTTGTCCAACAGGTATTTGGACGGTACGAAACTGAAGGCATGCTGCTGAACCTGGTATGTGTTTCTTGTTGCGTTGACAAGCATGACCACGAACGGCAGAAGGCTCAGTATTGCAAAGAAGATACAGACAATGTACATGATTACCAGAACAGGCTTGCTGACGCGCTTGACCTTGCTGAGGTTATATTTCATTCTGTCACCTCCTTCTTGGCGGCAAGATGCCTTCTCTTTCTGTCAACTTTTGTAGGATCCTTTTCCTTGTACATCTGGAAGATGGCAACGGAACAGACAGCAATTATAATCAACATTATCAATGATGCGGCTGCAGCCCTGTTATACATATACGAACCTGCGAATGCCTGGTTGTAGATGTAGACGTTGGTTGTCAGAGTTGCATTATCCGGACCTCCGTTGAGGTACAGTCTCGGAATATCGTACATGTTAAGACCACCGATCATTGCAGTGATGGTCGTGTACAGAAGGATTGTCCTCAGACACGGAATGGTGATGCGGAAGAAGGTCTGTGCACTTGTGCAGCCGTCAATTTCTGCGGCCTCGAAGATTTCAGGGTTGATTCCCAATACACCGGAAATCAGAATTATCATCGTATAGCCGTACCACATCCAGAACTGTATGAACGCCACTATCAGTTTTGCAGACGTTTTGCTGACCTCGAAATTGAAAGGTGAAGCTATTATTCCGAACTTCGTGAGAATATCATTCATCGGACTGGTCGGATATGCGAACAATGCCTGGAACAGGACGGCAACTGTTGCAGCTGTCATGATGTTAGGCATGTAGAATACGATTTTAAAGAAACCCTGCCCTCTGATTTTGCATCTCGGAGATGTGAACCATGCGGTGAACAGGAGTGCGAACACAATCTGAGGAATGAAGTTGATTATCCAGATTACGACTGTGTTTCTAAGTGCGGTCTTGAACGAAGCAGATGTCAGAACCGTCTTGAAGTTTTTGAAAGGCTCACTAAGAAAGTGGAACTTGGTTGTTCCGATTCCCTTGAGATCGGTGAAGCCTATGATAGCTGTATACAGAATCGGATACAGCCAGAAAAGCATAAATGCTACGATGAACGGAATGCTGAAAAGATATCCGTATCTTGCGTAGCTGAAGGTTTTTCTTTTTTCCATATGTTTTCCCTTTTAGCGCGGAAAATGACAATCAGGGGACCGGATAGTCCCCTGATTGTAAGAGTCAGCAATTACTCAACAATAACATCGAGGTTGTCAGCAACCTGAGTCTTGAAGTCCTTGATTGCCTGCTCGCGGGTCTTGGCACCTGCGGTGTACTGGCGGACCTGATCTCTCCAGTAGGTGTTGATTGTCTCATCATACTGGGTGAGGTTCTTTCCGTTTGCATACTGGTTAGCAGGAACGAAGACGTCGAACATGTTCTGTCCCTTGAGGAACTCAAGCTCTCCATTTGACTTGGCCATGACTGTACCGGAAGCAACGCAGTCCTTTGTACCGCCCTCTCCGTTGAGAGTTCCGTTTGCCCAGAAGTACTGGAGACCTGTGTCGGAGTCGTCGAGTGTGATCCACTTGATGATCTTTGCTACGATGTCAGCATTCTTGGTGTCCTTGTTTGCGAATACCCATGTGCCGCCCCAGAAGAATCCGATGTTCGGAGCACAGACACCCCAGTCGCCGTATGTGTCGCCGCAGTTCTGACCGATTGTGTAGTTGATCAGCCATGCCGGACCATAGAATCCGAGAACGGGCTTAGCACCGGCCTGCTTCATGTCAGCAAACCAACCTTCCTGCCAGTCACGTGTGTCGTTGTGGAAGTCGCCGTCCTTAAGCTTCTTGGAAAGATCGATGAATGCCTCTCTCTTAGGATCGATATAAAGCTTGCCGTCGACAATCCAACCCTTGTCAGAGCTGTTTTCTACTGCGTGCCAGATATCACCATCACCGGAGACGATTGCAACGCCGTTCTTTCTGATCTCAGCTGCTGTCTGGAAGAACTTATCCCAGCTGTTTGTACCGGCACCGATCTTCTCGGCTACGACTGCAGGATCATCAGTTCCGAAAGCCTTCTTAGCAGCTGTTCTGTTGTAGATGAAAGCTCCGCCTGTTGCCTGATAACCAAGAGCAACCAGCTCGCCCTTTCTTGATCCGATATCGATTGTGTACTGAGCGATATCAGCAGACTTCAGAAGCTTGTCTACATCAATTCCGAGGCTCTTGTATGTTGCGGCATAGTCAGCCATGTCGCCCTGAGCATACTTGAGAACGAATGCGGACTCAGCGCAGTAGATGTCCGGAGCATCAGCTCCACCGGCCTTGAGGGCCTCATCCAGTGCTGGCTGATAAAGACCATCGGTTGTAGCGATGATGGTTGTCTTTACTTCGTACTTTGCAGCCTCTTCCGGATGCATCTCGAAATACTTTGTAACCATTCCCGGAACCTCATCCGTGAATGACATGATGTTCAGCACGGTCTTCTTTCCGGCTGCGCCTTCAGCTGCTCCACCTGCAAATACTGCGGAGGTGACGAGAGCCAGCACCATAAGTGCAATAACCAATTTCTTCATGTGTACTCCTTTTTCGGGTTAGTGACCCTTTGTTTCTTATTCTAAGTCCGTCAGATGCCCCACAGCCCGTCTGACGGACAATCCACAATTTAACTTCAGGCGAACGGATTCTCTCCTCTGTAGAGAGTTCCCGCAGGTCTGTTGTAATCAATAAACTTGACTCCCAGATACTTCAGGACTTCGAACAGTGTCTTTCCGCAGTGACTGAAGGCAACGGCTCCGTGGTGCGGGAAGCGGTTCTGGATCAGTGCATAGCGGTAGAAGCGGCCCATCTCAGGAATTGCGAATACTCCGATTCCACCGAAGCTTCCTGTTCTGACAGGAAGGACCTCGCCCTGTGCGACGTATGATCTGACAACACCCTCGCTGTCACACTGCAGGCGGTAGAAAGTAATCTTTGAAGCTGCAATGTCACCCTCAAGTGTTCCTCTTGTGAAGTCAGGCTTTCCGCCGTTCTCAAGAAGTCTGTTCTGAATCAGCTGGTACTTAACTGCGCGGTCTGAACACATCTTGCATGACGGTGTGTTTCCGCAGTGGAAGCCCATGAATGTATCTGTGAGCTTGTACGGATACTTGCCCTTGATTTCCTTGTCATAAAGAGAAGCAGGAACAGAGTTGTTGATATCAAGCAGTGTGACTGCATCCTCTGTGACACAGGATCCGATATACTCGCTCAGAGCTCCGTAGATATCTACCTCACAGCTTACCGGAATTCCTCTGGAAGCAAGGCGGCTGTTGACGTAGCAAGGCTCGAAACCGAACTGCTTCGGGAATGCCGGCCAGCACTTGTCTGCGAATGCCACATACTTGCGGGCACCCTTGTGGCCTTCGGCCCAATCCAGCAGAGTGAGCTCGAACTGAGCCATTCTGGGAAGAAGCTCAGGATAGTTGTTTCCACAAACACCCAGTTCCTTGGCCATGTCGGCGACAACTGAATCAATTCTTGAATCTCCGGCGTGCTCCTTGTAGCTGACAAGAAGATCCAACTCGGAGTTCTCCTCAATCTCGACACCGAGCTCATAAAGGCCCTTGATCGGAGCGTTACAGGCGAAGAAGTCCTGAGGACGAGGTCCGAATGTGATGATCTTAAGGTTCTTGACACCGATGATAGCTCTTGCAATTGGAACGAACTCGCGGATCTGAGCTGCAGCCTCTTCCGCAGTCACGCACGGATAATCAGGAATATATGCGCTGATGTGTCTCATGCCCAGGTTATATGAGCAGTTGAGCATTCCGCAGTATGCATCACCACGGCCGTTGATAAGATCTCCGTCTCCCTCGGCGGCGCTTGTGTACATCACAGGTCCGCAGAACTTCTGAGCAATCAGGGTCTCAGGAGTCTCGGGTCCGAAGTTACCCAGGAAAACAACAAGGGCGTTACATCCGGCCTTATTTACATCTTCGAGTGCCTTGAGAGCATCATTTTCGTTCTCAACTGTGACAGGACACTCATAAAGTCCTTTTCCGTAGGCTTTGACAATAGCCTGTCTTCTGGCCTTCGAAAGTGAAATCGGAAAACAGTCGCGTGATACAGCGATTATTCCGAGCTTTACTTCTGGTACATTCAAAATCATGTTTTTTACCTTCCCTCTATATCGATATTCTCTCCGACAAGACCAACATGGGCCCCACTTCGAGCTTCGTCAGAATCCTTGTGTGCGAGCAGCCACTTGTTGCGGGCTGTCATCCATTTGTCCTCTTCGTTTTTTGCCACATAATCCGGCTTTGCGGTATTTGTTCCCTTCGGAAGAATAACTGCGACACGGAAGCCTTTATCGGAAACCTGGCATGGGGCATAGTGAAGTGATGTGGCATAGACTTCAACAGCAACTCCAGCCGGAACTCTGAACGCCTTCACAAGCGATGTGTCCAGCTTTCCGTCCTTTATCTGACCCTGCTTGGCAAGAAGAAGAACAAAGTCCCCTTCTCCGATGTTTATCTCGCTGTCTCTGTGGTACTCAAGACAGTTGAGCTTTGTGTTATAGCCCCAGCACATTCCGATCTGAATCGGCATTCCGCCGAAGCCTCTGTCCCTGTAAGCGTCGAAGACATTACTCTTCTCTAAACTTTCGATTCCCGGCTCATAGGCAGTCCCTTTTGCGGGCATGGAAATCTGAGCCATCCTCTTGATTAAGTCGCTGTTGTCAAAACCATCGAGAACCTTTCCGTATTCTCTGAATGATTCGTCTGTAACAGACTTGATCAGCATATCTTCCTCCTTGGTTCACCAAGCTTGGCAAGCAGATCAACACTCTGGTCTCTGTCGAAGATGCGCTCTTCGGTTCCCAGAGAGCTGGCGAGCGAGTTGCTCAGAATTCTGTGCATACTTGCGCTCATATTCTTTGAATACTCGTCCGGAGTCTTTCCGCATTTTTCCTGGAATGTCCTTACGAAGTACTTGTAATCAGAAAAACCGCATGCCCTGTAGATGTCGGACATCTTCATGTTTCCTCTGGCGATCATGGAACATGCATGGTTGAATCTGACTGTGTTCAGGTAATCCTGGAAACTCTGTCCCAGAGCTCCCTGGATAAAATGTGACATATAACAGAGAGTCACGCCTTCTGATTCTGCGAACTCGTAGAGCCTTACCTTATGCATATAGTTGGCATCTACGAAGTTGATCAGCCTGACAAGGCGCTCATTCTTCTTGCTTCTTGAAAAGTTCTCCTCATCCGAGAGCGTAGAGAGCGGCATCTTTGAAAGGATCATGTACATAATCAATGCACACTGTCCTTTGCAGAACGGCTGGAAGAGTTCATCCTGATTAATATACCTCTTCATCATCTTGTACAGTCCGCTTCTGATCTTCGATATCTCTTCTGCAGAAAGATAATCGGCCGGATGTACGCTCTCGGATACGAGGAGATTGGACAGGCCCAGAAAGCGAGGTGAGACTTGAAGGCACATAAAGGTGCAGCTTTTGTCGACCTTCTTGAACTCATGGACGAGAGAAGGAGAGAAGAGAACAAGTTCCCCTTCGTTGGCAACAAAGGAGACACCGTCACACTTGATACCCATTGAGTTCTCAATTATCCAGACCAGTTCCCATTCTGAATGCAGATGGGCAGAACGGTATGCGACATTATTAAAGAATGCCGTCATTCCTTCTATTTCATTATACTGGACAACCTCAATCTCGCTCATCCGAAACCATCTCCGTTATGTTTTCATTTACAGTCTAAACTGGGTTTTGCCTAAACGCAACATTTTTTTTCGTAAATTCTTATGCAGAAAAGACTAGAACAATATTGTCACATTTCATACAGCAAAAAAGTCATATGACAGTATTGTTTTTCAAAGGACTTACAGCTATCATTTTTTTTATAAAAAATGAGCCTGCTCATCTCTGTGCAGGCTCATTAGTTCATTGCAAGAACAAACAAATGTTCATCTGTACCTTGCAATTAAAGCCACCTGGGCTTCATCTTTGTACAAACCATTCAAGGGTCAAATAATTTCAGAAAAGAGACCCTTCATGGCAGGATAGATTTTTCTAAACTTCTGATATCTGTCCTCGTACAGCTCAACAAGTTTTTCATCCGGCTCGACGGTGGAGGAAGTTGAGACCAGGCTGTCTGCAGCGCTCTGGACATCCGGATACAGTCCGCATCCGACCATTGCGAGCATCACGGCTCCGAAACCGGGGCCCTGCTCCGTCTTGACCATGTCCAACGGAATGCCCAGTACGTTTGCGAAGATTTTCTTCCACAAAGGACTCTTTGATCCGCCTCCGCAGATCTTCGATCTCGGAATCCTGATGCCGAGACTCTTGGCGACCTCGATGCTGTCACGGATGGCGAAGGCTACTCCTTCAAGGACAGCCTGTACCATGTCTGCGCGGCTTGAGTCCATCGTCATTCCGACGAAAGTTCCTCTGGCATTGGTATCGTTGATCGGGCTGCGTTCTCCCATGAGATAAGGAAGGAAGAACACATGGTTGTTTCCGAGGTTCTCAGCCTTTATCTCCTTCTGAAGAGATGCGTAGTCATCAGTGCCCAGGATGTCCTCGCAGAACCACTTGTTGCATGAGGCTGCGCTGAGCATGCATCCCATCAGATGGAAGCCTCCGTCCGCATGTGCGAATGCATGGAGGGCATTGTTCGGATCCACTCCGAAATGGTCGGAGGAGATGAAGACCGTTCCGGATGTTCCGATGGAGATGTTGCACTTGCCCTCTCCTACCGTTCCGGTTCCTACGGCTGCTGCAGCATTGTCACCGGCTCCGGCTACTACCTTGACGGTTTTTGGCAAACCCAAAGCGGATGCGGCCTTCTCCGTCAGAGTTCCGACAACCTCATAGCTTTCAAACAGCTTCGGCATCTGGGATTCGGAAACAGAGCAGATATCAAGCATCTCGCGTGACCACTTCTTGTTCTTCACATCAAGAAGAAGCATGCCGCTTGCATCGGAATAGTCACAGCAATGTACGCCAGTGAGCTTGTAGTTGATATAATCCTTCGGAAGCATGATCTTGGCGATGCGTTTGAATTTATCAGGCTCGTTCTTCTTCATCCAGAGGATCTTCGGTGCCGTAAAACCTGCAAAGGCGGTGTTGGCCGTAAGAGAAGAAAGCTTCTCCTTTCCGATTTTATTGTTCAGGTACTCGACTTCCTCAGCCGTTCTTCCGTCATTCCAGAGGATGGCAGGTCTAATGACATTGTCATCGGAGTCCAGGGCAACAAGGCCGTGCATCTGTCCTCCGCTTCCGATTCCGGCAACCTGGGAGGCATCAAAGCCCTTGAGAAGCTCGGGAATACCGTCGGTACAGGCCTTCCACCAGAGATCGGGATCCTGCTCTGACCAGCCCGGATGCGGGAAAATCAGAGGATAGTCCTTCGATACGGTGTTGAGGATGTTTCCCTTTCCATCCGAAAGAAGAAGTTTCGTTGAAGAAGTTCCAAGATCGATTCCGATAAAAAGCATTATTTAACCTCCAGTTCAATTGTCTCGGTTCCCGACAAAAAGCGCGAATACTGATCGGGCTGGCATGTACCTATGTAGAGCACGACCTTTCCCTCATCAACATATTCACCTTTGTCGTTCACAACCTTAAGGCTGTCCGATGTTATCTCAAGTTCATAGCTGTCCGTCTTTCCTGCATCAAGGGCAATACGCTTGAATGCCACAAGACGCGGATTCTCAGGAGCGTTTTTACTTCCTTTATTCTGAGCGTAGATCTGAATCACATCCTCGGTGAAGACCTTTCCGCTGTTTTTCGCCTTCACGCTGACCTTAAGACCTTTTCCGCTTGAAGTGCATGAAGCCTCAAGGACCTGAGTCTTTGAATAGGTCAGGCCGAATCCGAACGGATAAAGGGGTTTTCCCTTGAAGAAGCGGTATGTTCTTCCCTTCATGGAATAGTCCGTAAAGTCAGGCATGGCTGCAAGGTCACTCTGATGATAGAAAGTAACGGGAAGCTTTCCGGAAGGACTTACCTTACCGAAGATGATGTCGGAAATAGCCTTTCCGCCCATGACTCCCGGATACCAGCCAAGAAGAACTGCATCGGCCTTATCTGCAGCTTTGCCAAGATCAACAGAAGAGCCTGCAAGCAGGACTATGACAGTGGGCTTTCCGACTTCAAGGACCTTGTCCAGAAGATAACGCTGGCTCTCAGGAAGAAGAAGGTCGTTCTTATCTCCGCTCTTGTAGCTGTTTCCCTCGTCCCCTTCTTCGCCTTCCAAGGTCTCGTTCAGACCCACGACAAGAACCACGGCATCGCTTACCTTTGCCATGGCAACGGCCTCGCTTACCCTGTCGTTGCTCTGAGCAAGGTTCTCAACCCTGTCTTTCTCAATGTCACAGCCTTCGGAATAAAGGACTTGAGCCTTAGTACCCAGCTCGTTCTGAATTCCCTGAAGGACAGTGATGTGCCTGGATGATGTTCCGTAGTAGTTTCCTTTAAGGGCTATGCGGCTGTCTGCGTTGGGTCCGATGAC
>Ga0265301_10003915_pt1 | contig 15335 bp, 20 predicted proteins | sample AusTroGonzalo_MG_2_FD_193488 | JGI IMG/M metagenome (GOLD analysis project Ga0265301, IMG submission 193488) | Bovine rumen microbial communities from tropical cattle in Woodstock, Queensland, Australia - Gonzalo_04 | ecosystem: Host-associated > Mammals > Digestive system > Stomach > Rumen ...
CACACCATCCTCCTCCAGGAAGATGTTATCCTCCCGCACCGTGAAACACGTCGTTGTCACCACCTCGTCGTAGTGGGTCAGACGGTCTATCATCACAAACGGCGGTCGCTGTGGCAACAGCGTCAGCACGTCGATATTCTTAACATCACTGTCCTGCATCATGATTCCAAAACTCATAATAGTTAAACCACTGCTCAGGGTATTGCTTCAGGATGGCCTCTATCTCACTGGCGAAATGCTGGGCGAGATTGGCGGCCTGTTCTGTACGGTTGGCAAACTGACGGTCGTCAGTCTGTATGCGCCTGATATACACCTGATAGCGGTAGGCCGACTCCTTCATCACAAAGGTGGCGATGGTCGGCACTTCCCGTTGCAGGGCCATCATATACGGCCCAAGGGGAAAACGGGCACGACTGCCCATGAAGTCACATTCCACATAGCGCGGCGAACCGAAGATACGGTCACCCGGGATGCTCACAATCTCACCGCTGGCCAGTGCATCATTTATCAGGAAGATATGCGACATGTCCTCACTCATGGGGATCATGTGGATATTGTTCTCCGACAGGACCCTGTTACGGTTCTCCATCACCGCCTTGGCCTCACCCGGGAACACCAGCGCATTATAGCGCTTCTCCGTTGCCTTGAAGGTATAACCAGCCAGTTCGTAGTTACCCACATGACAACTCAGGATGATAAAGCCCGAATCCCCGTGGCACAACTCCAGGTATTTGTCATAGCCTTCAAGTTCAAACTGGAACTCCCTCCCTGCGAACACGGCAAAGCGGTCGAGGATGATCTGTCCGAAGCGGTAGTGGTTCAGATAGACGTAGCGGAACGACTTCCACACACCATAACCCTGACGCTGGCGGAAATAGTGGTACATGGAGATGTACCCCTTGTGGGCAAACAGCATATAGAACGGAATGACGAAGACGGCCATGCCTGCATAGACAAGCCGGAGGTTAATATAGCGAAACGCCCAGATGAGCACTCTGTGCATCCAGGTCATCCCGCCGGTATTACCGCGCCATTCGCCATGTTCCAGCTGTTCAGCCATTCCCTTAAGCTAACTTGCTCTCAATATAATCACAGAACTGGCTGAAGGTCTTCACTCCAACCATTTCCTCTGACTTGATCTTAAAGCCGAATTCTCTCTTGACGATCACTGGGATATCTACGAAGTCGAGACTGTCGATACCCATATCCTCTTTCAGCAAGGCCTCAGGAGCAATCTTCTCTTCGTCGATCTCCAGATCTTCGATAAGGATCTCCCTGACCTTCTCTTCAATTTCCTTTCTTTCCACAATTATCTGGTTTTAGTCTTTAACTTTACATACGATGATGGAGTGGCCTTGTCCGAGGTTGTCGTGGATGGTCTCCACCTCCATACCAGCCTGACGGATGATGCGCACCATGTCGTCAGTGTTATACATCTTGCTGTTGCCATTGGCCAGAGCCGTGAAATACAGGCTGGTCATTGTCAGACAGAAGGCAGCCGGTTCGAAGCGCTGACGATCCCAAAGGGTCTCCATGATATAGACACGACTCTCTGCGTCCATGATCTTAGCGGCACGCTCCAAAATGCTCTGGATCTCGTCCTCCCCAAAGCAGTCAAGGAACTGACTCATCCAGATGGCGTCGTAGTGCTTGTTTGTCGGGAACGGGTTATTGCGGTTCAGCAGGTCGGTGGGATAGGCATCGATGCGGTCTGCACCAGGTTTGCCAGCCGTCTGCTGTTTCATCATCTCCACCTGCTGGGGCAGATCCATGATCGTGACGCACACTTCCTTGTCATAGCCGACGCACTGCATGGCCCAACGGCCTGTATTGCCACCCACGTCGAGCAGGGTCTTGGGCTTGTTGCCAAACACCACCTCCAATGCCTGCTGGAAAGAACTGTCGGAATAGAAGTGATCGAAGCCGAACCAACTCTTCTGCACCTGTTCGGGCAGCGAGGAGAGTCCTTCGTAGATCGTGGGCCAGTCACCGAAATGCTTCAGTCCAGCGGGCTTACCCTCCTTCAGGGCCTCCTCCAGATGGAACCAACCTTCGTAGTTCACGTCGTGGTTGAAGTCAATGTTCACGCGGGTAGCGGGATCGTTGATGAGAAACCAGCCCGTCTTGGCCAACTCAAACCGCTCACTGTCCTTATCGACGATCACAGTTCCGATACAGAGTGAGGCTTCCATCAGTACCTTGACGGCATAGACCGACAGCCCTGTCTTCTCTGCCACCTCAGCAATGGTCATACCCTTATCACTGTCGCGGAGCATGTCGAGGATGCCGAACTTCAGCATCAGTCTCGATGCCTGGAAGACAATGGGTCCCCAGGCAATCCACTCCGCCCTTGCCTGTGCCTCACGGGCCGACAAGTGCTCTTTTGTGTAAGCTTTCTCTAATGCAGGAGATAAGTTCATTTTATTATCTTTTTTTGCTTGATTATCAATTCACACGCATAATTGGCGTGCAAAGGTACACATAATAATTGACTTGCGCAAAAAAAAGACTAAAAAACTGCATTTTCCTCCTCCAAATGGGGCAGGCTGATCATAACCTGAGCCTTCGCCAGAGCCAACGGGGGATCCTGCGCCAAAGAGCAGTCAGCAAGCGCCATTTCCAGTCGATGATGCAGACATGCTTTTTCTGGTGGACAGCCTTCACAATGGCCTTAGCCACAGGCTCGGCCTTCATCAACATCGGATAATGATGGGTGCCCGACAACAGATCGGTGTCCACGAACCCTGGACGGATATCCGTGAAGCAGATCTTCAGCCCTTGGGCATGAGCCAACTGCTCCAGCGCCTGCAGATAGGTGGCCTGCATGGCCTTCGTAGCCGAATAGGAAGGCGCAGGTCCCAGACCCTTCGTACCTGCTATGGAGGAGATGGCGGCGATATGCCCACCTCCATGTTCGGCGAAGTAGCGATAGGCCTCACCAATCATCCTCATAAAGCCCACGGCATTGGTCTGAACCGTCATCATCTCGATGTCTTCCGTCAGGTCACGATTCTGCCTTCCGACACCTGAAGCATAGAAAAAGAGATCCATACCTCCGATACTGGCTATCAACTGGTTAAGGCCCTCTTTGGACGACTCAAGAGTCACATCAATCTGAGCCGTCTTCACCCGATCCTCAGCTCCTTGTCTCAAAGTCTGCAGACGGTCTTCCCTACGAGCAGCCACACCTAACGTCCAACCTTCCTCTTTCAACAGATGCGCCACTTCATAGCCTATACCAGAAGAGGCGCCTATCACGATTGCTTTCTTCATATCTTTATTTCTTTACCAACCTGGAGGCAGCACGATATTTGCCACCTCATGAGCCTTCTCGAACAGGGGCGAGATCTCCTCGTCCGTAAAACCAGCGATGCCACAGCCGATGCGGGTGACAAGAAACGTCAGATCCTGACGGCTCTTGGCAAACTCGATGAACTCATCCACATAGGGTTTGATGGTCTCCACCCCACCCTGCATCGTGGGAATACCGTAGCTACGGCCTTGCAGACCAACACCCTGACCCATGATGGCACCAAACTTCCTGTAGGCGATCCACGCCGCTCCACCCCCATGCATACCTGCGAGATTACTGCCGAAGACGAAGATCTCATTCGGTCCTAACGACGTGATCCGCTCTGGGGTTGTTCTTTTCTGTTCCATATTCATTCAACTTTTAATGAGTTTCAATATCTGTTTGTCTGTGGCATGGGGAAGAAGGGCCTTGAAGTGGTCAAAAAGCCGATCGAAGGATTCATCTGGCGTACGAGGACACTGACACGCCTCTCGGCCATGGAGCTGTTCTGGCGTCGTGAGCAGCGACCAGCCCCAGCCATATTCGTTGCCATGCTTATCTGTGGGATAGACGAAATCCTCCGTGACCACACGACAGGCCATCTGCAGACGGGTAACGTAGCCATCGAAGCGACTGCGCATCTTAGGACCTGTAAAACCACAGGCAGCGCGCAGTTCACGGGTAATCAGCGGTCCCTGTTCCTGTAAGGTGAGCAGGATTGTCTCTTCGATGGAACCCTCTGACGGCGCTGGATGCAGGTGGCGACGATAGTTGCAGAAGTCAGGCCACCATGCCTTGCTGATGAAGCCCGCCTTCCCAGCAAAGAACTTGCCATAGACACAGTTGCCATCCGTGATGATCGGCCCCTTCCATTTCCACAAGGGCCAGTCCCAGCCGCCATCAGGCAGCATCACGTAACGACAGTCGTCAGTCACCATCTCCTCAGCCGAATAGCCATGAATCCCACTATCTAACAAGGGCAGGAAACCGATCTCCTGAATCAGTTCCATCACCTGGGCGCAACTGTATATCTCGCGCTGCTTCATGTCCATGCTGTCTATCTCATCCAAGGCATTGGAGGTGGCAAAGGCCGCCCCTGCTTCTCCATCCGTTTCCTGACAATCGCATCGCGGACACCCTTCAAAGCATCACCATTCTGTTCATAAAAACGGCTTGCCTTGAAAACGAAATGAGACTGCGAACTTTGGCCCTGATGACGGAGCATTAAGGATTGGGAAACGTCCGTAGCCTCATGCTGATTGCCTGCAACTGACGTCTGCTGCAAACTTGTATGAAACTGGGCAGCCAGAACACTCATCAGATCAACATTCAAAGGTGGTAACTTGGGGAACCTGTCAGAATACTTCAAAGCGACGACGGGATCCGACTGTGCCATCGCTGTTATCGTTATGCAGATGAAGGCAACTGCTACCATCAGAATTCTCTTCATAAGCGTCGATTTTAGTTATATGCCCATATCTTTGTTTCTGTTTGCAAATATATGACTTTTTTCGTTAAGTTCCAAACAATTCGCGAAATATTTTGAGGCCATCGGACAAAGAATAAGCAGCCTATTATTCCCACGCTGGTAATAAAAACGATCCGTAATACACGGCAATCGTATCCGTAACACACGAGGCAGATATCATAAGCCATGTGAGCTTATTCCGCTAAAAGTAAAACAACTTGTTTTACGTTCAAAGGAAGCATCGATTATACCTGAAAAGATGGTACTTTACAAAGTAAAACAAGTTGTTTTACTGTGAGTGATGTCAGGTGATGTTAAGCAAATTAACATCACTCAACCTAAACGGCTATATGTCAAGCCATTAAAGTCAAAAGTGATGTTAACGTCAAAAATATGATCTTAACAAGATTGGGGCACATTAGGGCCAGGCCCCGATGTGCCCTTAAATAAAACAGGGTCTTCTTTTCTCTAAAAATCGAAGATACTATTTGAAGTTACATCTATATGCAAATCATGTTGCTGTTCAGACAACTTGATACTATATTGTTTACTATCAGTATTTTTTATTTTAATAACAAGTGTTCTCTTGCGGATAGTTTTCAAGGCATTGCCGTCTAAATTGAGTAATTCTTGACTAGCACCCGGATCTATATTTGTTCCTTGACCAAGCATTACACACTGACCATTATCATTAATAACGGTGATTGCTATTTGTTTGATGGGATTTGGCGTTTTATTAGAAATTATTACCTTGTCTTTAATATTTAGTTTATTTGGTATTTTTACGAATGTCAAAGAAGAATCAATCTGACGTAACGAGTCTGTCGTATGTTTAACGATTTGCTCTCGTTGGGCATCAGATATTGATTTTAAGCCATATTCTTGTCTAATTTTATTCCTTTCATTGATGTTATGAATTTGTCCTGGTGAACATTGTATAAATAATAGTGTTAAAACTGGGAACAACAATAGATAATTTTTCTTTTTCATTTGTTTATTTGTTTTAGTTAATAATTATGTATGCCTCATACCGTGCCTAGCACTTTGTGATGCAATTATCATGAGGAGTTTGTCCATATTATTCTAACGCTGGAACTCTTCTGTTATTTTTCTTATGGAACAGGATGCTGCGTTATGTAATACGTGGTACCCACGAACCATTTATTCGAGGTATGAATGGAGCCTCTTCTCCCACTCTAACAATACCTGGGAAAATATATTCTGATCTAACTCTAAATGTAAAGATGTATTCTTTTAGTGTTCCACCAACCTGAACAGGTATCATTAGTTTTATCGTTTGGGGATTACGAATTGGTTCTGAATGATCGAATAAAGGTAATTTTTCCCAACGCATTTCTCTTAATCCAATCAATTCCACATTATTTATAGGCACAATAACATCTGCCAGCATTGCACCACCTATGATGGTAGTAGGTACCTGCAACTTTTCTCTTTCGGAAAATTTCACGCCTGAGTGCATCACCTGAGAGGTTAGGTTATCTATATTTACAAATGACGCCTCATTCCACATTATTCTCATCGTTTGATTCGAATTATTCTTGATTAAAATGGAGAATTGAGAATAATCTATAAAAAAACTTGCTGTCAAAAAATCATCGGTATAGATAAAATACAATGAATCATTTAAGGTTCCAATTGTTTTTTTGGTAATACTTCCAACAGGTTTCCCAGAAGGACTCTCAACATTCATGAGAGTAGCCATATTCATATGATTAAATACTTTGCGTTCTATAAAATGATGATCCGCCTCCATATTAGAAAACTTATAAGATGATCCTGTATATTCATCTTGAACATAATAGACAATAGACTTGTGTGTAGAATTCTCATTGAGTAATTCAAATTTAGTGTCTGTAATTCTAAAAGTATTCTTGAGGCCATCTCTCGAAAAAACCTTATCTTTGGAGTTCTCTATCTCAGAATTGACCTTATCCATAAAGATTAGAGGTAAATGCGATAGAGACTTTTTAGAAGAAACGAATTTAGACCTTATTATTCCAGTCTTACTTTCTTCACCTCCCGTATTGAAATAAATAGTAATGCCACGTTTTGATACGCCCATACGTTTTACTTCATAACTTTTGTTAGTAGTTTCGTAAGGAAATAATCGAAGCCGAGTTACAACTGGCGATTCAGGAAGATATGAAAACTTCATTCCAACGTACTTGCTATAATCTCCTTTTGAAGGCAACATTTGAAAGCCATAACAACCATATATTGTTTTCAACTCACTAGAGTTATCCTCTGCTAATGTATTGACATAACAAATAATCGCTAAAAGAACAATTAATAAGACTCGTCTATTCATATCAAATTAGTTATGTATAACAAAAGAGCGTCCCTCTGTTACGTTCCTCTGTTTTTAGTTATCTGATTGCAAAGATACTGATAATAATCCAAAGTTCCAAACTTTTTCTGACGTTTCTTATATATAAAGCAAAAAGCCCCTCCACTGAGGTCACGAAAGGTATATGAACATGGGGACTTGTTAGTTCATTTACTTCAACAGAATCCTGCCCTCATTCCCCTCAAGCACCTGCATCTGTTGAATGGCGATTTTGTTCAATTTTACAAGTCGTTCACCCTGTGGCACTCCATCGTCGATGAGAACGGCATTGATGTTCTCCATATTTGAGAGGCAGATAAGCTCATTGTGTAGGCGAAAGAGTAAAAGCATTAAGTCCTGCCTGTTTTCTAAACCCCTCGAATTCGAGGGGGTTAAAATTCGGATTGTAGAGAGTTTACCATAAACCCAGATACTCAATGGTGTTGCGATTTCGCATCCAATTGGCTATCACGCCAGCTGGGTCAACGTCGTTTTTTTGTTTTGCGATGTCAGTGATGCAGATATAATCGATGCCACCTTTTGTCATCGTCCTGATATTTACATCCTTCACTGTAATCAAATTCTGTTTGGCCATATTGCTTTTCATTTCTTGCTGCAAAGATACGACTTTTTTATTAAATCGCAAAGAGTTTCAACAGAAAACTTCATCCAAACAAATCCCCTTCTACCATCCGATCCTCGTGAGAGAAACGGATGGTGGGAGTGGGATCCTCAGGGGCTTTGGGCTCATAGGTAGTTTGCTCGTCTGCTGGAGACGGGCTCTTGCCTGTTATACGTTCCGCCATCAGCAGAAGCGAGGTCAGGAACTTGTCGATTAGTCTTTCCATAGCCTAACGGTTTGATGTATGCTCGAGAGCATTGAAATAACCACTTGCCAGCCCGAAAAGAGCCATCGAAATCACAAACATTAAGAATAATCCAGCCATAACTTACATCTTTTAAGTTCTACAATTATGTTATCGGCTGCAAAAGTAAAGCGGGGGTGTACCAAAAGTCGGTACACCCTAAAACTATTTTTGTTAAAGAATGCTAATCTGATCATTCCCTATAATGGGAGCGCATACGCTCGACTTCCTGCTGGAGTTGGTCACGAAGTGATTGTGGCTCAATGACTTCGAGGCCATCACCATGGGAAAGGAGTTGACCGATGAAGTCGGCTGTGGGACGGATATCGAAACTAAAATCCGTATAGTCAGCAGTGGTGGCCACCTCACGCTGCGACAGATGGAGCGGTAGGGTGCGTAGGTAGTTGGGTGTCTTGCCGTAAGTACGGATAACGACATGCGCCATCGGTGTCTCGTCTGTCAGCACCCCAAAATACTCCGCAAAATACTGCTGGGGCGAGAAATCCTCTGGCATCTCGAAACTCTCATCCGTCAGGCTGACAGACAACATGCGGTCTAATGAGTAGGTGGCATAGTGATGCCCCGTGAAAGCCAACAGATACCAACGCTGATGAAAGAGTTTGAGGGCGTATGGGGCGACGGTCTTCTCACTGCTGTCAGCCCCAAAACGACGATAGGAAATCTGAATCTTCTTATTCTGTTTGATGGCGCGGATAATCGTCTGCAGGAACTCTTCACCTGCAGGCACATTCTCGAGGATGATACGGTCTTTCAGCGAGACACTGTCGGAGAGTACGCCACCCACCGTGAGCGTGGAGAGCATCCAACGCTCCAAGCTGTCGTCGTCGAGCACTTCTGGATTATAGATGTAATACCTGTAATTGGCATCGCACTCGATGACGATGCCCAACATGTCGAGGATGGCATCACGATGGCGGTTGAACGAGGAGCGCGAGAGGGGATTGCCCTCTGCCACCTCGTCCTCTACCCATCGTTGGCTGAGCTCATCAAGGGTCATGCGTCCCTGACGCCTGAGCGTGTTAATGAGCCAGATGTACTGCTGAAAGATCAGGGCGGGCTTCACCTTAGAGTCCTCTTGCCTTGAGCAGACTGGAGGCATCGGGCTGCTCCATGCCTGTGAAGTCGGTAAACATCTGCATGAGGTCGCCCGTATTACCACGACTCAGGATCTTGTCGCGCATATCCTGACCTGTTGCAGGATTAAGGGCACCACGCTTGGCAAAGACGTCAGCGATATTCACAGCTAACACCTCCGTCCACAGATAGCTGTAGTAGCCAGCAGCATAGCCCCCACCCCATACGTGGTTGAAGTAGCTGGTGTAATAGCGAGGAGGCACCTGGGCATCGAGCAGGCCTACCTGGCACAGAGCCTCAGTCTCGAACGCCTTGGCCTTATCGGCTGTGGGAATATCCTTCGAGGCGAGCATGTGCCAAGCCATATCGATACAGGTGGCTGCGAGGTTCTCGCCCAGGGCATAGGCGGTCTGGAAGTTGATGCTCTTCAGCATGCGCTCCTTCAGGTCGGCAGGCATAGGCTCACCTGTCTCATAGTGACGGGCATAGTGGTCGAACACCTCGGGGATAGAGGCAAACGACTCGTTGAACTGCGAGGGCATCTCTACAAAGTCGCGAGCCACAGAAGTACCACTCAGAGAATTATACTGACAGTCGGAGAGTATGCCATGCAGGGCGTGACCAAACTCATGGAACATCGTGGTTACCTCATCCCAAGTGAGCAGTGAGGGCTGGCCCTCTGGTGCCTTGGCACTGTTGCAGACATTGAAGATGATAGGCAACTGGTTCCACTGGCGGCTCTGCTTCTGGAAACCGTCCATCCAGGCACCACCACGCTTCGTAGGACGACGGAAATAATCGCAATAGAACAGGGCCTTGGTCTTGCCGTCCTTATCGATGACCTCATAGGCCTTCATGTCAGGATGGTAGGTGGGAATGTCTGTGCGCTCCTTGAACGTGAGACCATAGGCGCGGTTGGCGGCATAGAAGACACCATTGATCAGCACACTGTCGATATTGAAATAGGGCTTCACCTCGTCGTCGGAGATGTCGAGCAACTGCTTCTTCATCTTAGCAGAATAGTAGAAGCGGTCGTAGGGCTGCAGCTGGAAATCAGGACCTTCCGTCTGACGGGCAAAGTCCTCGATGGCCTTGGTCTCTGCATCGGCCTTGGGACGATACTGCTGGATGAGACTCTTCAGGAAGGCATAGACATTCTCGGGGGTCTTGGCCATCGTCTTCTCGAGCGAATAAGAGGCGTAGTTAGGATAACCCATGATCTCAGCCTGTTCGGCTCTCAGTTTGGCAATCTCCACCACGAGGGGGAAGGTGTTGTACTTGCCAGTGCCATCCGTGCGATGGATGGAGGCCTCATAAACCTTCTTACGCAGTTCGCGGTTGTCGAGACTGGCCAGAGGCTGCTGTTGGGTAGTATTGACGATGACGATGGCGTAAGAGGCCTTGCCACCACGGCTGTCTGCATCTTTCAGACACTGGGCGATGTCGGCCTCACTGAGTCCTGCGAGGTCTTCCTTCTTATCGACCCACACCACGGCCTCGTTGGTGGCAGCTGGTAACATATCGCCCCACTGCTGCTGAAGATCGGAGATGCGCAGGTTGATCTCCTTCATGCGCTCCATCTTGTCATCAGGCAACAGGGCACCATTGCGCACAAAACTCTTATAGGTCTCTTCGAGCAGTTTCTGGTCTTCGCCAGTGAGCTTGTCATGATCGCGATCATAGACCTGACGGATGCGCTCAAACAGGGGTTTGTTGAAAGAGATCTCGTTCTCGAAGTCTGTCATCATGGGCGTCACCTTCTTCTCGATCTCGCCGATCTCGGGCGTCTTGTCGGCACTGGTCAGAGCGAAGAACACACGACTGACATGATCGAGCAGACGATCGCTCTCCTCAAGAGCCAGGATGGTGTTCTCGAATGTTGCAGAATCCTGGTTCTCCACAATCTTCCTGACATTATCACGAGCCTGCTGAAAAGCCACCTCAAAGGCGGGCAGATAGTCAGAGGTCTGGATCTTACTGAAATCAGGTGCTCCGAAGGGTACCTCACTCTCCTGCAACAGGGGATTCTCAGGCTGAGCCTGCTGACAGGACGAAACTTGCATCACTAATGCAGATGCGACTCCAATAGCCATAAGTGTTCTTGTTAGCTTCATTACTGTTTAATTTGTTTTTGTTGTTTTTGTCTGCTCAAAGGTATGCATATTTATTGAAAGAACTTGCATCCAGGGAGATTTTTTTTCATTTTTTAGGATAATTACCAGAAAAACACTATCTTTGCGGCATGAAAACAAAACATGTACAATACGAGACTAAAGGCACGTGCTCAAAACTGATTGACGTGACGGCCGATGAGAACAATGTGATCCAGCAGGTATTCTTCCTGGGTGGTTGTAATGGTAATCTGCAAGGCGTCAGCCAATTGGTACGTGGACAGCATATCGACGATGTGATCAAGAAACTCGACGGTATCCGTTGTGGTGCCAAGAACACTTCCTGCCCAGACCAGCTCTGTCGGGCCCTGGAGCAGTTGAAAGAAGCACCATTAAAGGATTAGAGACTATTGTTTCAACTGGTTCAACAACCGTCGGATGGCAAAGACATAGTAGGCTACCAATAACGGGTAGCCTATATAGTATAGGGTGGTGATGCTGAACACCACATAACAGACGGCACAGATCGCTGCCAGTCCTCCAAGATATAATATGGCTCCACCCATGGGCAGATAACGGGTCACGTCATCGACAGTAGCGATGGCGACAAGGATGATGGCCCATACTGAAGTGACAAACAGTCCTAACCAGAAAGGCAGTGCAAAGGGATTCAGTGACGGATGGTAGTAGAAATGTCGCCACGTCTCTGCACCAAACAACTGAATGGAACTGTAGAGTACTGCCGCGGAGGCTACCAACAGACAAAGAGTTGTCGGATAGAACGAGGGGATATCATTGAAGTGCACGATCTTCGCACCTCTTCGTAACAGACGTCGGACTGCATAGGCTGCCACAATCACCACACAAAATGCCAGGAAGATCAGTAGATGGGCATCGGAGAAGAAATCAATAAACTGACTGATGGGATCGTCTGGCGACACTTTTGCCAACAGTTCACTCTCATGGATCCAACCGAAGGTCAGTTGATCGCGCGCCACCTTCACCCAGACAGAATCAATCGTATCTGTAGGGACTGTCGCTATATCAGCCACCACGATCCGCTCATGTTTGTAGAGCGTAATGGAATCCTTCTGTTGCTCCCCCACCTCAGACTGCATCTCCACGGAAATAACATCTGGCACAGCCATCGCCCCTGGCTCCTGAGCCACAACGAGCAAAGAGTCACCCGTCACCACGAAATTATAGTTCTGCGTATAGTGATGGGTGGTGTAAAATGAGATGGAATCGAGTTGCTGTTTCGTAAGATCCCAGGCATCTGGCGTCACAGGTCCCTGATTGTAACAGGAGGTGAGAAGCGAGACACATAACGTAAACAGTATCAACAGTTTATGTTTCGCAGCCATACACATTCATCTGACAATGGTTACAATCAAACTCAAGACGGAAATGACGACCGTCGCCCAAAACAAGAGAGAGGGGTTCACGCCACTGAGGGCGCTTACCACCATGTTTTACACAATAGCCCAGACTATAACGGATGCAGTGACGACACTGCATGATCGGGCCTTCCCCACCCTTCAACTCATAGGCTGTCTTCTCTGCTCCGTAGAAGTCTGCAGAGAGACGATTCGAGATATTATAGAGATAGGGGTATGGGTATGCCTCACAGGGGGACAGGAGTGCTGTGAGGTCAGCAGACCTCACAGCACTCCTGTCCCCCTGTGAGGCCGTAAGCTTCTCCACTAAATTGCGACGCAGTTCGGAGAGTTGGCTGTTGGGGATGAAATAGTCAAAGTCGGCAGGGATATCCACTTGCTGACACTCATAGATAGTATCGCCCAGTCGTGAGAGTTGACGGACGAGATTCTCGCGTGGAGATTTCTGCGCCTTCTGATGAGCCAGTGGCAGATAAACGCTGCATGCTCCAGCAGACAACTCAAAGCCACCTTCCACAGCCAGCAGGGAGAGACTGACAGGAATCTTCCTTCGGGCACTCTGTCCGGAGAGAAGCCTCTCAAACTCCTGGTCATTATTTCGATACAGGCGCATCCCTGGACGAAGACCTGAGGGCATCTTATAAGGGAAGATACGGTTTCCTTCCACACGATTGGCACGGAAGCCCTCCAACTGACGCGCTTCGTTCTGGAAACAGAGACCATCGCCATTGGCAAAACGCGCCACACCAGCCACATTGAACGAGTCGCCACGAATCTCCTTGACAGTACCCACATACTCACCCACAGCCTTCGGAGTATCGAAAGAGGCGATATCAGGTTGACGACCATGGAGGAAGTAGGTGGTATAACCACGATTGAACGTGCGGTTCAAGTCTGGAGTAAACGAATAGTCGCAATGCCCTAATGAGGCACGGCAGTATTGATCGGGATGTTGACGGATAATCGCATCTAATCGCTGACTATAAGCGGCCGTCACATTCTTCACATAGGCCGCATCCTTCAGTCTCCCCTCAATCTTAAAGGAGGTGGCACCCGCCTCGATAAGTTCCAACAGATGGTCGCTCTGGTTCATATCCTTCAGGGAGAGCAGATAACGATCGTGCTCGATCTCCTTCCCATCGGCATCCACCAAAGAGAATTTCATCCGACAGAACTGGGCACACTCCCCACGATTGGCACTGCGACTGAAGCAATGTTGGGAAGCATAGCAAAGTCCTGAGTAACTGACACATAGAGCACCATGGACAAACACCTCCAACGGCATGTCAGGCACTTCCTGATGAATCCTGGCAATCTCCTCGACAGAGAGTTCGCGCGCCAGAACAGTACGGGCAAAACCAAGACTCTTCAACCAGCGTACCTTCTCTGGTGTACGGTTATCTGTCTGTGTGGAGGCATGGAGTGTCAGGGAGGTATCTGCCGCCAACTGCAGCACGGCCATATCCTGTACGAGAATGGCATCTACACCAACAGCTTCCAGATCCAAAAGCAACTGGCGGGTGGCCTCCAACTCATCATCGTATAGGATGGTATTCACCGTGACATAGACCTTCACCCCAAAGGGATGGGCATAGTCACAGAGACGACGGATATCCTCGATACTGTTACCTGCTGCAGCACGGGCTCCGAAATGGGGGGCACCGATATAGACGGCATCTGCACCATGGTCGATGGCGGCCATGCCACATTCCAGATTCTTCGCGGGGGCTAACAGTTCTAACGGGGTCAAGGCAGAAACTACTTGATGTCGTCAATATTATATGGTGTCTCCTGATAGACGTAGTAGTTCACCCAGTTGGTGTAGAACAGGTTCGCATGAGAGCGCCAAGTCACCATCGGCGGATTATTGGGATTATTGTTCCTATAGTAGTTCAGTGGCGGTGCCACATCCTTACGAACATCCTTGTCACGCTTATACTCATTGTCGAGAGTGTTGGGCGCATATTCCAGATGACCTGTGATGAAGAACTCTCGTCCACCACGTGCCATGACAATACTTACGCCACTGTCCTCCGACTCAGCAATCAACGTCAGTTCGGGGTTGGCAAGGATATCCTCACGACGGATCTCCGTATGACGGCTGTGGGGCATCATAAACACATCGTCAAACCCCCTGAAGATAGGAAGTTTGGGGTCAAGAGGCGTCTGGGGGAAGATACCGAACATCTTCATCGCCAACGGGTACTTAGGCACCCCATAGTAATAATAGAGTCCTGCCTGAGCAGCCCAACATATATATAAGGTACTCGTGACGTGCGTACGCGCCCACGTAAAGATCTCCTTGATCTCATCCCAATAGAGCACATCTTCAAACTCCAACTGCTCCACCGGGGCACCTGTCACAATCATACCGTCGTACTTCTCATTGCGCATCTCCGCGAAGTCACGGTAGAACATCATCATGTGCTCTATCGGCGTATTCTTCGGGGTATGGCTCTTCAGTTTCATGAAACTGATCTCCAACTGCAAGGGTGTATTGGAAAGCAGACGAATCAGATCCGTCTCTGTCGTTATCTTCAGTGGCATCAGGTTCAGGATAGCGATCCGCAAAGGACGGATATCCTGAGTGGTAGCCCTGGAATTGTCCATCACAAAGATATTCTCGTTCTTCAGAATATCAATGGCGGGCAGTCTGTCTGGTAATCTTAATGGCATGGTTGTCTTATTACTTAATCATTATCACACAGGTGGAGACATTATCGAGTCCCCCCCTCGCGATGGCGGCCTCACAGAGCAGG
>Ga0265301_10003916_pt1 | contig 15330 bp, 9 predicted proteins | sample AusTroGonzalo_MG_2_FD_193488 | JGI IMG/M metagenome (GOLD analysis project Ga0265301, IMG submission 193488) | Bovine rumen microbial communities from tropical cattle in Woodstock, Queensland, Australia - Gonzalo_04 | ecosystem: Host-associated > Mammals > Digestive system > Stomach > Rumen ...
CAATTGTTTTGCTGCTGTTTCTCCGTCAAATTTGACAGAACCATCGTACCCTGAAGGTTGTTTAAAGTCGGACCATGAGGCGATAATTCTATTGTCCGTTTTGGAGGCAGGGAGCTTTACTGCAGGGAGTGCGTAATTCATCGTTGAATCAATGGTGTTGCCAAGCCCAAGTTCTAGGTATATGTCCGCATCAGAGGAGTAGGTTACGCAGAGTCCACCCCAGGCAGAGGCGTCACCCGTGGCTAGAATTGGGCTATCTTTTGATACTTTGCCGACAACGTTGAATGCGACGCCCACGAACGGTTGTGCGGTAGGCGCTCCTTCTCGTAAACGGGCTGTTCCACAAATTGCGGCGCAATATTCTACGACAGGATCAAAAAAATATTCGACACAGTTGTATTCGTGATCATAACATGCTTCGGACATGGTATATAACCAGGAGCCTGGTCTAAGTTCCCCGCCTATTATTCCATAAGTTTCTATTTCGTAATAATCATTAAAGTCGTACCAAATTCCGTAGGTATTGGTTTCGTTGCCTAGTCCGGTTTCTACTCTTGTGGCGTAATCAGCTCCAATCCAGGTTTCGAATGTGCCTGCGTAAATGGCTGACGCGGCGCAAAGTGCTGCCAACATAATTTTTTTCATCATTTACCCTCCAAATTTTCGTTCTATTTTATCTTAGTATAACTTTTTTTGCAAAATTGATGTTTTTCCCGTTTACACGCACCATATAAATTCCGGCTTTGAGCGCGGAAAGATTAAGTGTTGTTGCTTTATTCGTGGTGTTGTTGATAGCGCTCTTCATCACGACTTGTCCAAGAGAATTCAAAACTTCGGCTGTTGCTGTGGTTTTGATTCCTGTGAATCTAAGCGTACGTCCGTTTAAAATTGCTTTGACTGTGGATGAACCGCGAACGGCCTTGATATCGTCCGGTGGGGTGGGGATGCCGCATTTCTCCGGGCATGTTCCGTCTTTTGGTCCGACCGCACAAATGTTAAAACGGTAATCGCCGTCCTCTGCTTGTATCTTGAATTTGACCGCGGTGAGTTGCTTTGCTGCAGCTTCTCCATCGATTTTAATGGATCCGTCGTACGACGAAGGCTGTTTAAAGTCGGACCAACTGAAAATCATTCTATTGCCAGTCTTGGAGGTGGGCAATTTGACTGCCGGACTTGCATTATCTATTATGGGATCGTCGGTATCGTCAATGTCGAGTTCTAGGGCTATGTCTGTATCCGATGTGTAGGTTACACAGAGTCCACCCCAAGAAGAGGCGTCGCCTTTGGCTAGAGAGAAATCGTGTTCTGAAATCGTTCCGACAACGTAGAAGGCTACATTTGCGGAAGGAACGTGGGATGAAGTTGCTTTTCTGAGATGGGCTGTTCCGCACATTCCTTTGCAATAATCGATGATTGGGTCATATTTATTGGGTATCCATTCTGGGCTTAAATCAATGTCCCAAAGTATTTGGGACTCGGCACCATCGCTATCGTCTGAATAGGCTACCCAGTATCCGCTTATATCTGTTTCGTTGCGGAGCCCAGTCTCAACTTGGCTGGTTACGTTTTCGTCTGCTCCGTTCCATGTGATAAACGGCCCTGCAAAAGTTGATGTTGCTGCGCAAAGTGCTGTCAATAAAAATTTTTTCATCGTAAACTCCCATGTCATTCCCCTAACGGGGCTTGACTGCTGCGGGTATCAAATGCGAGTTCACAAGTGACCTCTCGCTTGATACCCTTGCATGTCATTCCCGGCGCCTGTCCTCGCTTGACGGGGATGACCGGGAATCACCTTCTCGTATTTGCGTTACCTCAGTACTATTTTCTTTGCAAAATTCACGTTTTTCCCGCTCACACGCACCATGTAAATGCCTGCGTTAAGCGATGTAAGGTTAAGCGTGGCTGCGTTGTTAATGGAGCCTTTCATCACGACTTGCCCAAGAGAATTCAAAACTTCGGCAGTGGCGGTGGACTTGATTCCCGTGAATCCAAGCGTACGTCCGTTCAAGATTGCGTTGGCTGCGGATGTTCCTCGAGCCATCTTGATAGATTCCGATGGAGTGGGAATGCCGCATTTCTCCGGGCATGTCCCGTCTTTTGGACCAACCGCGCAGATGTTAAAACGGTAATTGCCATCCTCTGCCTGTATCTTGAATTTGACCATGGCGAGTTGTTTTGCTGCAGTTTCGCCATCAATTTTGACAGTACCGTCGTACGACGAAGGTTGTTTAAAGTCTGACCAACTGAAAACCATTCTATTGCTTGTCTTGGAGGCGGGGAGATTGACAGCCGGATTTGCGTAATTGATTGTTGAATCGACTTTCGCGCCAAGGCCGAGTTCCAGGGCTATGTCTGTATCCGATGTGTAGGTCACGCAGAGTCCGCCCCAAGAAGATGCGTCGCCTGTAGCTGATGAATAATCTTCATATGAAATTTGTCCGACAACATTGAAACCTAAACCTATGAAAGGAGTGTAGGTCAAAATGCCTTTACTGAGTTGGGCTGTTCCGCATATTCCTTTGCACTCCAAGACGATGGGTTCTAGTACGTTTGGCGGCTCTGGGCATGGTTCAACGTCCCAATAGATTCTGGACATCCCTCCATCACCATCGTCTCCGTAGGAGAACCAGAATCCGCTCGTTTCTGTTTCGTTGCCAAGTCCTGTTTGAACTTGGTCGTTAGCATATTCATCGGCTCCGTTCCATGTGATAAACGGTCTTGCGGATGTTGACATTCCGCATTTTTCCGGGCAGGTTCCGTCTTTCGGACCAACGGCACAGATGTTGAAATTGTATTCGCCTGGTTCCGCCTGAATTTTAAAGTGTACAGCGGCGAGTTGTTTTGCTGCTGTTTCGCCGTCGATTTTAACGGCTCCATCGTACCATGAAGGCTGTTTAAAGTCGGACCAGCTGACGACTACTTTGTTTCCGTCTTTTCCGTTGGGCGATAGAATGTTTGTTGCTTTTGCTGCAGGGAGCGTTACTATTGGATTTGCGTAATTGATCGTTGAATCAACGGTCTCACCAAGGCCGAGTTCCAAGGCGATATCTGTGTCTGACATGTATGTCACGCAAAGCCCACCCCAGGCTGATGCATCACCAATAGCTGGAGCTGGGTTTGTTTCTGAGGTCTCGCCGACAACATTGAAGCCCACAGCGACATACGGGTCGTGTTCATAAGACCCTTTGCCTAGAATCGCTGTGCCAGCAAGGCCTTTGCTTTCCATGATGACGGGATCTAAAGATTCATTTGAGTAAAACAAATCTGTCGATACGGGCCAAACGATTGCAGATGATCCCGAGATGTTTTTATCTTTGTAAGAATACCAGTAGCCTTCTGTTTCAAGTCCATTGCCAAGACCCGTATGGATCTGAAAGTTTGGAAGGAATTCTTCAAAAATTTTGGCTGCATCCCAGGTTTCGAATGAACCTGCGTAAATGACTGAAGTTGCGCAAAGTGCGACCAACAAAGATCTTTTCATAATCCACTCTCCGAAATCAAATAGACCCAACACAAAATATATGTACTTTTATGCTTTTTTACCATGAATAATTTTCAAATAAATGAAATTTTTTTACAGCTGAATCATATGCAATCTTAATGATACGCTTTGTCTGTTGTTGGTCAATTATCATTCGTTCGTCAATGGTATTTGGTCAATAGTCATTAGACAAGAAATGTTATTTTCGAAAGAAAATGTCATTTGCGATTCTGTCCTCGCGCCTGTCCTCGCTTGACGGGGATGATCGGGAATCTCCTTTTTATCATAAACGAGAAGGTTGTGCCTAATTCTTTCGGCTATGTTCAGGACTAGCTTTGTCTGGCATGACCATTTTGTCCGCGCTTAATTTAAACTGTAGACTTTTAATTCGTTAAAATGTGGATAATTTTTAAATTTTACCCTAAAAATACGCAATGTCATAAATAAATATGTGGACTTTTTATAATTTTTGATATATATTTAAGAAGGTTGTTGGTGTGGATACGGAGATGTTTATGAGGACTAGGGGTTCTGGATTTTTTACGATGTTGGAATGCGCCGTTTTTGGCGTATTTAGCGTGATTGGGGTACAGTCGGCTTTGGCTGCAAATCCGTTGACGACGGACTTTTATTCTGCGGATGCTGCAGCACTTGTGCATAACGATTCGCTCTTTATTTTTGCGGGTCACGATGAACAGGGACCGCAGAGCAACAACAATAAAGCTTTTATCATGAACGACTGGCATGTGCTCGTGACCGATGATATGGAACATTATCACGATTACGGGGCGGTTCTGAGCGTAAAAACGTTCAAATGGGCGAATGCAAGCGCTTTTGCGGGCCATTGCGAATACCGAAATGGCAAGTTTTATTGGTATGTGGCGGTTCATCACGGGACCATCAAGGAAAATGGGAGTGAGGGCTTTGCGATTGGCGTTGCCGTCGCGGACCATCCGTCCGGACCGTGGAAAGACGCGATTGGGCAGGCGCTTATCACCGATAATACGCCGAATGACGTGAAATTGAACATTGACCCTGCAATTTTCTACGATGGCGACGATATCTGGATGTATTGGGGCTCGTGGAGTGCGGGCCGCCGCGTGAAGCTCAAAGAAAATATGATCGAGCTGGCGAGTACGCCCGAAGATATCAAAATCAAGGACTTTTTCGAAGCTCCGTGGATGCACTATTTCCGTGGCAATTATTACTTCAGCTATGCCTCGGGTTACCCCTCGACGACGAATTATTCCATGGCTCCAAGCCTGAACGGACCGTGGACACAAAAAGGCGTCATCAACGACAAAATGGAAAATTCCGAGACGAACCACCAGGCGATTTTCAAGTATCTCGGGCATTGGTATTTCATGTACCATGGCGCAAATTCTCCTGGCGGTTGGACGTATCGCCGTTCCGTGAATATCGACTACCTCTATTACGACCGCGATGGCTTAATTCAGAAAATCAAGCATACGGATGGCGTGGATCCGGTCAACAATGCGCTTATTGAAGAGGGCGGTTACCGCTTGACGGTTTCGCATAGCAATTTGGCTCTTGAAGATAACGATGGTGTCGTGGTGCAACAAGCTGCGGACGAAAAGAACGAAGCGCAACTTTGGGTGCTTGCGCATGGCGATTCGGCACGTTATTACACGCTCAAGAATTTTGCAACAGGTCGCTACTATTGCCCGCCCAAGACGTTGTTGGATACGGTGAAAACTTCTGAAACATCTTGTGAAATCCGCATTGAAAATGCATCTGCAAAGAAGGGTTACTTCTTGTTCGCGGATTACGATAGCGATTACCTCGGCGATGTGCTGAACATTTCGAAGGAAGTCGGAATGCCGGTCATCACGTGGGTTCGCACAGGAACGGATAATCAAAAGGTGCAATTTGCAAAAGCGGAACTGCCGAAGGTTGAACCGCCAACGGACTCCGGCAATGGTGGGACGACGGGGATTGCGCATGGCTCGCGCGGTTCTATGGATGCGTTGAATGCGTCGGCTTTGCAGCAGGTTCGTTATGATGCTAGCGCTCGCGTTATTCGTTTGGGTGCTGATGCGTCTTGGGTTTTGCTTGATGTGAATGGTGTTGTTGTGCGTCGTGGTTATGGCCGTGAAATCCAAGTGCGTTCCATACGCTCGGGAATGTATTTTGTCCGCACCGCCCACACCACCGCAAAGGTGTTTGTAAGATGATTGCTTGCTTTTATGTCATCCTGACGCCGAAGGCGGAAGGATCCAGTGAAGTCTTGGTTCATCCAGTGAATTTTTATTAGATTGAATTTTTAAGGAGTATGGAAATGAAGGTTTTGAATTTTGCGAATCTCGTGAAGAGCGCGACTCTCGCAACGATTGGCGCTTTTGGCGTCTCCGCGGTATCGGCTGCCGATTGGTATGCCAAGGACAACTTGCAACCGGGGCATGGCCCGAGCATGGTGCGCTTTGAGGATGGTTACGCCCTCATGAGCACGAACAACAATTTGCAACTGTGGACATCCGAAGATGCCTATACGTGGCGCGACCACAAATCGACGGTGAGTAAAATCCCGCAGTGGGCTTACACGTATGCGCCTACAACCGAAGGCATTTGGGCGCCTGATGTTTATTACATGAACGGCGAATACCGTGTGTATTATTGCGTCTCCGTTTTCGGCAAGCGCACATCGGCAATTGGCTATCAGTCCACAAAGTCGATTATGCCGGGCTCAACGGACTACGGCTGGACGGATCATGGCCATGTTTTCCATACAGTAGCGTCGGATAAGTACAATGCGATTGATGCCGATGTCGTCCGTGATACCGAAGGCAATTACTGGATGGCGTTTGGTTCGTTTGGTCTTGGAATTCAGTTGATTAAGTTGGATGCAAAAACGGGTTATCAGGCGAGTGATGACAAGACTGTTTACAACATTGCCCGCCGCACAAGTAAGGCTAGTAATGGTGCCGAAGAAGGCCCGAGTTTGATTGAACACGGCGGCCAGTATTTCTTGTTTACTGCGTGGGATATCTGCTGCCAGCAGGGCGCTAATATCGAGCAGACCACTTATAAAACTGCTTATGGTCGTGCTGATAAAGTGACGGGTCCGTACAAAGATCGCGCAGGCTATGACATGGCTAATGGCGGTGGCACAATTCTTATGGAACGTTATGGTCGCTATGTGGGGCCGGGCGGCGGCGAAGCCTTTCAGGACTTGAACCGCGTACGTTTTGTGCATCACTATTACGATTTGAATGGCGATAAGTACAACCATATCCACATCCGCGATGTTGTCTTCACGGACGATAACTGGGCTGAGATGGGACAGCCCTTCCTCGGACGTTATTTGAGCGCCGAAGTCGAACACGGCGCTTTGACGCGAGCAGTCTCGGGTGACCTCGCAATTACGCGCAGCAATACGGCTTCGAACGGCGAATACCTTGCTTACATCAATACGGCGGGTTCCAAGATTCGTTTGCCGATGAACATCATGCAAGCGGGCGAGTATCTGTTGCGCTACCGCTATGCAAACGGCGGCGAAGGCGATGCTACACACAAAGTCACCGTCAATGGAAAGTCACAAACCGTGACGCTCCCGCCGACAGGTTCTTGGGGCACGTTCCCGGAGAAGTCTGTGAAGATGATTCCGGCAACGCTCAAACGCGGTGGCAACTTCATCGAAATTGAACCGCAACCGAACGGATTTTTCTCGGAACTTGACCGCATCGACTTCTTGCGCGTGATTCGCGATACGATTCCGGCGAACGGCTTTGACAACGGCATCCGCGTGCGCCTCACGGATAAGGATGAATTTGCTATCAAGGATGGCGGCTACGCGATTTTCGAAAACGTCGTGACGGATTCCATCAAGTCCACGGAAGTGGCTATCGAGGTAAAGGAACTTACAGGCGGCAAACTCAGCATTCGCGACGGCAAGAAGGACGGAACCGTTCTTTCGGAATGCGAACTGGTGGCTGCTAACGAAAAATCTACGGCTAAAGGCTGGACGACTGTGAATTGCACGAACCTCAAGAACCTCGGTGGCATCAAGGACTTTTACCTGACTGCGTCGGGCGTTTCTGACGAAGTGATTGTCAAGAACATCGTGTTTGCGAATTCGTCGGGAGAAACCGTCTGCAATCAGGAACCGTGCGGCGATCCGATTTCTAGCTCCAGCGACGTTGACATTTCATCCAGTTCTTCTGGCACGACCGCGATTGCTCCGCGTGCTGTTCGCTCTGAAAATGCCGTGGCGCCTACAAGCAAGGGCTATCATGACCTCAAAGGCCGCCGCTTTGATAAGCAAATCCCGTACAGGGTGATGTTCTGATGTTCAGTCTAGTCTCCTTGAAAAAATTCTATTTTGTTTAAAAAAGAATTTGAAAAAGGAGTATGTGTGAAGAGCTTGAAAAATATTGTAGCTTCGTTTGTTTTTGCTGGTCTTTTTCTAGTGGCTTGTGGCGAAGATGGTAGTTCTGCTCCGCAGCAGGACGATGATTCTTCAATCGAATCGTCTTCCTCGGAGCGATGCGAAAAGAACTCTTGTTGTTCGAATACTGATGAAAAGTCCAGTAGTAGTTCTGCAAAGTCTTCCTCTAGCGTCATACCGCAGTCGAGTGTTGGCGAAAAACGTGTGTCTAGTAGCAGTTCTGCGAATTCATCCAGTTCGGTTATTTTGGAGATGTCCAGATATGGAACATTTGTTGATGAACGCGACGGTCAGACTTACAATACGGTGAAAATTGGTGACCAAGTGTGGATGGCGGAAAACCTGAACTACGCCTATTTGCAGTCCACAGATGAACTAGATTCAAGTAGCTTCTGCTATAACGACAGTGCGAGTTATTGCGAAAAATATGGACGACTTTACTTGTGGAGTGCAGCCATGGACAGTGCTGGCGTATGGAGTACGAACGGCAAGGGGTGTGGCTATGGGGTGGAGTGCTCGCCAAAATCTCCTGTGCGCGGGGTATGCCCTCAAGGTTGGCATCTGCCGAGTAAAACAGAATGGAACGCTTTAATCACCATTGGTGGCGATGCATCAACTGCAGGTATAAGACTAAAATCTACGTCCGGCTGGATTAGTGGCAATGGCAAAGATGTGTTCTCGTTCTCGGCGTTGCCTGCTGGCATCCGCAGGTACTACGACTATGTTGGGGATTACTACAATGAGGGTTTCATCGTGAATTTCTGGAGTTCTACTGAAAGCGATCGCAGCCTTGCGTATTTCGTACACTTGTCCTTCGCCTATGACAATGCGAAACTGTACTATGACGGCAAACGCTTTGGGATTAGCATTCGTTGTCTCAAGGATTAGTTGTGAGGCGAATGCGTCTTTTATTATTGACATTGCTGTTTTCTGTTGGAATTTCTGTAGCGGCGGTATTTCCCTATTCGTTTTTTGCTGGCCATATGATTAATTATGGAAGAACGAATATAGGCGTGGATATTGGACTTCTTCCCGGTTCCACTTTATTGCAATCAGAAAGAAAAAATTCTGATGAAGGTTCCTATTTTCCAACGCATATGCTAAACGCTTTTGTTAGAGTTGAAACTCTTTTCAACAGGAGTAGCTTTTCTTTGTATGTAAGCCCAGCATTGAATTACACATTAGATTTTGGGACTGCTCATATTGATACAGGTCCAGAGATTGGGTTGACGGACTTGAATTTTGATTGTGGATGGTCCGCAAGAGTTGGTTTTACTTTTGTCGAATTTGAAGCCGCCTATTTGTACAGGGCAAAATGGCTAATGGGAGTTTCGATATACATTCCATTATATTTTGGATTAGCGTAATACTTTTTATTATATATTCATACTGGTTTGGCAGTGTGGAAAAGTGAGGCGTTATGAAAAGATTCAACGTGTTTTTTGTATTTTCTGCACTGATGGCGGGGCAGGCTTTTGCTGCCGATTGGTACGCCAAGGAAACCCGTTGGGCGGGCCATGATCCGGACATTATCCGCTACGAAGATGGTTATGCGCTTGCGACAACGGACAACCACATGCTCATGCAGTTTTCCGAAGACGCTCTGAACTGGAAAAATGGCGACCCCGCCATGCCCGAATTCTCGAAATGGCTTTATAAATACGCTCCGAACATGATTGATATTTGGGCGCCGGATATTCATTACGTCGGTGGCGAATATCGCATGTACTATTGCGGTTCCGAGATGGGCATCCGCTCGTCGGGCATGGGCTTCATGTCGAGTAAGGAAATCGACCCGACAAAGCCTGGCTACGGCTGGACGGATATGGGCGAGGTGATTCACACGGTCAAGAGTGATTCGTACAATGCCATTGACGCGGCTGTTCTCAAGGACCTTGATGGAAAAGTCTGGATGGCTTTTGGCTCTTGGGGCACGGGCATCCATATTCTCGAACTGGACGAAAAAACGGGCAAGGTAAAAGACGGCGCGAAAATGCAGAACATCGCAAACCGCGGTGGCGCAGGCGTCGAAGGCGCAAGCCTCATTGAACACAATGGCAAATATTTCCTCTTTACCGCTTGGGACAACTGCTGTAAAAAAGGTGCTGACCTCGAAAACAATTCTTACAAGACAACGGTCGGGCGCTCCAACCGCATTAACGGCGGCTATGTCGATCGCTCGGGCAAAGCGCTCTTGGATGGCGGTGGCACGATTCTCTTGAGTCGCTACGGGCGCTATTACGGGCCTGCTGGCGGTGAAGCTTTTGAGGACGTGAACCGCCAACGCTTTGTGAATCACTATTACGATAAGAATGATGGCGGCAACTCCTACATACAAGTGCGCGATATTGTGTGGACCGACGACAATTGGCCGGAACTTGGTCAGCCGTTTATGGGGCGTTACCTGAGCGCCGAAGCGGAACATGGCATCTTGACGCATGTTGATATTTCGAGCAGCTCCAAGGCTTCGAACGGAGAATTCTGCGCTTACATCAATTACGATGACAGCAAGATTCGTTTGCCGATGATTATCCCCCAGGCGGGCGATTTCCTTATCCGTTACCGTTACGACAACAACTGGACTGAGGACGGTGCAAACGGCAGCTCGCATTTTGTGGACATCAACGGCAAAACGCAAGAAGTGCAGTTGCCGCTGACTGGAGCCTGGAGTGAATTCCCCGAAAAGTCGGTGGTGTACATCCCGACAAAGCTTAAACGCGGATCAAACTTTATCGAAATCACGAAGGGCAAACATTACGCAGAACTCGACCGTCTCGATTTCTTGCGCATCATCCGCGATACGATTCCGGCAAACGGCTTTGATAACGGCATCCGCGTGCGCCTCACTGATAAGGATGAATTTGCCATCAAGGACGGTGGCTATGCGATTTTCGAGAATGTGATTACCGACTCCATTGTTGGCGTAGGCGTAACCGTTCAGGTGAAAAACAGCGCCGGCGGTACTCTATCGCTCCGTACCGAAAGCAAAAACGGCGATGTGATTTCTAAATGTGAATTGCCGACCGCAGGCGATTCCAAGTGGACTGACGTGCTATGCTCAAACTTGCCGAAAATCAAGGGCGTGCAGGACTTTTACCTTACAGCTGAAGGGCTCGGTGGCGAAACTCTCGTTGGGAACATCAAGTTCGGGAAGGCGGCGGACTCAAGTTCAGTCGGACTTTACGACAATCCTCGCGTAGCTTCTGCGGCGCATTCTGGACTCAACATCACTTTTGATCGCGGTTCCCAAACGATTTATCTCTCGATGGATGCCCCTTGGTCGCTGTTTGACATGAACGGCGTTGTAATCAAGTCTGGTTTTGGTCGCGAAATTCATGCAAATGCTATGCCTCGTGGTTTGTATTTTATTCGTTCCGGCAACCAAGGTCTGCGCTTTAGGCTGTAATTTTCATAGAAAACTCTAGCTAGAATACGCTTTTTCCCAATTTTTAGTTTTATTTGGGCTTAATTATACTTTTTGTATTCTTTTTGACGTAAAAATGATATATTTGATTGTAAAAGAAAATTTTCTAGTGGAGTTTTATCATGAACATAAAATGGAAATTAAGTCTGGCGACAGCGTTTCTTTTTGCGTTGGGCGCATGCTCTAGCTCGTCTTCGTCATCTGCAGAAGACGATACTGAATATTCGTCCGCAGGAGGATCTTCCAAAGATGCAAAATCTTCCTCATCCAATTCTAAGATTTGTAAGTCTGTTTCTGAAACTTTAGCCGCACCTACAAATTTGCAGGTGGTCGAGAACGGCGAAAATAAGTGGGTCCTTATTTGGGATTATACCCCCAATGACGAACGTCTCGAGTCCGGCTTCCTTATTGAAGTTCTCAATATGTCGGATAAGCAGCCTAAGTGGAAAACTTTTGACTCAACCAATGCAGAAGTGGTCATGTATAACTTGTCTGGTGCATCTAATGCCGATAAGTACTACCGCGTATCTGCTATGGATGAATGTGGCGTTTCCAAGGCAAGCGACATGGTTGAAATTATTGGAGATAGCTCAACGGCTACGACTAACGCAAACCTTGCAGTTCCGTCGAATCTTAAGCTTGAAAACCTCGGCGACAACATGTGGCAGCTCTCCTGGAGCTATACAAATAATGAAAATCGCCCGGAACAGGGATTTAAGCTCCAGAGCTTGAATCTGGATGACAAGAGCCCGAAGTGGTCTGACGACGGAACGACTAACAAGGGAGTTCATGTCGTAAAGATTGATGGTAATAAGAAGGGCGGCTTGCTTTACCATGTGGCTGCTAAGGATGATAAGGGTGTTTCCGAATACTCTGAAGAAATTACGATTCCTCGTGTCTCCGATAGCACCAGTACTTCGAATAGCATGGATCTGGCGGTCCCCACAAATCTGAAGCTGGACTCTATCGATGTTAGTAAGTACAAACTTTCTTGGAGCTATACGGACAATACAAATCGTCCTGAAAATGGTTTCAAGTTGCAGAGCCTTAATTTGGAAGACAAGAAACCGTCTTGGGCTGTCATGGATTCGACAAACAAGGGCGTGTACATGATTATTATCGATGCCACGAAGAAGGGTGGCTACTATGTTCGTGTTGCCGCTAAGGATTCCAAGGGCGTTTCGAAATATTCCTCCGAAATAGAAATTCCTAAGATTAGCAAGAAAACAAACGTTGCTGAACCCCCGGCTGATATTGCACTTACTCGTATTGCGCCGAGCGTTTGGGAATTGAGCTGGAGCTACAGTGCATCCGATGAAAATCCGGATCGTAAATTCATCATCCAGAGCTCCAAGCTTAAGGATTTCAAGTGGGTGAGTGTCGCTTCTAACATCAAGGGCAATGTGCGTAACTACTATATTCAGGGACGCGACAAGATTGAAAGCTATTACCGTATGGCTGTTGTCAATGACGGTGATACGTCTGCCTATAGCGATGTTATCCAGCTGACTCCGGAAATCAAGTACCGCGATTACATGGCTCTTGAAGTTCCTGTGCCGTCTGAAAAATTTGTTTTGGGCTACACCACAGCATACGAAGCGGATAAGGACACAGCAACGAAGGATGATATCACTTATATTAATGCAAGGGCTACTTATACCATAACGGATAATTTTATCAGTAAGTATATCGTTGAATCGGAATATACGGATACGGCTTATTACGAAGCTCGTTGGTTTACTTCTCTTGAACAGTATAATTACTACAAGGGTTCTTGCGAAGGAAAGAAGAAAGGCGACAAGTGTGACAGCTGCTATTGGGTTGAACCGTTCCCGTATGAAGAACCGTCTATTACGAAGCGCTTCGATGAAACCGATTTTGTTGACAAAGCTAAAACGACAACCATATTAGAATCTTGCAAGAGCACTTATGATTATAAAGATGAAGATCATTCTAAATTGTATAATGAATCTACGCCTTCTGATGAATGGGAAGAAATCATGGCTAAAGAAGTTGGTATGTCGATGTGTATTCCTGGCTATGTCCGTGGTATTTGCGACTACTACGTACAAATCCGTATTGTCTGGAAGGACGTTAATGGAGAAACCGACTGGAGTGAATGGACGCAACCGTTTAACATTTCGGACATCTCTGGTGCGGATGATCTCTGCAACCCGAGCAAATAAATCGTAACTGATAAAAATGTAAAAGGCACCGATGAAAATCGGTGCTTTTTGTTGTTTAGATTTATTTGACTTGAAAGTTTACTTCAAGAAAGCAAAGAAAACAGCTGCAATGATGAACAAGAAAGCGACAATGTGATTCCATTGGAGTGTTTCCGTATGGAACACCGTGACTGCAATTGTTGTGAACACTGTAAGCGAAATGGCTTCCTGAATGATTTTCAACTGCATCAAGCTGAACGGACCACCGTTGATGCGGCTCCCGATGTTATTCGCGGGAATCATGAAACTGTACTCCAGAAGTGCGATGCCCCACGAAGCAAGAATCACGAGAATCAGCGGCCAATCGGTGCTGATGTGCATTTCTTTAAGTTTGAGATTGCCGTACCAAGCGAACGTCATGAAGATGTTGGAACAGCAGAGAAGGAGAATTGTAAAAATACCAGCTTTCATAATTTATTTCTTGTTTCTTTGACTATACGGTCTTCCTGTGGTCATTTGGTAGGCGAGGCGCTTGCGCACCTCTTCGAGATACTTGATGTAGTTCTCGCTTTGGTAGTCGCGATACGTCCAATCGAAAGCGTGAAAGTGCCCGTCCTGGAAATAAAGCGTCGGCTCCACGAAAATCCCGCGCTGCATGTAAACGCGTTGGCGTTGATCCTTGGTCGTTGCCAAAAAAAACTGCCCAAGCGTCATGTAGCCCGGATCGAGATTCACAGGGCGCAGTCCCGGAGTCCCGTTTGCTTTTGCAATTTCAAGTTCAATGTCATTTGTCCAAAGCTTGATGTCGACAATCGTTTCGCGGTCAACGAGGTTCTCGTAGCTAAAGAACGCGCGTACCGGCGCTTCGCCAATTTCTTCTTTGTAGTAGTTGGTGAATGTGAACGGGAACGGTTCTAAGTTTAGGTCTTCTTCGCCGAAACGCGATTTGAGCACGCCGCGGACCGCTTCTACGGATTCGGCATCTTTTGCGAGAATGCCAACGATGATTTTCACTTTGGCAGGAGTTCTTATTTCACCCATGCGCGCAAATTTAGTAAAAGGCGAGTGACGCGGCAAAACATTTATGTTTTGACATGTCCGAGCCGTACTAAATGCGTCCGTAAGGACGCCAATTTAGTAATTTTACGATATGTTTAGAAGTATATCTTTTTGTGCTTTTCTCGTCTTTGCTCTCTCGTCTGCCTATGCCGAGGCTCCGCGTGTTGTGCCGATGATTCTCGATTCTGTGCCACACGAAATGTCTCACTTTACGCAGGGGCTATCGTTTGATGGCAAGGATTTGATTGAAACTACGGGGCAGTATGGGCAATCGGGGCTGTATCGTCGTACACTCGATGGAAAAATCTTAGATTCCGCTCGCATTGAAGATCGCTATTTTGGCGAGGGCTCCGTTGTGCTTGGTGACGAGATTTACTACCTCACATGGAAATCGCACAAGGCTTTTATTTATTCTCGCAAGCCGTTCAAAAAGAAGGGGGAGTTCCGTATTCCGACCGAAGGCTGGGGACTTACGCTTTGGCGTGACCAGCTTTTGATGAGCGATGGCTCCGATGAACTTTTGCAAATTGCTCCGGGTGGCTTTGCGGTGTCGGGAATCATTAAAGTAACTGACGGTCGTTATTCAATCAAGCTCTTGAATGAACTTGAAGTCGTAGGAAATCTTTTGTACGCAAATATCTGGCAGACGGGCTTGATTGCTGAAATCGAGCTCCCAAGTGGGAAGGTGCTCCGCTACATCGATTTTTCGAAAAAAGCGGGGGAGATTCGAGAAAATTTCCCCAACGCCGATGTCTTGAACGGCATTGCCTATGATGGCAAGGATTTCTGGATCACA
>Ga0265301_10003917_pt1 | contig 15330 bp, 14 predicted proteins | sample AusTroGonzalo_MG_2_FD_193488 | JGI IMG/M metagenome (GOLD analysis project Ga0265301, IMG submission 193488) | Bovine rumen microbial communities from tropical cattle in Woodstock, Queensland, Australia - Gonzalo_04 | ecosystem: Host-associated > Mammals > Digestive system > Stomach > Rumen ...
AAGATAGCCAAGATTCAGGTCCCCGACCTCGAAGTGGAAGGTGATGCCGCCGATGCCGACCTCCTCATCGTAGGCTTCGGTAGCACCTACGGCCATCTTCACGCCGCCATGGACGAATTGAGAGCCGAAGGTAAGAAGGTCGCCCTCGCCCAGTTCCGCTTCCTCAACCCGCTGCCCGCCAACACGGCAGAGGTACTGAAGAAGTACAAGAAGGTGGTGGTGGCCGAACAGAACATGGGCCAGCTCGCCGCCTACCTCCGCATGAAGGTCGATGGCTTCGTGCCCGCTCAGTTCAACCAGGTCAAGGGCCAACCCTTTGTGGTCAGCGAACTCGTAGAAGCATTCAAACAACTAATAAAATAATATAACACCACGAATTTCACGAATTTCACGAATTCTGGAGTAATCGCCTTCTTGAATTATTACAAATTTCACGAATTGGAGCGAAACGCCATGCAGGTTTCGAAAGAAACGCTTGAGTAACACGAAAGATGATGGATATTTTATTCAAAGAAGAGGCATATAAGATCATTGGGGCTGCGATGGCAGTGCACCGGTTCTTTGGCTGTGGCTTTTCCGAGAAGGTCTATCAGGATGCTTTGGAGATAGAGTTTATAGAACAGGGTATTCCATATCTGCGTGAACACCCCATCTTTGCAACCTATCACGACCAGAAGCTAAAAACCGAGTTCGTTCCCGACTTTATCTGTTATGATAAGATTATAGTGGAATTGAAGGCTGTCCAGGAGTTGGAGGACTTTCAACGCTCGCAGGCTATAAACTATGCTAAGGTTGCTGACATGAAAATGTCGCTCCTCATCAACTTCGGAGAATCCTCTCTCCATTACGAACGCTATATCGTTTAAGTTAAAAAAGAACACATTCGAAACTTGCGAAGCTTTTCGCAGAGAATTAGTGAAATTCGACATAATAAACAAGCAACCTGTAAGAAGGAATTCGTTTAATTCGTGTAATTCGTGGTTAAAAAATAATATCACTAGTATGGAAAGTAAAGATTATAAGAAAGGGCAGCCGCGGTGGTGTCCGGGCTGCGGAGATCATTTCTTCCTCGCCTCCTTGCACAAGGCCCTCGCTGAAATCGGTGTGGCGCCAAACAATGTCGCCGTCATCAGCGGTATCGGCTGCAGCAGCCGTCTACCTCACTACATGGCCACCTACGGCATGAACACCATCCATGGTCGTGCTGCCGCCATTGCCACAGGTGCCAAAGTCACCAACCCCAGCCTCGACGTGTGGCAGGTCAGCGGCGACGGCGATGGTCTCGCCATTGGCGGTAACCACTTCATCCACGCCAACCGCCGTAACATCGACCTCAACATGATCCTGTTGAACAACCGCATCTACGGTTTAACAAAGGGTCAGTACAGCCCCACCTCGCCGCGCGGCTTCGTCAGCAAGTCGAGCCCCTACGGCACCGTGGAGGACCCGTTCCGCCCCGCTGAGCTCTGCTTCGGCGCCCGCGGCCATTTCTTCGCCCGCGCCGTGGCCACCGACGCCCCCGGCACCATCGAGGTGCTGAAGGCCGCCCACGACCACAAAGGTGCCAGCGTCTGCGAGATTCTGCAGAACTGCGTCATCTTCAACAACGGCACGCACGACAGCGTCTATGACAAGGAGGGCCGCAAGCGCAACGCCATCTACGTGCGCCACGGCGAGAAACTCGTCTTCGGCGAGAACAACGAGTTCGGTCTCGTACAGCAGGGCTTCGGCCTCAAGGTGGTGGAGATCGGCAAGGACGGCTACACGCTGGACGATGTCCTCGTGCACGACGCTCACTGCGAGGATAACACCCTGCAGCTGAAGCTGGCCCTCATGGGCGACGGCGACGGCTTCCCCATCGCCCTTGGCGTCATCCGCGACGTAGCAGCACCCACCTACGACGATGCTGTCACCGCCCAGATCAACGAGGTCAAGGCCACGAAGAAGTACCACAACTTCGCCGAACTCCTCGAAACCAACGACATTTGGGAGGTCAAGTAAGGATTGTTTATAACCACGAATTACACGAATTAGTTAATAATCAAATCCTCTGAGTGATAATTTTAATCGAATTACACAAATTCAAAGGCGAAAGGTTTCGCGGCTTTCGAGGGTAATCAAAAGTTACCCATGAGCAGCATACATGCGAATTCTCGCGAGGTTTGCATTCGGCACCTGCGCAGCGTGCCGCCTCAATTCGTGAAATTCGTAAAAATAGAATAACTGTCGGCTGCTAAGAAGGAATTCGTTTAATTCGTGAAATTCGTGGTCAAGAAAAAAGTCATGAGTGGCGAGGCGCAATATATAAGTAGTACCCAGAACCCTAAGATCAAGCACTTGCTGGCGCTCCAGGAGAAATCTTCGGAGCGCCGCAAGAGCGGCTTGTTCGTGGTGGAGGGGCGCCGCGAGCTGCAGCATTGCATAAAGGCGGGCTACGAGATTGCCAGTGTTTTTGCGTTGGAAGAAGCGCTCACATCTTCCATCGAACATCTTCCATCAGACATCTTCCTTGTCTCTCCGCACGTCTATGAACGTATCGCTTATCGCGGCTCTACGGAGGGCATCATTGCTGTTGTAAAAGCCAAGAAGCACTCCCTCAGTGAGCTTGAAAGCCTCCCCTCGGGGAGGTTGGAGGGGGCCTCTCCTTTATTTGTCATTTTAGAATCTGTCGAGAAGCCCGGCAACCTGGGTGCCGTGCTGCGCTCTGCCGATGCCGCCGGTGCCACCGCCGTCATCGTCTGCGACCCATTGACAGACCTCTACAACCCCAACCTCATCCGCGCCTCCATCGGTGCCTGCTTCACCGTGCCTATGGTCGCCTGCACTTCCGAGGAGTGCATCCGCTTCCTGAAGGACAACGGTGTGCAGATCCTCACCGCCCAGCTGCAGGACTCCGAACTCTACTACGACACCGACATGACCGGCCCCACGGCCATCGTCATGGGCACCGAATCCACCGGTCTCACCGACCTCTGGCGCCAAGCCGCCGACGCGCACATCCGCATCCCTATGCTCGGCCGCCTGGATTCCCTCAATGTCAGCGTCAGCGCCGCCATTCTCCTCTTCGAGGCGGTACGCCAACGTGAAATTAAGGGAAAATAAACATTTTTTCTCGTTTTTCTTTGGTCATATCGCACAAAACACCTACATTTGTGCAATGTTTTTGCAAAAAGTTAATTTTAACCATATCTATTAACCAATTAAAAACGTCAAAAAATGAAAGTAAAAAATCTTTTGGCAGTCGCTGCTCTCTGCCTTTTCAGTGCAAGTGCTTCGGCACAGGTACCTTCATGGGGTGGTATGTATTTCCAGTACAGCCCTACATGGTTGACATCCAATTATGCTGATGTGAATACTGAGTATTTCCATGGCTTTACCTTTGGCTACAACCAGTCTATTGGCGTTGCCGGTGACAAAGTGCCCTTGTTCCTCGAGGTAGGTGGTAACTTTCAGTACAGCCTGCATACAGCAAAAGAGTATAACGTTAGAAGCACTGCTCACTTGTTGACCTTCAACGTTCCTGTGAACTTCGGCTACAGCGTCCGTCTGGGTGACAAACTCGCACTGAATCCCTATGTTGGTATCAAGATGCGCTTGCATCTCTTGGGCGTCGAAACGTATGATGTCAAGGGTGCCGAAAACTGTAATCTTTTCTCCAAAGACGATATGGGTGATGCCCGTTGGAATCGCTTCCAGATTGGTGGACAGATTGGCGTTAAGCTGATTATTAGCGAAGCCTTCTTCGTTGAAACAGGTTATTATATGGACTTCAGTCCCATCTCAAACTTCGAGGTGAAGGGCGGCAAGAACTATAGAGCCCGCACCAGCTCCGTCAACTTCGGCTTCGGCTTCTGCTGGTAATCCAACAATGCTTTATCAATACGAAGCACTTGCTCTGGCAAGTGCTTCGCTTTTTTGTGTGCTTAGAAAGATCATCAAGCGCAGCGCGTCGATGCTTGCATCGACAGTGACCGCAGGTCTTTCTTTTAGCGTAGCTTTTTCTTTAACCCTTTCTCTTTTTTCTTTCTCTTTAGGAAAGAGAGGTGCAGGGGAGGAAACCCTTGCTCTTTCTTCCTTCTCTTTCACCGCCACGGTGCGCCATCGTTGTCAAAACGATGCACCATCGTAACGCGAACGATGCACCATCGTTTTTGTGACGATGTACCATCGTAATGCCGACGATGCTCCATCGTCTTCATAACGATGTACCATCGTTATTCTACTGCTACACCATCGTGACCTGTTTTTATGGGTATGAGTCTTCATTTTTCACCTTTCCCTTTTCCCTTTTCACTCAAATCCTTTATCTTTGCAGCGGGAAATCACCCCTTGAACCCCTTGACCCCCTTAAACTCTTAAACTCTTGAACCCCTTAAACTCTTGAACCCCTTGAACCCCTTAAACCCCTTGAACCCCTTGAACTCTTAAACCCCTTAACCCCTCTTTATGAGCAAAGGATTCCTATATTACATCTGCACATTGGCACTGATAAGCCTTGGAGCTGCAGCTCAGACAACGCCGCCCGTGGTCACATGGGACCGTCACAGCCTGATGTTTGACGGTCGCCGCGTGGTGCCTGTGATGGGTGAGATCCATTATTCACGACTGCCCGAGGACGAATGGGCTGAGGAAGTCCATAAGATGAAAGAGGGTGGCGTGACGATCATCGCCAACTATGTCTTCTGGAACCATGTAGAGGAACAGCAAGGTATCTTTGATTGGAGCGGACAGCGTAATTTGCGCCATTTCATAGAAATTTGTAAAGCCGAGGGGATGCCGGTCTGCCTGCGCATAGGTCCCTACTGTCATGGTGAGGCCCGCTGCGGCGGCATACCGGACTGGGTCGTCCGTAGCGGTTGTAAGCTGAGGAGCGAAGACCCGCAGTTCCTGACTTATGTGGAAGCGCTCTACCGCCAGATCTTCACACAGGTGCAAGGTCTGCAGTGGAAGGACGGCGGTCCTGTGCTGGCGTGCCAGTTCGATAACGAGTATGGTGGCGATGGCTCTTACCTGATGCGGCTGAAGCAGATCGCCAATGATATCGGCTTCGACCTGCCATTCTATACCCGAACGGGATGGCCGGCGCTACGTTCCCCCACACCCTTTGGCGAGATGATACCTCTCTATGGTGACTATGCCGATGGTTTCTGGGACCGTAGGACTACCGAGGGCTGTGGCAACTACTGGAAAGCGTTTCATTTCACCGCTTCACCCACGTCGGGTGCTATCGGTTCCGAACAGCTTGATTATTCCAGCAACTCTCCACTCTCTACTCTCCACTCTCCACTTTCCTATCCCTATTTCACCTGTGAACTCGGTGGCGGCATGATGACCTCCTACCATCGCCGTGTCTATCTCTACCCCGAGGATGCCTATGCGATGGCGCTGGTGAAGCTGGGTAGCGGGTCGAACCTCCTGGGCTACTATATGTACCACGGTGGTACCAACCCCGACGGCCATCTCACCTATCTGAATGAATGTCAGAAGACGCCCGCGACCAACCACAACGACCTGCCCGTGAAGACCTACGACTTTCAAGCTCCGCTCGGAGAGTTCGGACAGAAGAACCCGCACTACTACAGCCTGCGTCCCCTGCACCTGTTCATGCGTGACTTTGGCGAGTTACTAGCCCCGATGGAGGCCGTCTTCCCCGTGGACATAGAGCCGAAGAAAGGCGATGACAGCCGTTTGCGTTGGTCCTACCGTAGTATTGTCTCCCCCTCGGGGGATGACAGGAGGGCTTCCTCTTTCGTCTTCATCAATAACTATGAGCGTTTTGCCAACCTGACCGCTAAACACGGTGTGCAGTTCGAAGTCGGTGACGTGACATTCCCGAGGAAGCCCATCACCATCCCAGCCGGCATGATGACCCTCTTCCCTGTCAACCTGCCTGTGGGCAGTAGTGTCATTAACTGGGCTACGGCACAGCCTGTGGCGTGGCGCAACGGACGGATGTGGTTTGAGCAGAAGGCGGGCATTGCTGCCGAGTTCTGCATCGACGGAAAGGTGCGCAGCGTGAAGAAGACAAGCATGGAACGACCCTTCGCCACCATCGGAGAGACGGAACTGTATCTGATTAGTACGAAGGAAGCGGAGCGCCTCGGCTTGGCTGACGATTTCATTGAGCTGTCATCTCCCGACCCTTATGGGAAGGGTCAAGGGATGGGTCTCCTATTCCAGAAGCTTCGTGAAGCTGGCACCCCGCGCGCAATCACTATCGGTGTGCAGAAAGTGGCAGAAGAGCCTGTAGATGCGGATTTCGACAACGCTGCCGTCTATCGCATCACCCTCCCCACCGACTCTTCTATTTTCGCTCCTCCCCACACGGGGGGAGGCTGGGAGGGGACCCTCCTTGAAATCACCTATCGTGGTGACGTGGCACGCCTGTATGCCGATGGTAAGCTCATCGCTGACAATTTCTACAACGGTCGCCCCTTCCTCTTCGGACTCTGGCGATTGCCTGCCGGCGTGAAAGAGCTGGAGCTTCGCATCCTACCCCTGCAGAAAGACATGCCTGTCTATTTCCCGCGCGAGGCCGATGTGAAGACCCCGGGCGAGGAAGTGATGTCCGTCACTATCGGTAGTCCTCGCCGTTGAGGATGTTTTGGGTGTTGGCGGGGTCGCGGTCGGACTCGCGGTACCAGTCGGAGTATTCGATGTAATGGGCCGCGTAGGTCTTGTTGAGGGCCTGTGCCTGCTCAGGATCTACGCGTTTGATGAACTTGGCGGGTACGCCACCCCACAGCTCGCCATCGGGGATGACGGTGTTGGAGAGTACGAGGGCACCTGCCGCCACGATAGCACCACGCCCTACGACGGCGTGGTCCAGCACGGTAGCTCCCATGCCGATGAGGGCGCCGTCGAGGATGGTGCAGCCGTGCAGCGTCACGCTATGTCCCACGGTGACATCCTCGCCAATCTCTACGGGGGCTGTGCCGTTGAGGGTGTGGACGCAGGAGTTATCCTGTATGTTGGAGCGGTTGCCGATCTTGATGTAATGCACGTCGCCGCGTAGCACAGCGCACGGCCAGATGGTGACGTCATCGCCCAGCGTGACTTCGCCGATGATGACGGCACCGTCAGCCAGGTAACAATGCCGTCCGAACTTGGGCTTCAAGCCCTTGACTACTTTTACGATTGCCATAGGTCGAGTTTTTTATTTCGCGGCAAAGGTAAGCATTATTGCGGAGATTCGGAAAGAATTAGTGTGAAAACTATATGTGGCTCATGAGTTCAGGGCTTCGAAGAGCTGGTCGAGGGCAGCGTCGGGATTGCCCGTTTCATCTAGGAGCGACACGAACTTGGAGCCGATGATGGCGCCGGCGGCATTATCCTGTGCAGCCTTTAGGGTCTGGGCATTGCTGATGCCGAAGCCTATCATGCGGGGATTGCGGAGCTCCATGGCGTTGATGCGACGGAAGTAGTCTTGCTTGGCCTCATCGAAGCTCTTCTGGGCACCTGTGATGGCGGCGCTGCTGACCATGTAGATGAAGCCGTCGGTGTTGTCGTCGATGAAGCGGATGCGCTCTTCGCTGGTCTCGGGGGTGATGAGCATGATGACGCGCAGGTCGTACTGTCGGCCACGGGTTTGACACTCTCTAAATAGTCCTTGAAGGGCAAGTCGGGGATAATCACGCCGCTGACACCGGCCGCTACGCACGACTGGCAGAACTGCTCGATGCCGTAGTGCAGGATGGGGTTGAGGTAGCCCATCAGGATGAGGGGGATGGTGACCTGGTCCTTGATGGCTTGCAGCTGGGCGAAGAGGAGCTTGAGGGACATGCCGTTCTTCAGGGCCTTGGTGGCAGCGGTCTGGATGACGGGGCCATCGGCCAGCGGGTCGCTGAAGGGAATGCCGACCTCGATGAAATCGATGCCGCGGCGCTGCATCGCGAGGATGACGTCAGCGGTGCCATCGAGGGAAGGGGCGCCGGCACAGAAATAGAGGGAGAGGAATTTCTTGTCTTGTGGCCTTTCGGCGAATACTTGGTTTATTTTATTCATTGTTTTATGATTTTTAAAGGCTTATGGGGCCAATGGGGCTTATAGGACTTATAGGAGCTGTGAGAGGAAGCGGCGGAGGGCGGCGACATCCTTGAGGGCGGGAGCGAGCTCGAAGCGGGAGTTGAGGTCGATGCCGACACAGTGAGCGAGAGGGCCAGCCCCTTCCCGTAGGAGGGTAGATTGGAGTGCCTCTGCATCATCGGGGCCGATACCGCCGCTGAGGAGGAAGGGGGTGTCGCCGTCGTAGGCTGCGAGGACGCTCCAGTCGAACTGGCTGCCGCTGCCGCCGGGGAGGGCGGTCTTGGCATCGAAGAGGAAGTAGTCGGCGAGGCCATCGTAGGGCTTGGTGGCGGCGAGGTCGGCGGCGGTGGCGATGTTGAAGGCCTTGATGATTGACAGTGGACTCTTGACGCTTGCCTCTTGACCCTTGTCCCTTGCCTCTTGCCCCTTGAGTGCGCGAAGATATTCGGGCGACTCATGGCCATGAAGCTGAATGAGGTCAAGGGCATAGTCGGCGGCGATACGCTTCACCTGCTCGATGTCCTCATCCACGAAGACGCCTACGCGCTTGCAGTGCTCGGGCAGGTATGCCGGGCACTCGCTGACATAGCGCTTGGAGGGGGGCCAGAAGATGAAGCCCATCCAAGCGGTTGAGAACTCTGTCAACAGTTCCTCCACTGCGCGGATGTTGTCGGGGTCGCGCATACCGCAAACTTTGATGATCATTTCTTGCGTTATTTCGTTATATCGATATTTCGTAATTTCGAGATCACGCCCTCAATTCAGCGATGAACTCGTTCAGCGCTCTTCCTGGCTCGGGAGTCTTCATGAAGTTCTCGCCGATAAGGAAGCCGCGGAAGCCGGCCTGGCGCAGGGCACGTACGGTAGCAGGGTCGCTGATGCCGCTCTCGCTGACCTTCACCGCCTCCTTGGGCAGCCGCTCGGCCAAGCGGAAGGAGTTCTCGACATCCGTGACGAAAGAACCGAGGTTGCGGTTGTTGATGCCACAGAGGTCGGGGCCGAGGTCGGCGTACTCGAGTTCCGGCTCGGAGTGCATTTCGAGCAGCACTTCGAGACCAAGGGCGTGGGCCTTGGCAATCAAGTCACCACATAAAGTGCGGGACAGGCAAGCGGCGATGAGCAGCACGGCAGAGGCACCACAGAGGGCGGCCTCGTAGAGCTGGAACTCATCGATGACGAAGTTCTTGTAGAGGACGGGGATAGTCACGCCAGACTGACGTGCCTGACGGATGAAGTCATCGTGACCGCCGAAGTAGGCTTTGTCGGTGAGGATGCTGAGGGCGGCGGCACCGTTCTGCTGGTAGCTGAGGGGGATGAGGTCTGCACGACCTTCCTCCTTAATCCAACCTTTGGAGGGCGATTTGCGCTTGAACTCGGCGATGATGCCGCTCTCGCTCTGCAGCAGGGCCTCGCGTAGCGAGGGCTTCTTGGCACGCATCTGCGCCAGCTCCTCACGCTTGTGGGCGACGATTTCTTGAAGGATATCAGACATAATTTTTTTCGATATTTCGTTATTTCGTTATTTCGATATAACGCAATTCCTATTAACTATTCAATTCCACAAACTTCTTGAAGGTTCTCAAGGCGGCGCCGCTGTCGATGCTCTCGCGGGCGATAGCGATGCACTCTTCGATGTCCTTCTGTCCTTTCTCCAGCACCTGAATACCGAAGGCGGCGTTAGCCAGCACGATATTCTTCTGGGCGGGCAGACAGCGGTTCTCCAGCACGGAATCGAAAATCTGTGCAGCCTCCTCTTCGGTGGCACCGCCCACGAGCTCCTCGGGTGTGGCAATGGCGAAGCCGAGGTCCTGGGGCTTGAAGATGCGTTCGTAGTTGTTGGTCGTCACCTTGAAATCGCCTGTTAGCGAGATCTCGTCATAGCCGTCGATGCTGTTGACGATGCCGTAGTCGATGCCCAGCTTCTGATAGACATTGCTGTAGAGGCGCATCTGATCGAGGTTGGCGACACCCAGCAGCTGACACTTCGGACGTGACGGATTCACGATGGGGCCCAACAGATTGAAGATGGTTGGGAAGGGCAACGCCTTGCGGATGGGACCCACGAACTTCATGGCCTTGGCGAAGAGTTGGGCGTGGAGATATACGATGCCCGCTTCGTTGAGGCTGCGGTTTAATTTGTCGATTTCATCAGTGAATTTGATGCCGTGGTGGGCGATGACATTGCTGGCACCGCTGACGCTGGTGGCAGCATAGTTGCCGTGTTTGGCCACCTTATATCCTGCACCGGCGATGACGAAACAGCTGGTGGTGGAGATGTTGAAGGTGTTCTTGCGGTCGCCGCCCGTTCCCACGACGTCGATATAGCGGTCACAGTCGAGGATGGCGGGCACGCCCGTCTCCAGGATGCCGTCGCGGAAGCCGAGGAGTTCATCTACGGTGACGCCACGCATCTGCAGGGCTGTCAGCAGGGCCGTGATCTGTTCGTTGGGGAACTCGCTATGGGTGATGCCGACGAGTATGTTCTTCATCTCCTCGCGGGAGAGCTCTTCGTGGTTGAGGAGTTTGGCTAAAATCTCTTTCATTTTTATCTTTTAATTATCCATTCATTTTTAACTTTTCATTTTTCATTTTTCTCCTCCCCTATGGGGGGAGGCCGGGAGGGGGCCTCACAAGTACAGCCAGTTGAGGATCATGTCCTTTCCATCGGGCGTGAGCACACTCTCGGGATGGAACTGGATGCCGCGGATGTTATACTTGCGATGGCGCAGGGCCATGATCTGACCTTCGTCGCTGACGGCTGTCACCTCCAGGCAGTCGGGGAAGTCCTCTTTGGAGACGACCCATGAGTGGTAGCGTCCCACGGTGATGTCACTCTTGAGGCGGCCGAAGAGTGGGTCGTCAGCCACGATATGGCAGGGTGTCGCCACACCGTGGAAGACATCCGAAAGATTTTCCAGCTTGGCACCGAAGACTTCGCCGATGGCCTGATGACCCAGGCAGACGCCCAAGATCGGTTTCTTACCTGCATAAGTGCGGATGACATCCAGCAGCAGGCCGGCCTCAGAGGGGATGCCGGGACCCGGGGAGAGGATAATCTTGGTGAACGGCTCCAGGTCGGACAATTCAAACTGGTCGTTGCGCAGCACCGTGACCTCTACGCCCAGTGCCTTGACCAAATGACTCAGATTGTACGTAAATGAGTCATAATTATCTATAATAGCTATCTTCATGATTCTATTCTTTTTTACTCCTCTCTCTATGGGAGAGGGGTCGGGGGTGAGGCTTCTATAGTGTCTCCGCCATTTCAATGGCACGGCGCAGGGCACCGAGTTTGTTATTCACTTCCTGGAGTTCATACTCGACATCACTCTTGGCTACGATGCCGCCACCCGCCTGGAACCACAGCTCGCCGTTGCGGCTGACGAAGGTACGGATGGTGATGGCCTGGTTCAGTGAGCCGTCAAGCCCGATGATACCGATGCAGCCGCCGTAGGCCCCACGGCTGTGAGGCTCGTAGTCGCTGATGAGTTGCATGGCACGTACCTTGGGCGCTCCCGAGAGCGTGCCGGCGGGAAAGGTGTCGATGAATGCCTTGATGGGGTCGGCGCCCTCGTCCAGTTCGCCGCTAACGCGCGAGACAAGATGGATGACGTGGGAGTAGTACTGCAGGTCCTTGTAGAAATCCACCTTTACGTCGTGACAGTTGCGCCTGAGGTCATTGCGCGCGAGATCCACCAGCATCACGTGCTCGGCATTCTCTTTGGGGTCGTTGCGCAGGAACTCAGCGGCCTTGCGGTCTGCCTCGGCATCGCCCGTGCGCTTCGTCGTGCCGGCGATGGGGTCTATGTACGCGCGGAAAGTTGAACCCTTGAACTCTTGAACCTTTGAACTTCTCTCAATCCTGCAATGCGTTTCGGGGCTGCTGCCGAAGATGCGGAAGCCACCGAAGTCGAAATAGAAGAGGTAGGGGCTGGGGTTGATGCTGCGCAGCGTGCGGTAGAGCTTGAAGTCATCGCCTTCGAAACGCTGGATGAAACGGCGCGAGAGCACAATCTGGAATACGTCGCCACGCAGGCAGTGCCTGATGCCGCGACGGATGTTCTCGCGATGCTCATCGTCGGTCAGGGTGGATGATACATCGCCCACGGCATGGAAGTTGTACGACTGCACATTGGCACGGTTGATAGCCTTGAAGACTGTGTCGAGGTCTGCGGCATCGCCCAGCGTAGCCACTTTCAGCAGGTTGTTGTGATGGTCGAAGACAATCACCACCTTATATAATATATAGAGCATGTCGGGCGCGTCGTTCTTCTCCTGTGTCTCGTCGGCCACATTGATATGTTCGAAGTAGCGGACAGCATTGAACGTCGTGTAGCCGAAGAGGCCGAAGAGCGAGGCGTCCTCGCCTGTCACCTGGATGTTGTCGATGAGGGCGTGGATGGCCTCTGCCGTGCCGAAGCTGTCATCCATCGTATGTTTTTCAACCATTCCATCGGGGAAAGTGATGGTAGCGAGGCCATGACCAATGGCTACGCTGGCGATGGGGTTGATGCCGATGAAGGAGCGCGAGTCATCGGAGGCGTGGTAGTCCGAGCACTCCATCAGTGCACTCTGGGGATAGAGGTCGCGCAACCGCATATACATCGCTACGGGTGTGTAGATGTCGGCCAGGATCTCACGGCTGCTGGTGCTATATTGAAACCTTTTCATATCTTTAAACTCTTGAACTTCTTAAACTCTTGAACTTCTTGAACTTTTTGAACCTTTTGAACTTTTTGAACCTTTTGAACTTTTTGAACCTTTTGAACTTCTTAAACCCTTGAACTTCTTAAACCCTTGAACTTCTTGAACCTTTTGAACTCCTAAACTTCAAATACGTCTCAATATCCTTGTCGCCACGGCCGCTCACGGTGAGCACCACGACATCCTCGGGTTTGAATGTCAGTTTAGAGAGGGCGGCGACGGCGTGGGCCGACTCAATGGCAGGGATGATGCCCTCCATGCGCGTCAGTTCATAACCAGCCCGGATGGCTTCGTCGTCGTTGATGCTCAGTACGTTGGTGCGGCCCTTCTTAGCCATATTGCAATGCATGGGCCCTACGCCGGGGTAGTCCAGACCGGCAGAGATGGTGAAGGCCTCCTCAATCTGTCCGTCCTCATTCTGCATCACCAGCATCTTGGCGCCGTGCAGGATTCCAGGCGTACCCTTGTGGATGGTGGCCGCCGTGTGATTTGTCTGCCAGCCATGACCGCCGGCCTCGGCCAGCACGATCTTCACGCGCTCGTCATCCATGTAGTGGTAGATAGTACCGGCAGCGTTCGAGCCGCCTCCGATGCAGGCGATGAGGTAGTCGGGGTAGTCGCGCCCGATCTTCTCCTCCAGTTGCCATTTGATTTCTTCGGAGATGACGCTCTGCATCCTTGCCACCAAGTCGGGATAGGGATGAGGGCCCATGGTGCTGCCTACGATATAGAACGTGTCGGCAGGATGGCAACACCAGTCGCGGATGGCCTCGGAGCAGGCGTCGCTGAGCGTCATATTTCCTGTGCGGACAGGATGCACCTCGGCACCCAGCATCTTCATCCGCTCCACATTCGTGTGCTGACGCTCCACGTCTGTAGCGCCCATGAACACCTCGCACTTCATGTTCATCAACGCACACACCGTAGCCGTCGCCACGCCGTGCTGTCCGGCTCCTGTCTCGGCGATGATGCGCGTCTTGCCCATCCGCTTGGCCAGCAGGATTTGTCCGATGGTGTTGTTGATTTTGTGCGCTCCCGTGTGGTTCAGGTCCTCGCGCTTCAGATACAGCTGACAGCCATATTGCTCGCTCATGCGGCGGGCGAAGTACAGGGGCGACGGCCTTCCCACATAATCCTTCAGCAGTGCGTGGTACTCCTCTTTGAACGCCGCGGACTCAACGATGGGCAGGTATGCCTCCTGCAAGTCGTGAACACATTTGTAGAGAATCTCGGGCACATAGGCACCGCCGAACTCTCCGTAGAAACCGTTTTCGTCAACTTGATACTTACTCATATAAAAATCAATCGTAAATTGTAAATTGTTAAATCCTAAATAAGAAGGAGACCAATCGCAAGAACGACTGGCCTCCCTTTATCTCCTTAGTGCTAACTATAGGTACGTGGCAATCTTCTCACGATCTTTTGAATCTTGAGTCGCGCCACCACCAGAAGTTAGCTGTCATTGTCATTGTGAGTTGGTTATTGATTTCGGGTGCGAAGGTAGGCATTTCCTTACAATCCGCCAAAAAAAATGTCGATTTTCTTACGTAAAACTTACATTTTATGTTCAGAAGGCCGCGGTTGCCTGCATGAGCCATGCTTTGTCATTATCGTCGTCGAGTAGGGGCAAAAGTGCTTCTCGCACGCGTGCGTGATACCTATTTAAATAATCAATCTCATCATCCAGCATCATCTCCCTGATGATGGGACGGGTGTCGATGGGACATAGCGTGAGCGGCTCCATGCAAAGCCAAGACCCACCACCGCTAGAGCTCCCCTCCCTAACAGGGGAGGGGTCGGGGGAGAGGCCGTCGTGTGGCTGTATCAGCATCGTATTTTCGATGCGGACGCCGTGGCTGCCAGCGATGTAGATGCCGGGTTCGATGGTGACCGTCATGCCTGCCTGCAGGGGTGCTGGGACGTAGTTCATGCGGAATTGGTGGGGACCCTCATGGACGCTGAGGTAGCTGCCTACGCCGTGTCCCGTGCCGTGTCCGTAGTTCTTATGCTCCTGCCACATGGCATAGCGCGCCAGCACGTCGAGCTGTGTGCCCGTGGTACCCTCGGGGAACACGGCGGTGGCCAGGCGGATATGCCCTTTCAGCACCAGCGTGTAGTCGCGCCGCTCTTCATCGGTGAGCGGACCGAGGGGGATGGTGCGGGTGATGTCTGTGGTGCCATCGATGTACTGCGCTCCGCTGTCGAGGAGCAGCAGGCCGTGTGGCTCCAAAGGTACATCCGTCTCAGGCGTCGCTTCGTAATGTACGATGGCACCGTGAGGGCCGTAGCCTGCGATGGTGTCGAAGCTGATGTCGCGGAAACCGGGTTGCTCGGCACGGAGGGAGGTTAGTAATTGATCAACTCCCATCTCCGTAATATCGAGCGGAGCGAGGCTCTCCCCCTCACGGGGGAGCAGGGAGAGGGCCCTTAAGAACCTCACCATCGCCACGCCATCCTTCAGCATCGCACTGCGGAACCCCGCAATCTCGGCCTCGTTCTTGACGGCGCGCAGGGGTGGGATGGGGGAGGGCGCTTCTTGGGCGACGATATGCTCATTGCAGCGGAGGGCAAGAGCAAGGGCATCGTTAGTAGTAGAAGGGT
>Ga0265301_10003918_pt1 | contig 15329 bp, 9 predicted proteins | sample AusTroGonzalo_MG_2_FD_193488 | JGI IMG/M metagenome (GOLD analysis project Ga0265301, IMG submission 193488) | Bovine rumen microbial communities from tropical cattle in Woodstock, Queensland, Australia - Gonzalo_04 | ecosystem: Host-associated > Mammals > Digestive system > Stomach > Rumen ...
CCCCCGCGCTCCGCACAAGAAAGTCCCGGCCACCAGACCGGGTCTATCTTTTTTAGTTTTTCGCGGCCGGGGCCCCTCAGCAGCCCCCAATCGGATCAGCCTGCGTACATGATGTGGTGGAAGATCTCGTCGATCTGGATACCGTTGATCGATCCCGGATATCCATCCTTGTAGCTGCAGATGATAAACTCTGCCGCGGCGTTCACATCCGGCTTAAGTACCTGGAAGATCACGGTGCCGTCATACATGTTGTAGGAGACCAGAGCCAGGGAGGTCTCCGGCGGGAGATCGACGGAACCGGTGCGCTCGCCGGTCAGATAATCGTAGCCATCGACGGTCAGCTCGCGCTTGGTCTCCAGCATGGTTGCAAAGCAGGTATAATAGGATGACAGCGGTTGCAGCGTGCCGGGAGTACCCATCATGGTGTAATCCATATACATAACGTGCGTGCCGCAGACATCGCTGACCGAACTCATGCATATATCTGCAGGATTCAGGAAGTGCGGGTCTTCCAGGCCTGCGCCGTCAACCGAGATGTCGCCGATGTAGGTGACCTTGTTGCCGTCGAGCTTCAGGCAGTACAGGCAGCTCCAGCCGTCTTCCTCGCTCACTTCCAGAAGGATATAAGCACCGTCAGTGGTCACTGCATAGTAAATGTTCTGGCAGTCACCGTACGCGTCCGGAAGATCCTTCGTGCTGGTGTAGATCTTGTCGGTGTTCAGTGTCACACTGAACTGCAGGCTCCAGTCGTAACTGTCGGTCTCGGCACGGACGGTAAGGTAATCCTTCTCGCCGTCTCCGTCGATATCCCATACGATATCACCGTAATCGTCCGGCTGGATGGAGAAGATCTCCGGCGAGCGGCCGAAATACTCCATATTAAAGAAGATGTCGTTCTTGATCGCGCTGATCTTGACGAACAGGCATCTGTAAGAATCCGTGCTCGGCAGGAACAGGAAGATACCGTCGTAGGTCAAAGTGAAGGGGAGAGTGCCATCGGCGATCCCTTCCTTCAGGATATCGGCCCGCTCTGTACGGTTGTTGTAATCCGAGTCGTTTGCCTTCATTGCCTCAAGCGCATACTTGGTCAGGCCGTCCTTATCCTTTACCACGTCATCCAAAGTGATCTGCTTGCCGGTAGCAGTATCGAAATTCCAGGTTTCGATCGAACCCTGCTGCAGGTCAGGCGACTCTACAACGGCGAAAGAGACGATCTGGGAATCGAAGCGGTAACGCTGCAGTCTTACGTCAAAAGCACAGGAGTCAAACTTCGTGTCTTTGGCAATGGAGTCCACAAGTTTTGTCAGCGCGACTCTGTATCCCGCCTCGCAGTCGTTAAGATGCGGAGCAAGCGCGTTCTCTACGGCTTTCTTTGCCTCAGGATAATCATTGTCATAGAAGACGAATTGTTCGGCGCGCTGGATGACGTACTTGCTCATGCCGTAGTCAGACGACTCGTCATATGCGGTGTACGCCTTGCCCCCATAGATCGGACCGCTGGCGTTCAGATAGATAAGATCGTGACCGAACATCTTTGGTGTGGTCGGAGCTGTGGTCGGCGCCGGCGGTGTTTTTGTCGGCGTGGCGGAAGTGTCGGAAGTCTCGGAAGTGTCCGAAGTTTCGGAAGTTTCGGAAGCCGATGTGTCCGAAGTCTCGGAAGTATCGGCGGTCTCCGTGGTGGTCTCCTCCGTAGTCGTTTCCTCTGTGGTGGACTCCGTTGTTGTCTCTTCGGTCGTCTCCTCAGTGGTCTCGCTCGTAGGGTCCGTTTCCGAAGGATCGGTTTCGTCCGTTTCGGTTGCGGTCGGCTCGTGCGTGGTGCGGGACGTTCTTGTCTCGTCACTGTTTCTGTCCTTGCAAGCAACAAGTGACAGGCACATCGACAGTCCCAGCAATACTGAAATGATCTTCTTCATGTAAATGATCCCTTCTTCCTAAATCTTGTTATTTTTCTTATCAGGCACCGGCATAGAAGATCCGGTAGAAGCATTCGCTCATGACATGGCCGTTGATGCTGTAGACATCATCTGTGTCATGATTCGTGACCTCTTCGATGTCAAAAGCAACGGACACGTTTTCTTCGTCGTCCTCATTGAGTACATCGAGAATGACCATCTTGGTGCCGTCAGTATCGGTATAAAGTCCGGTCAGGGCCATAGGCGTGGACTTCGGTACAACGAAGTTTTCTTCCAGGATGGTACCGTTCTCGTCGATCTTGGTACCCGTCAGGTCGATCTTCGTGACGAAGGGGAGGTCATAAGTGTATTCCACTGTATAAAGCGGAACCGGTGTGCCATTAACGCCGATGGCGTAATCATTCATGAAACGGTTCGTGCCGACGACCCAGTGGTCCGTGGTCATGGTGTAGCGGGTCGGGTTGATATACGAGTCATTGAACGGAAGCTGGCAGATCAGCTTATCCACGTAGGAGACATTTCCGTTATCGATCTTAAACATATGCGTCTCGTAGTATGCGTCGCCGCCGTAAATGACCATATGGAGGAAATCACCATACTGTGTATGCAGGATGTATGCCTTCTGGGTACCGCCGTAGATCTTGCCTCCGACCAGGTCAGGAATACTGAATTCCTTGCCGTTAATGGAAAGGGTATCGACATTGTTTGTATATCCGTCCGAATCGTCGGACTTTTTAAACATCTTAAATTCATCGAGGCTGCCGTCATTGTCCAGATCCCAGGTAAGATTGAAATCCTTGTCCAGGAAGACCGTGTAGTACTCAGGTGTTGCCTGGAAGAAACCCTGGTCGGCAATGTCCGTCTTTCCGAGAAGCGGGATCTTGATCCAGTGGGTAGTGTAGCTGCCCTCGTCGTAAAGGAAGACACCATCATATGTGATACCGAAAGCAAGATCTTCACCATACGTTGATTTTACTCTTTCTTTGGCAGTGTCGGAAAGGAACGGGTCCGCATAGGTCAGGAACGCATCCTTATCCTTGACGATATCCGTGATCTCGATTGCTTCGTCAGTATATGTGTTGATATTAAGAGGCAGTACCTCCATATCACCGGTATCCTTGTTCGGCGCGATCAGTGCGAAAGAATAGGTCTGACTGTCCGCACGGAAAAGCTGCACGTCGTATTCGAAACTGGAAGATCCGGGCATTCCGCCGGCCTCCATCTCCGAGAGGAAAGACGACAGCGTGTCTGAATATTTCTCGTCGTACTTGTCGATGATCACTTCATACAGGTTGTCCCAGACTTCCTCGTCAAACTCCAGGTACTCATAGTTGTTAAGCTCATAGTACGGGCACTTCAGTTCCACGGAATTCTCGCCCGGGATCTCGTCATCGGTATTGAAGACGAAACCGTAGCCGCGGTTGATAAAATAGAGCTCCGGCTGCAGATCGTCCAGCTTCGGTCCTTTTAACGTGGAAGGATCGACCCGGTCGTCCGGTGCGGAAGTGGAAGAGGTGGCATCCGAAGACGAATCTTCTGTCTTGGAGGTGATATCCTTCGTCGTCGCGTCCGTGGTCGTCTCCTCAGTGGTGGACTCCGTCGTGGTCTCTTCGGTCGTCTCCTCCGTGGTTTCCTCGGTGGTTTCCTTCGTGGTTTCGTCCGGTTCAGTGGTGGTCTCGTCGGTCTCTTCCGTGGTCTTTCTTGTGGCAGACTCACGTGTTGTTCTCGTTTCGTCCTTCTTGTCGTCGGAATTACATCCTGCGCAGGAAAGCACGATGGCCGTGCCGAGAATGGCTGCAATAATTTTCTTCATAAAAAATCTCCCTTCTTCTTACCCTTGTTCCATTATACTCCATAGTAGAGATCATCGTAGAAGATATCTCCCGCTTTCATGTCGTTTGTCAGATACCTGTGATCCGTTTTGTCAAATACGCAGTCAAAAGCAACGTAGAACGAGTATGCTTCGTTATTTCTCAGTACCTTATACACGACCTTCTCCGAATTCGGAAGATAGAAGGCCGGAGTTACCGTGGTATCGGTCTTAAGCGTGACGTCCTCGTCCGTTACCCCGTAGCCCGTCTCGTATCTCTTACCCGTAAGCTCCACCTTGGTGGTGAGGAAGAATCTGTCCATATTGGAAAAATCATAGTACGGGATCACTTCCTTCGGTATGCCGTTATTGCCGGTCGTGGCGAGTGTATTCGTAAAGCCCACATATCCCGCAATGCCGATACTGTCGTAGATCGGGAATCCGTCCGGGTCCACGCAGTATTCATGGCGGAGATCCATGCTATCGCAATATCCCACGTATTCAAATCCGGAAGAAGAGAAGCGGCAGATATTGGCGCTCATGATATCGTCTTCCTCGTTATAGATTATATAAAGATAGAAGTCAGATCCGTCATACATGACCACGGCCTGCTCACAGTAAGGGCTGACACCGTAAGGACCGCCGCCCAGGATATTCAGATCCATCTGCATTTCATTGCCGTTATAGTTCAGATCCACGGAGCCCAGCGTGAAGCGCCCGTCCGAAAGGGTATAGTAGAGCGTATCAAGCGTGCCGTTTCCGTCGAAATCCCAGGTCAGTTTGTGCGTATTGGAATCGAAGAAAAGAGAATATCTCTCCGGCGCCGTGCCGAAATACCGCATATCCAGGAAATCCTGGCCTTCCGCTGCCGAAATAACGATCCCCTTGCCCTCCGGCCGCAGGATGATCGAGTCATAATTGAGAACGAACTGCGTCGCACTGTAACGGATGCTCGTGAAAAGCTCTTTCGTATAGTCATTGTCTTCTGACATGCCGTTCTTCTCGAGATACTTGATCAGTGCCTCTTTATCGGTGATGACGTCATCGAAGTAGATCCGGTCACCGGTCGAGGATACGAAATTGGATGCCTTGTAGGTGATACCGTAATTGGGTTCTTCGAAGCTGTACACATAAGAGAAGATCTGGCTGTCTCTTCTGACCGGGAAAACTTCGAGCTTATTGAAGAAGTTCTTAAGATCCTCCGGATTGTTGTCCTCCACGTCGTCAAAATTGTTCTTGGCTTCCCGGTATGAGGTGGAGTAGTCGTACTGAATGGCTTTTTGATCGTTGGCGATGCTCTCGCCCAGCGCTTCGTACCCGGTCTCCATGATATAGAGGATGTCGATATATGTGGATACGTACGGGGATCTGTATTTCCCGTCCGATGTATCGTAGTCCTTCGTCGCATAGGCGAAGGTCAGAGGGTCGTGGTCGAATTTGATCCGCTTGGCATTATTGTCCACGGCAAAAGCACTCTTGGCGGGAAGTGTGTCTTTCGAGCCCGAAGGTGTGCCGGTCGGAGCGGCTGTAGCGGAAGAGGACTCTTCTGTCGTTTCCGAAGTTTCTTTCGTGGTTTCGGAAGTGTCGGAAGTTTCAGAGGTTTCGGATGTGGTCTCCGATGTCTCGGAAGTTTCCTTCGTGGTCTCGGACGTCTCGGTGGTCTCGGAAGTTTCCTTCGTGGTCTCTTCGGTTTCCGAAGTTGTCTCTGTCGGGTCATCGGTCGGCTCGGTCGGGTCTTCCGTAGTCTCCTCCGTCGTGATCTTCGGTTCCTTTGTTTCTCGTGTGGTTCTTGTGCCGTTTGTGGTATCGGCAGGACAACCGGTCGCCGACAGCGCAAGCGCGCAGCAGACGACCAGAGCGATCTTCTTTTTCATCCTTACTCTCCTATTCCCTCATAAGCCCGGAAAACTCCGGTTCCCTTTTCCTTGAACCGGCATGTCCGGCTCACTTTTAAAAAACCGGGAAAACCCCGGTTTTGCCAAAACCGGAAAACCCGGTCCCTTATTCCTCATCCGTGTTCTTCGAAGGATCTGAATCCCTCAGGGTCACGGTGCCCTTCAGAGCAGAAGCATCTACCGCGCCGATACTTGCCAGGTATTCGGCCAGCGCTTCCTTGTACTTCGCAATTATCTGTTCCGAGATCTTCTCACGGAACTGCGAATTGATCGGGTGGACGATATCCTTATACTCACCATCCTGCGTGCGACGGCTGGGCATGGCTACGAAAAGACCGTTTCCCCCCTGAATGACCTTGATATCGTGCACGGCGAACATGTTATCGAGCGTGATCGACACCACCGCCCGCATGCGGTTTTCGAAGGTCAGTTTACGAACTACTATTCCAGTTATCTCCATATAGCCTCCCCTAGGAATGACTGAAACAACCCCACATTAATACAGCATAAGGATAGCACACTTTTTTGATTTTTTCACTTCCTGATTTGATTATTTGAAATAAGATTGTAAATAAAAATGACATGACCCTCATCGTTGCGTGGGAGAAAGTAGGGTATAATAGCATATGGTGCAAAAATATGCGCCCTTTTGAAGTTAATGAAAATTGTGAGGATGATAAGGAATGGGCATGAAGGAACTGGCCTCTGGCAAGAGAGTCTTCTTTGTAGGAATCGGTGGGATAAGTATGAGCGGTCTGGCCAGGATCGCATTAAACTACGGCATGGTAGTCGCAGGATCGGATATGCATCCGTCGGAGCGTACAGAAGATCTGAAAAAGGTCGGTATCACCGTATTCGGGCAGCACAGTGAAGAGAACCTGATCTCCTTTAAGCCGGACATCGTCGTCCACACTGCGGCGATCCTTCCGGGCAATCCCGAATTGAAATATGCAAAAGAAAACGGCCTTGAGGTGATGGAGCGTTCCGTTTTCCTCGGCCTGATCACGAAGAACTTTAGAAACGTCATCAACATTTCCGGAACACACGGCAAGACCACCACCACATCCATGGTCTCCCTGATCCTTCTGGCATCCGGACTGAACCCGACCGTGCACCTCGGCGCCGAGCTCTATGCTTTTAACGGCAACGTGCACCTGGGCTCCAAAGACCAGCTTCTGGTTTCCGAAGCCTGTGAGTACCACAGATCTTTTCTCGAGTTCTATTCCACCATCGCGGCGATCACGAACATCGACCACGACCACGTGGACTGCTATCCGACCATCGACGATGTCATCGATGTCTTCGCCCAGTTCTCCGAGAAGATCTCGGCTGACGGAAACCTCGTGATCCCGGCCGGCGACAAGAACGTGACCGAATCCGTCAAGCGTATGCCGAAGTACAGGGAAGCCCTCGGCCTTCCGATGCCGCACATTACGACTACCGGCCTTAAGGGCGAAGGAGTCGAAGAGTACGGCAGTGAGCCGGACTTCGCCGCCGACAATATCGAGTACACCAACGGCTGCGCCGGTTTTGATGTCCTGTACAAAGGCCGTCCGTACACACATATCCAGCTCGCCATTCCGGGCAAGCACAATGTCTATAACGCCCTGACCGCCATCGCTTGCGCATCTTTGGCCGGCGGTACGAAAGAGGCGGCGGCAAAAGCACTGTCCGAGTTTACCGGTGCGGAGGGCCGTTTTACCATCAAGGGTAAATTCAAGGGTGCCATGATCGTCACCGACTATGCGCATCACCCGAGTGCAGCAAGAGCCACACTCGATGCCGCATCCCATGTTCCGCACAAGAAGACATGGGTGGTCTTCCAGCCCCTGACATTCAACCGCACGCAGATGCTTTTCGAGGATTATGTCACCTCGCTTCTGCCTTGCGAAGATGTTTTCTTTGACGAGATCTTCTCCGACCGTGAGGTCAATCCGGGCACGATCTCAAGTAAAGATATCGCCGATGAGATCAACAGAAGAGGCGGTCATGCCATCTTCTTCAACTCGAAAGATGAGATCGTCGAAAAACTGTCCGAGTGCGTGCAGCCCGACGACATGATCCTGATCCTCGGACCGGAGGACATCCGTTCCCTGGGCGACAGACTGGCGGCGATGGAGTGATCCATGAAGAAAGTTAAGGTCATCCGCCTCGTTTCCGTAATCGTTCTGATCGTGATGCTCCTTGTGATGTCACTTTATCTTTTCCTGCCGAAAAGAGGCGATGCGGATTCCGGCGTGGCGGCGGTGCTCTTTATCGATGAGGACCGGATCTTCCCGCAGATGGACTATAGGCAGATGTTCTCTGCTCTCGATATTTCCTCGGACTATTCCATCGGTGAGGATCTCTCGCCGGATGCCATGAAAGCACGGCTCGACCGTGTCGCGAAAGAGAAGAAGGCGGGCACACTGGTGCTCGTCTGTGACGGAGACTATGCGCTCTCGGGACTTACACTTGCGAAAGAGGATACAAGGATCAAGACACTGGTCCTGCTTTCTCCGGTGATCCCCGATGAAGAAGACCTTTCCGATCTCGGAACGAAAGTTCCGGCCACCGATATCTGCATTTTCGCGGAAGAGAAGTCGAAAGCCAATACTCTCTACGAGCGGCTCTCCGGCGAAGACACGAAGTTCACCCAGGGCGTCTTTACCGACTCCCGCGGCATGACGCTGCACATCTCTCCGGATGCGACCCGCTATTTCGGCACCTATTCCGGCATTTTCCAATCCCGGGACCTGGCGGGTACCATGACGCTCATTAACCCGGTGGTCCAGTCGTACCTGGCCAATTACATTAAGAACCACGCCCTCGAACAGCAGGGACTGACCCGCGCCCCCATGTGGATCTGGGTCATGAAGGTCCTGTGCACCATGTTCGTGGTGATCGCATTCTTCCTTTACGTGGCGACCCTTCCTTCCGGAAAGAGAAAGACCATGGACAAGGAAGCCCTCGAAAAAGAAGAAGAACAGACCCGCCGTTCCCCGGACGGACGGCTCAAGCTCAAGAACCGCTCCATCTTCGTGAAGTACAAGGCCTCTCTGGTCCACCTTCTGGGGCTCCTTCTGCTTCTGGGCGGGATCTTCGCCGTCATCGGCTGCTTCTTCGTGGTCAAGGATCCCTCCCACGTCAAACACGTGCTCCTCATCTGGGTATTCTTCTCCTTCTTTGCCAGTGCTTTTTTCTTATTAAGATACTTAAGAAAACTCCCAAAGAAAGATGTCCGCGCCCACCGCGCGATGTTCCCGATGCAGATCGTTTTCGTGGCAGCAGTGTTCCTCGATATCTTCCTTCTCACGCTTCTTTGGAGAGGCACGGTGATCCTTCGCTTCAGCCTGCTTCTTGTGATCGCGGTCCTTCTTTCCGTCATGCTCGGATTCTCTGTTTTCATGCTCGACAAGACCGATTCTTTCTACATGAAAGCACAGGGGCAGGGGAACGGTGTTCTGGATTCCGTAAGATTTTCCGCGATACGTTTCGTTCCGATGGTGATTTGTTTGCTTTTCTCGATTATAATGGATAAGGAAGTATGTTCATTGCAGATCGTGATCCTGGCCGCATCGTTACTGGTTTGTGCTTTCTTACGGCGGATCACGAAGCGGGGCGCGCTTGGGGAAGTACTCTCGGTGGTACTGTATGCGGGCCTTTTCTGGATGATGTTTTAAGCGAAGGCCGATAAGGCTTCAGGCATAGTCAAGCGGGAGGAAGGTTCTATGTCTTCGACGATCAAAGATGTGGCCAAGATGGCCGGTGTCTCTATATCCACAGTCAGTAAGTTCATCAACGGCGGCAATGTGCTCGAAGAAAACCGTGTGCAGATCGAAAATGCCATCGAGACCTTAAACTACCAGGTCAATACCGTAGCCCGCGGCATGAAGACCCGAAAGACCATGAGCGTCGGCGTCCTGATCCCTAGCCTGGCCGACTACTACGGTGTATCCATCCTTTCCTGCATTGACCAGGAACTTTATAACTCCGGCTACAGCACGATCATCTGCGATTATTCCCAGACGGATCCCACCGGCGCCTCCGATAAGATCAATTTCCTTATTAACAAGCAGATCGACGGCATCATCATGCAGCCCATCGGCGTGCACCAGGAAGACATCGACCGGGCCGCCAAAGCGGACGTACCGATCGTGTTCGTGGACATTGAAGATCCCGAGATCTCCTGCGACACCGTGACCATCGATAACGTGGACATCGCCTGCCGCATCACCCAGCACTTCATCGATAACGGCCATAAACGCATCGGCTTCATCGGCGGACAGGAAGGCGTCAACACTACCGACGACCGCGTCCGCGGCTACAAGGAAGCCCTCGAAAAAGCGGGCATCGAACCGTCTTCCGAGCTCATCCATCTCGAGAACGTTTCCGAAGAGAGCGGATACCTCGCCATGATGCGATTCATGAATCTGAAAGAACCGCCGACGGCCGTCTTTGCCAGCGGTAACGACCTGACCTGCGGCGCCGTGATGTACGCCAACGAGAAGCACCTCAAGATCCCGGAGGACGTCTCCTTCGTCGGTTTTGAAAACCAGACCATCGCCCACGTATATAACCCGACTCTGACCATCGGCATCCAGCCGATCCGAAAGATCGGCCAAACCGCCGCCCGTATGCTCCTTGAGAGAATGAGAGGCGAGTACGAAGGCGCACCGCGAAATGTAAGGCTTAAAGCGGTCATTGACTTCGGCGCATCGGTGAAGAAGATCTGAACGGGCGGATCCCGGGCCCCGGGCTCCCTGGCGGCGCGGCACGACCGGAAGGTAAATCTTTCCCGCGCCTTATGAAATTCCTTTGTATTTCCTTCTTTACATGGTATACTTCGGATAGCAAGAAGAGGCTTTTGAAAGAAGAAGGAGAAAAATTATGAGAAAAATCTCAGCAGCGGCATGCTGTGTGGTTGCGGCATGCATCGCGGCCGCAGTGCTTTTGACGCCGAAAAAGTCGGAGTGCAAAGTACTGGCCGATGAATATGTTTCCGATCAGAATATTGCGATCAGCGAGACGAATTTCCCGGACGAAGGGTTCCGCAACGCGATCAGGATATATGATACCAATGGGGATGGTATTCTTACGCCGTCAGAGCGGAAGGCACGGAATTTCAGTCTTTCCAACGCATCGTTTTCGTCCACGGAAGGCATTCATTTTTTCATTAATATAGAAACGATCACGCTGAGCGGTTGTACAGCACCGAATATCGATCTTACTAAGGTTCCGGGTGTGACGAGTCTTACCATCCTAAACGGTAAGAATACGACCCTGAATATCACCGGCAAGACTTATCTTGTGAACCTGAAGATCGAAGACACGCCGATCACAGGGACTCTTAACCTGACGGGCATGATGAGCCTTCATACACTGTCGCTGAAAAGAACTCAAATCAGCAAGCTGGATACTACCCGTGCATGGGGTCTGACGAAGCTGGAGCTTCGCAATAACATGATCACCTCTTTGGATCTTTCTTCCAATATCATGCTCGAGACCTTGGACTGCAACGAGCAGCGTCACGATTATAATAACTATGCGCTTCTGACGTCTTGTTACGTTGGCGGTGCCAAGCAGCTGAAGACGATCGATGTGAGTTATCACGATATCGGAGAGCTGGCGTTTACGGATAATCCCAACCTGACGAAGATCAACTGCGAATACAATAAAAACCTGACTAAACTGGATCTGTCCGGTGCGCCGGAGCTGGTCACACTGTCAGCGAGAGAGCATAGCCTTACCTCGCTTGATCTGACGAATAACCCGAAGCTGGTGACAGCGAATCTCAGCTCTTCTGCGTCAAAAGCACTGTCCCTTGGGAAACTGGATCTGTCCAAGAATACGGCTCTCCAGGATATGCGCTGTTCGTACCTTGGTCTCACGGGGATCACATTCCCGAATACCGACTCCTGCGCGCTCACGACTTTTTACTGTGCCAATAACAAGCTGACTTCCTTGAATCTGAATAATCTGATCAATCTTGAGGATTTCAGCTGTGCCGACAACAATATTTCGTCCCTGACCTTGCCGAAGAATATGTCCAAGCTGGAATATTTTTATGGGGAGAATAACGCGATTCCTTCGCTCAACTTTTCGACTGCTACGAAACTTTATAGACTCAATTGTTCCAACAACAACAATCTTTCTTCCCTGGATGTTACCGCCTGTGCGGCGCTGGAGAAGCTTTACTGCAGTGATACCGGCATTTCGAAACTGGATCTTTCGAAGAATACGAAACTGACTATTCTTGAGTGCGATGATACGAGACTTACGACGCTGGATCTTTCCAACAATACTTTGCTTGAGAGTGTGCGCTGTGCGCACAGCGGCTCCGGTGACAACGATACTTCCCCGAAGATCACGACTTTAAAGGCCAAGAATCTCCCGAATCTGCAGTACGTAAACTGCGAGGGAAACGATATTGCGACGCTGGATCTTTCCGGCTGCACGGCGCTGACCAAAATTTTCTGTATACACTGCGGCATCGAAAAGTTGCTGCTGGCCAATGATACATCATTGAAAAGTCTTGATTGCTATGACAACAAGATCAGCGTGCTCGATCTGACAAATCTGACGAATATTGAAGGTCTAAGCTGTTCGAACAACAATATTACTAAACTGGATCTTACAGGCTGCTCGAAACTCGGTGGATTGTACTGCGCGAACAACAATATGAAGACGCTGATCGTGAAAGGATGCGTTTCACTTGGGGAAATTAACTGTACCAATAATGCCATTACTTCTCTGGATGTTTCGGATTGTGCGCCTCTCCAAAACCTCGAAGCAAGTAAGAATTCCCTTACGTCGTTAACGCTGACCGGAGCTGTCTCTCTGAAAACAGTGAATGTGGAGAATAATCAGCTTACGTCTTTAGTTTTGAAGGACCATACTGCATTGAAGAAGGTCCGCTGTGAGAATAATAAGCTTACCAGGATGACAATATCCAATCTGCCTTCGCTGGAAAAACTGTACTGCCCGTATAACAACATCAGAAGCCTGGATGTGACCGGAGCTGCGAATCTTACGGATCTGGATTGCGCGTTCAACGAGGAGATGACTTCACTTACGATCTACAAGAACAGCACACTCCGCTATCTGAAATGCTACGGGAACGATATCAGCTATCTGAAGATCGGGGAAAACCCTTACCTGAACGCATGTATCAACGGAACCCGGAAAGAATACTACTACAGCGGTAGAATCCATGGCGCGCTTGGCTATGGTTACGAGCCTTACGAGAGTTCCGAATACCACGGCATTACCCGCATCGATTGCGGCAGGGAAGTACAGTTCTTCACGACAGAAAATACGCCGACTCCGACTAAGAAGCCTGCCACCCCGACACCGACAAAGAAGCCTTCAACGCCGACTCCGACTAAGAAAGCTTCTACCCCGACTCCTTCCAAAAAGGCCGGCACCCCGACGCCAACCCCGACCCCCAAGGGCGGAAAGACCACTGTAACACCGAAGCCTACAGGAAAAGCAGCGACGCCGACACCTTCTAAGAAAACGACCGTTACCCCGAAGCCTTCAAAAGCACCGACCAAGGTGCCTACCAAGGTTCCGTCGAAGTCTCCTACAAAAGCGCCGACCACTGCACCAACCGGTGCGCCGACCGGCGTCCCGGGCAAGCCTACTCCGACTACCAAGCCGGGTAAGCCGACGGCAACTCCGAAACCAGGCCAGCCGACCGCTACGCCGAAGCCCGGCAAACCGACTACAAAACCGGGTAAACCTACCCCGACTCCGGCAGTCCCTGTAAAGGATCCGACCTTCGAAGACTTCGTTGAGCGTCTCTACGTCGTCGCCCTCGGCCGTGCTTCCGAGAAAGCAGGCAAGGAGTTCTGGGTTTCGAAAGTAGAAAACGGAGAATATAACGGCGCTGATTGCGCCCGCTTCTTCCTGCTGGATGCGCCGGAATTCCTGAACCGCGGTCTCGGTGACAGCGACTTCCTCGAGATCCTCTATAAGACATTCTACGACCGCGAATCCGATGAAGACGGAAAGGCCTACTGGATGGACCGCCTCGAAAACGGCACCTCGCGCCGCGATGTCGTCAACGACTTCATCGAATCCACCGAGTGGTGCAACATCTGCGCCACCTACGGTGTACGCTCCGGCGCGCAGTGGCACAAAGCTGAATTCGCGAGCAAGAACGCGATCAACTTCGCAACACGCCTCTACACCTGCTGCCTCGGAAGAGATCCGGAGGAGAAGGGACTCGAGTACTGGAGTTTGGCACTGACCAATCTCGAGCAGACCGGCTGCAGTGCTGCTCGCGAATTCTTCACATCAGCCGAGTTTAAAGGATTAAAGACGTCCGATGAAGAATACTTGAAACGCCTGTACACGACCTTCATGGACAGAGAGCCCGAGGCCTCCGAAGTTGCCTACTGGGCCGGCGAGATCGCCGGCGGCCGCCAGACCCGCGACAGCGTCCTCGCCTTCTTCGGACAGAGCGAAGAGTTTACGAAGATCTGCAAAAAGTACGGCATCGAACGCGGATCGATCTGAACCGTCTGCTATCACTAAAATGAAATAACCCCTTGCGATCTACATCGCAAGGGGTTTCTTTATGCTTGGGGAAGAGCAGACGGGTCGGATCGGGGGGAGAGAGTGCTTTTCAAGCAGTTGCGGCATGGTGGCTCGAGAACGATGTGTGTTGTTTATTCAAAAAACTGCTTTTGAACATACAGTTTTCAGTGGTTTCAGCATTCTTTTCTTGACAAGTGCATGCGTAAAATATGTTTCTGCAAAACGTAACATACAATGGGGTCGAAAAGAGGTCCGAAATGTATGCTTATATCGGATTGTTTCAGGATTCAACACACATGCCCCGCGAGAGAGTGCTTTTCGAGAATGATCGGACGCCCCAAATCCCTTATAGCAGCTGATCACTGCTGTCGTTTTAATCGGACCTCCTAACCTTGTATAGCAGCGGATCACAGTTCCCCGCGCCCGCGCTGCGCGCGGCGGCGCGCCGCCGGCGCGGCCCTTCCTTTCAGTCAGGCCCCGCCCGCCTCCGCTCCCACCTTTACCCAATCTTTATATCCGTTTTGCAATATATTAACCTCGGCGTGTTACCATCAGAAACATGAAACGCGGAGGCGCAGCTTGGCGCGGGCTCCGCGAGCCTTATACGAAAGAGGATAAGTTATGGAGTTTCTTATTGAGTTTTTTGCTGAACTTCTGATCGGTGGTTCCATCGAAACCGCGGGGAACAGAAGAAAGCCCCTGATCGTGCGGATCCTGGCAATAGTTTTCCTTACCGTTTTCTATGGTGGGTTGGTGACCATCTGTCTATACTTCGGAATCGTGAATGGAAACGTGGCACTGACCATATTCGGCGTCTTTCTGCTTCTTGTTCTTGCCTTCTTGTTCTGGAAGATCTTCGCGCACCGCGGCCGCCGCTGAAGCAGTCGTACATAGTTTTATTCTGTAAAGCAGTAACTCTATAGTAAGTGAAAGTAAGCATGCATGGCGTCCGCGTCCGCTCGACGCCTGCCCAGCCTCAGCTTGCACAACGCGGCCGCGCGCTATAGTTTATTCTGTAATGCGGTAGCGATATAATAAACTAAAGTGTGAGAGCTACCTGGCCCGCCACGCAGCACCCGCTCGCTGCCTGCTCGGATCTTGTGCAGCCGCCCCCGCGCACCGCCGCGCGCTGATCGCACTCGCCCCGGCCGTAAGGTCCTGCATCCGTCCCGGCTCTTGCCCGCGCTT
>Ga0265301_10003920_pt1 | contig 15327 bp, 10 predicted proteins | sample AusTroGonzalo_MG_2_FD_193488 | JGI IMG/M metagenome (GOLD analysis project Ga0265301, IMG submission 193488) | Bovine rumen microbial communities from tropical cattle in Woodstock, Queensland, Australia - Gonzalo_04 | ecosystem: Host-associated > Mammals > Digestive system > Stomach > Rumen ...
GCCCTTGCCCAGCGTTCCATTTACAGTGATACGCATCGACTTGGGTTTCTGTTGCAGGATGCACTGCGAGGCCATTACCATCTCAACCTCCGACGTGCCGATACCAAAGGCCACAGCACCCATTGCCCCATGCGTCGATGTATGAGAGTCGCCACAGACAATGGTCATACCAGGCAGCGACAAGCCTTTCTCAGGACCAACCACGTGGATGATGCCGTTGTCCTTCGAGTACATGCCGTAGTGTGTCAATCCAAACTCACGCGCGTTCTTCTCCAATGTGTCCACCTGTGCCTTCGATACTGGGTCCTCGATGGGTTTGTCCTGATCGTGCGTAGGTGTGTTGTGGTCGGGCATGCAGATAATCTGCTTAGGGCGGAAACACTTCAATCCCCTACTCCGCATACCCTCGAAGGCTTGCGGCGACGTTACCTCGTGGCAATACAGGCGGTCTATATAGAGTTGTGTAGGTCCGTCGTCCACCTGCTGCACCACATGTGCATCCCATATCTTATCAAATAATGTATTCATTACTCTTCCACTTTAAACTTGTTGATACAATCGATATATGCTTCCACAGAGGCCGTCACGATGTCGGTATTGGCACCAAAGCCATAATAGAGACTACCGTCGTACTCTACCTGCATGTGCACTTTACCAACATCGTCGCTTCCCTTCGAGATGGCCTGAATGGTAAACTCCTTCAGCGTCATCTGCTTCATGATAATCTTCTTCAGCGCCTTGATAGCTGCATCCACAGGACCATTACCTGAGGCAGCTGCCTCGAACTTCTGTCCACTGATGTCAAGACCGATAGAAGCTACAGACTTTACGCCCTTACCAGATGTAACCTGCAGGAAGTCAAGGCGTACAGCGTGAGTATCAGCCACATCGGCACCAGCCAGCATCATGACGTCGGCATCCGATATTTCCTTCTTTTTGTCTGCCAACGCCAAGAACTGCTCGTAAATCTTGTCTATCTTCTTCTCGTCGCTCACGTCCACACCGTTTATCATCAGACGATGCTTCAGGGCTGCACGACCTGAACGGGCTGTCAGCACGATGGAGTTGTCGTCGATGCCCACATCCTTGGGGTCTATAATCTCGTACGTGTGTACATTTTTCAATACGCCGTCCTGATGGATGCCACTGCTGTGTGCAAAGGCGTTACGACCCACGATGGCCTTGTTGGGTTGCACGGGCATGTTCATCAGACTCGACACCATACGGCTCGTAGGATATATCTTCGTGGTGTTGATGTTCGTCTCAATATCCAGATTCTTGTGACACTTCAGAATCATTGCTATCTCCTCCAACGACGTGTTACCAGCACGCTCGCCAATGCCGTTCATCGTCACTTCCACCTGTCGTGCACCTGCCAGCACACCGTTCAGCGTATTGGCAGTAGCCATACCCAAATCGTTGTGGCAGTGGGTCGATATGATGCAGGCGTCAATGCCGTCCACGTGCTCCTTCAGATACTTGATTTTGTCGTAGTACTCCTGTGGCAGACAGTAGCCCGTCGTGTCAGGAATATTGATAACCGTTGCACCAGCCTTGATGACTGCCTCGACCACCTGCGCCAGGTATTCGTTGTCCGTACGACCAGCATCCTCGCAATAGAACTCTACGTCGTCAACGAAACGCTTGGCATACTTTGTTGCTTCAACAGCATGCTCAAGAATACGTTCGCGCGTCGAGTTGAACTTGTACTTGATGTGTTCGTCACTCGTGCCGATACCCGTGTGGATGCGCTTGTGCTTGGCAAACTGCAGGGCCTCGACAGCCACGTCGATGTCGTGCTCAACGGCACGTGTCAGCGCACAAATCGTAGGCCACGTAACAGCCTTCGAAATCTCAATCACACTGTGGTAGTCGCCAGGACTCGACACAGGAAATCCTGCTTCAATCACGTCCACGCCCAACTGCTCCAGCGCCTTGGCCACTTGAATCTTCTCTACCGTGTTCAGTTGGCAACCAGGCACCTGCTCGCCGTCGCGCAGTGTCGTGTCGAAAATAAACAATCTGTCACTCATCTCTTTTTCTTTTTTTATTTCGATGTTTCGTTATGGATGTATCGATGTTATATACAAAAAAGCCTCTCTGCACCCGGAAGTGAGAAAGGCTCTGTATTGTTTTAATTTTCAATGTTCAATTGTCAATCACCTGCATACCCCATCACTTCCGGCTACTTTTACGCAGTCGAATAATAATAATGTTGCTAATCAGGTTCAGAGACTTCATTTTTCTGTCTTTTTTCGTTTATCGGCTGCAAAAGTACACATTTCTCTTGAAACCACCAAACAATTTGTCACTTTTTTGGTTTTCTGTCAAAAAATTAATGTCGGAACTTCAGGATGACGTAGATGATGACGGGGGCGCCTAACAAGGGGGTGACGGCATTCAGGGGGATGACACCATTTTCGCCTGGCAGCACGCATAACAAATTGCAGACGAGTGCAGTGACCGAGCCCATCAGAATGGTGGCGGGTAACAAGGTACGATGGTTGTCGGTAGTGAGCAGCATGCGAGCTACATGGGGCACGGCGAGTCCGATGAAGGCTATAGGACCGCAGAAGGCCGTGACGACAGCCGTCAGCAAGCCGGTAACGATGAGAAGCAAGTTGCGCACACGTACCACGTTGATGCCAAGATTCTCGGCATAGCGTTCGCCTAAGAGGAAAGCGTTGAGGGGTTTGATGAGCAGGAGGGCACAGAGCAGCGACAACAACGTGACACCTGCAAAGACGGGCATCATGCGCATAGAGACACCGCTGAACGAGCCCATGCCCCATACGACATAGGACTTTACGCCCTCATCGGTGGCAAAGAAATTAAGCAGGGTGACGGCCGAGGAGCTGACGTAGCCAATCATAATGCCCACAATGAGCAACATGACCGACGAGCGTACCAAACCGGAGAAAAAAAAGATGACCAGCATGACGGCCATAGCACCCAAGAAGGCTGCGGCAAGGATGGCTACGAAACCCGACAATGCCACCGTTCCAGCCGTGATGCTTCCGCCCAGGAACAGCATGACCAAGGCGACACCAAGACCGGCACCACTACTGATGCCAAAGATGCCTGGATCGGCCAAAGGATTGCGGAAGGCTGTTTGCAACATGAGGCCGCTGACGGCCAAGGCTCCACCAGCCAGTGCAGCAGTAATGGCTTGTGGCAGGCGCGACTGCAACACGATATACTGCCAGGCAGGGCGAATGCCTTCAGCATCGCCAGTCAGAATACTCATGACGTCGGAGGCAGGAATACTGACGGAACCCACCAGGATGTTGACAATCATCAGCATGATGACTAAAACGGCAAGAAAAAAACACTTCTTCATTCTACCACATGATAATAACGTAACTCATGATGCGGCAAAGCATCAGGGTGCAGGATTCGGATAAAGTCGGACAGTAACAGGTCGGGACGGAAAGGCGACTCTTCGTAGAACAACGACAACTCAACATTGCAGCCATACACCATACCCTCACGGAAGGCACGGAACTGGTTGTAGCCACGATGTTCGCTGAGCAGCAGTTGTCGCGTCAGGGGCTGCTTGCCACTATAGCGCAGGAGCCACACATCACTCTCGCCAGCTCGTTCGAGAACGGTCTCAAAAGGCAGAGCCACCGAACCGCTGTGTTCGTCATTCGCCCACGGATAATCGGCACCGGCATCAGAGAGCATCTGGCCGATGGTGCTGCGCCCGCCAGGCACATACCAGACGGAGCCTGTGACTTTGTCAAAGAGCGTCTTTCGACGTTGAAATTTGAGATTTGAAATATGATGTTTATGATATGTTTCGGGTAGCTGTTTCAGCACATTATAGCTGCTGTCGACAAGAGCAAAAAGGCTGTCGGCCTCGTGTTCACAACCATATAGCATACCATAGAAGCGCACCCACTCGGCACGGCCCAACGGCGAGGGTTCCATATACTCGGCACACTCGACGATGGGAATGTCGACTTCCTCCAACTGACCATAGCCCCCACTGTTCTCAAAAGGTGACAGCAAAAGGGCATCAGGATGCAGGTCGATAATCTTCTCGATGACTGGACTCATACCGTCGCCACAGTCCATGATACGACCGCCATCAACACCAGCCTGTACGAACGGTGCCTTGATATACTTCAAGTCGGCCACGCCAGCCACACTGCCCTCACGACGGAGCATGCTGAGCAGCGAGCAATGAACGGTGGTAAACACCACGCTACGGCGCAAGGGCGTGCGAATAACGGTACCCTCTGGCAAGCCCTCGGGGACAACACTATCGGCAGGCACCAGTACATACTGATGGAGCACGGCATTCTTTCGCCAGGGATGGCTAATCGTAGCTACCGTATAACCCGGGTAGCGTACCAGGCTGAGCAGTTGGGCATAACGCAAACGAACAGTGTCGCCACCGTCTGCGGAGGAACGCATTTGTCCCCCGCAAGACGATAGCAACACTGCTAATAGGAATAGATAAATCAGCCTATACATTTAGAACTGAACTGCGACATCGTCGTAGGCAAAGTAAGCAGGCGTGTTCAGGCCCCAATTGCCCTTGTCTGTACCATCCATGTCGAATACGACAAATGCGACCTTGCCAAGAGGAGAGAGGTCGAACTTGGTCCAGTCAGAGATGTAAGCACCATCCTTGCACAAATAGAACTGTACAGAACCAACCTCTTCGGCTTGTGCATTATAACCTGTAACTGTGATCCACAGGCTACCCTTTTGCGAAACCAACGACTTAGAATAGTAATCGCCATTAACAATGCTGTTCAGCGTATAAGTAGTAGGAATGACATACATGTGGTCAATGACACGTTCAGCACCATCAGAGAAATACAAGATAGGAGCAATACCCATCATGGTGCTTGAACCAAAATGAACACAGAAGTTCTTAGAACCTTTGTGACCAGTGGCAACAGGAATAGCCAATTGTGACAAATAGTCGCCCTTAGACAAGTCTAACTCAGAATAGTTAGAAACGGCATGGCCACCATAATAATAGTGATTGTCACCGTACATATCAGCAATGATCTCATGGGCCAGGAAAGTATTGCCGTCATCACTCCAACGATATGCCTTAGCATCATAATCGGCAGGATCGAGCATCTCACCACCATACTGAGGATAGTCAATCAACGTGCTCCAATACTGCTTGCCAAGGTAGTTGGTGCCAGCCTTCCAGTCGGCATCCTCAAAGGTCAGAACGCGGAGGGTTTTAACAGGCACACTGGGATTGTCCTGCTGTGAACACGACGTGAAAGCAGCCATTGCGCAAACGAATGCTGCAGAGATAAATAACACTTGTTTTTTCATAATTGTTTGATTTAAAAAATAATGAGTAAATGTTTATTGAATGATAAAAATCTTTCCGTTTCTAACGTAGAGTCCCTTGCGTGGAAGCGTGGTCTTCTGCCCCATCAGATTGTAATACGAACCATCTGACGACGGCGACGACTTCACTTCACGCACACCGGTCAGAATCTCCTTGAGGCGCTGTAATGAAGTATCAAGGTGCAGGTCCTCAGCACCTAACACCTCCGTTGACGTCTCACCAATCCATCCACACTGTTGGTTGACAGAGGTATAGACGCGTATAAAGTCAACGAAATCAATCTTCACGGGCTGACGACTCACCACCTCGACGGCATTGTCGAAGTCGAAGCTGCCATTCTCGGCCTCAGTATTGGGTTTATTGTCGACATAGCCCCACGCCAATGATTGTAAGAGCCAGTTCTCTCTCGGATATTCAAGCGTATTATATGCATTCCGAGGAAGTAAAGTCTGTGGGCCGAACGTCATTGTATCGTCATTGATCCACGAAGGATAGTACGTCTGGTTATGGTATCTGTTCTTATGGACATAGCCGCTCTGGCCCTGATTGTCAGTCCAAGGGATATATTGTTCTATCGTGATATCCTTGGAAATGGTACTGGTTTTACCGTCGGCCTTTTCTGTTGTAGGGCGTTGATAAGTAATGGTATAGCCATAGATGACCTTACCCACGCTGTCGACATCGGCACTACCCTTCAACTCGTACCACGTATCGTCGGGCAATCCGTTTCCATTCTCGTCTTTCGACACCATCACAATGCCTGGTTCGCTGTTGTTCTCGAAATTGCTATTACCCAATATCAACACGTCTGCCTGTCCTTGAACGTTGGCAATGGAATGGTCGAAATGAAAGGTGATATAGCCGCCATAGCTGCCCAAGCACACCATATCGCGCTGATTATTGGCCAGCGACTCAGTACACTTCTGAGCCATACGTGCAGCATCGTCGCCTTGCTCGTATTTAGGCATCATATTGACAAACTGTCCGGGTGCCGGCCGATACTCGTCGACGGTCAGAATATATTGGGAATGAACGGCCACATTGTCCATCCGCTGGGCAGATAAAGGCAAAATGGCAAATAGACAAAGAGGTATAATAATAAAATTCTTCATTTCTTTCATTTCATATTTCTCATTTCTCATCTTTCATTTCTCATTTAAACAAGAACGCTGCATGTCCAGGAATATCACCCGTGCGCACCATGTAGTCGAAGGAACCGTCTGCATTGAAATGAAGCAGACTTCCACTCGACACATAGTTCTTGGCATCCATCAGATAGAAATCACGATTCGTAGGATGCACGATGATGCCATAGGGTTGGACGATAGACCACGACTGGCTGGGAATTGTCAGCTGGGAGGTTACAATCTCGTGCGTACGCACATTCATAATACCTAACGACTGCTCGTAATTCATCGTGGTGTAGTTGAACTCTGTACCCAGATAATACAGGGAGTCGCCAACGACACACAAGTCAGATACAGGCATATCCATTTTTCCTTTTAACTGCATCTGTCCATGAGCATCACTTTGCAGCCAGTACAGACCTGACGGATTATCATAATAGTCACCCCTGCTACTTACCCACAGCTGTCCGTACTTGTCAGTACGGCAACGATGCAGATTAACGGCTACGTCAATCTGACGCTCCTCTGTGAACGATGCCAGATCGATAACACTCACCGTATGGTCATATTCAGGCACACGATAGCCACCGCTGTTGGCCACATACAGCATGCCATCGACAACAGCCATTTCTTCGGGTTGGTAGCCTACAACAACGGAATCGACCTTCTGCAGCGTCAGCGTATCGACCTTATACACCCTGCCACGTGGTGCATTGCTATCTACTGACACAGGACCGACATACGAGCTGACATAGGCATAGCCGCCATCGAACGTCACGTAGCGACAGTTGGGAATGTCAATCTTACCAATCTTGACGGCATCGGAAGCACGGCACACCTCGACCTTGTTCGAACAGTTGATGACAAGCCACAGGCGCGAACCGTATATTTGGATATCGTTACCGACATCGCCCAACTCCTTGACTTCATTAGGATTACGATCAGCAAAGATATTGCGGTTATAATGAATGGTGCTGTCATTAGCCGAGAGATCCAGATAGTCAAGTGTACATTTGTTGGAGCCCATGTTACCTTCGTTCAGAACATACATACCTATTACCTCACTGGTCACTGCCTTCACGCCAGTATTCTCATCCTCGGCATAGATGATGATATCGTCGGTACGACAGGCTGACAGCACTGACAACAAAATAATATATAATAGGTATTGTCTCATATCTTCATATCCAGTGTTAGACCATAATTGCGTTTCGGCATCGGATAGTTCAAAATCACGTCATAGTCTTGCGAGAACACGTTGTTTACCTCCAGCATCACCCGACATTGAACATTGAACAGTGAACAGTGAACTGACAGCGACACATCGCTGGTATACCAGGGCTGCATGTAGTTGTATTTGATGTTTTCCTGTTGATTGTAACGTTCGCCAGCATAGATAAAGCTGTAGTTCAGGTCCCAGTTCAGGTATTGGATATTCACGATGGCCGAACCGGAATGCCAGGGAATGTAGGGAATCTGATGTTGATAGTAAGAGTCGGCAGGATCGGTGACGTCACGCGCCTGTTGCCATGTGTACTGTACACGACCCGTCACCAGAAGTTTATTCATTGGTACGATGGTAGCCTCGGCCTCGACATCCACACCCTTGATGTGTACACGTCCTAAGTTCAGCATCGTCCATCGGAACTGCTGTCCTTTCGGATAGGCCACAATCTTGTTGTGTACCGAGTTGTAGTAGGCATCGGTCTGCAAATGGAAGTAGCGCAACAGGCCACTTGTAAAGTGCTTGTCGTAACTCAGTCCCACATTATACTGCAGGGCACTCTCGGGCTTCAGCAGCGCATTGCCTATTTCGGTATAATATAAATCGTTGAACGTAGGCATACGGAAGCTCTTCTTAGCGTAGGCGCGGATGGAGAGATGGCGTGAAGCCAGTGGATATACATTAAAGAAAACGGCAGGCGTCCACTCGGTCATAGCATCCTTATCCTGGCCATTGGTGCGGTCTTTTACCGATGTCATCAACAGAGAAGCCTGAAGTTTGAATCGGTCGAAGTTTACAGCCGATGCCAAAGCCAGATAGTGGCTCCAACGCTGCGGATTCACAAACTGACGCATGTCTGAGTCCAGTCGGTTCCAACGCAGGTCATAACTCAGCGAAGCACTCCACCAAGGCAACAGCTCGTAGACATTCGACGTAGAGAACATCAATTCCTGCTGACGATAGATATTGTCGACCATCATCTGCGTGGTGTCACGATTCACATAGCGAGTGTGATAGTAGGCGTATTTAGCCACCGCCTGCGTTGTCAGCTTTGGTGTCAGCTGTTGTTGCCAACGTCCCTGTACAAAGGTGTTATGGTCCCACTGACGTTCGCCTCGACGCCACACGTTATTGACGATGGCACCAGGAATGCCACGCTCTGAATGATAGGTATAGACCTTGAGTTTCCAGAAACCTTCATCGAGCATACCATGCAGGTTACCTTCGGCACGGAAAGCCCAGATGTCACCATTCTGACGGATGGCTGTCGTATCATAAGCCACCGTTCCATCCTGATGTCTGCGAAGATAGCGGAACTCGTATTTGCCAGACGACGACAAGCCTTCTGCCGATAGCGAAGAACTGACCTTAGAAGATAATTTCTGTTCCCAGAGTGCCGACAACTTAAAGAGGTCGCTGGAACCATACTTGCCCTTGACATTCAGGTTATACGAACGACCATCCGTAAATCGTGGCGCACGGGTACGGATATATACCGCACCGGCATGTCCGAAGTCGCTGGCCGGTTGCAGCAACGCACTCTTCTGACCATTGAACAAGGTAATTTCCTCTACATTGTCTAATGAAAACTGAGCCAGGTCTATCTGTCCGTTCTGTGCATTGCCCAACTCGATACCATCGTACGAGATACCCAAATGGTTAGTACCCATGGAACGGATATTCACCGTCTTGATACCCCCTACCCCGCCATAGTCCTTCAACTGCAGGCCAGAGAAATAACGCAGGGCATCGGCCACAGAATGGGCACTGAGTTTCTCTAACTGCTGACCACCCAGCGTCTGCGAAGGTATCACCTCCTTATGATTATATCGCGCAGTGACAATGACCTCATCAATATACTGGGTGCTGTCAAAACGGTTATTCTGCGCAAAGGAAGTAGAAAGTGAGAAATGAAAAATGAATAACAACAGCAGCACCCACTTGTTCAGAGGGTGCGTCAACCATTGATATAATCTTTCATCTCTCATCTTTAATCTTTCATTTAAAAAAGGGAGACCACATGTCTCACGACATAAGTCTCCCGACTTATATAATAATACACGTATTGCCGACCCCGGCCTAACCCCAGAGGCTCGAAGCACGGACTTAGATGCAGCAGGCAGGTCTTCTGACTTACAGCCGGAGGCGAACGTCTTCCCAAGAATATCAGTGACTTATACTGTTCACCTCGTCAAATGACTGCTTACAGCTGCGGGACAGTTGGGGACTTGCACCCCATTCCCTTATCCTGTTGCGCCTGCAAAGTTAGTATAAATCAACCGAAAAACCAAAAGAAAGACAAGAAATTCTTGGTCTTTACCACTTTTTTTACTACCTTTGCACGACAAAAACTAAGTGACGATGAAAATTGAAGCCAATTTAAGGCAAAGAATACTGATACTTGACGGCGCCATGGGCACCAAAATACAGTCGCAAGGACTGACAGTTGAGAGCTACCATCAGGGGCTATTTTCAGGGTGGCCTGTGTCATTGGTAGGCAACAACGACGTTCTTTGTCTGACAGCTCCAGACGTTATCAAGCACATTCACGAACAATATATCGAGGCTGGTGCGGACATCATCACCACAAACACTTTCTCGGCAAATCGTATTAGCCAGAAAGAGTACGGCTGTGAGGAACAGGCCCGCGAGATGGCATTAGCCGGTGCCCGCATTGCAAGACAGGCTGCCGACGCTTTCATTCATCAGGCATCATCCATCAGACATCAAATATTCGTCGCCGGTTCCATGGGCCCGACGTCGAAGTCGCTTTCGCTGGCTTCAGACATGAATAATCCAGGGAGCAGAAGCACCACCTTCGACGAGATGGCTGCAGCCTACGAGGAGCAGGCCGAGGCTCTGATAGAAGGTGGCGTGGACCTATTGCTATTGGAGACATGCTTCGACGCGCTGAATACCAAAGCTGCCATCTATGCCATTGAGCGCATCAACGAGCGAAGAGGTACGGCGATACCCCTGATGGTATCGGCAACAATCAACGACCGTAGCGGACGCACGCTGACAGGTCAGACACTGGAGGCTTTCTACATCAGCATCAGCCACTACCCCCACCTATTGAGTTTCGGACTGAACTGCTCGTTTGGTGTGACGGACCTGAGAACGTTTGTCGAACAGTTATCAGACAGAATACCCATATTCCTGTCGCTATACCCCAATGCCGGTCTACCAAACGAAATGGGTGAGTATGACGAGTTGCCCGCCTATACGGCCAGTTACCTGCGCCAGATGGCGGAGGACGGTCTGCTGAACATTGCGGGCGGATGCTGCGGAACAAGCGAGGCGCATATCCGCGCCATCAGCGAGGCGCTTCAAGGACTGAAGCCCAGACAGTTGCCTGAGTGTGACCAACGCATGTGGCTCTCGGGACTAGAGCCGTTGTTGGTAGATAGGGAAACACGCAACTTTACAAATGTCGGTGAGCGCACGAATGTGGCAGGTTCCAGAAAGTTTGCCCGTCTGATAGCCGAAAAGAAATATGACGAGGCACTGAGTGTGGCGCGCAGCCAGATAGAAGGCGGAGCACAGATCATCGACATCAATATGGATGATGCCATGTTGGACAGCCAACAGGAGATGCAGACCTTCTGCCGCTATATCGCCAACGATCCTGCCGTGAGCCGTGCGGTACTGATGATCGACTCGTCGGACTGGGCCACGGTGCTGGCAGGACTGAAGAATGCACAAGGCAAGTGCATCGTGAACTCCATCAGTCTGAAGAACGGCGAAGCAGATTTCCTGCAAAAGGCTCAAGAGTTGCACCGACTGGGAGCCGCCGTGGTGGTGATGGCCTTCGACGAGGAGGGACAAGCCACGACTTACGAACGCAAGATTGCCATTGCAGAACGCGCTTATCAACTATTGACTGGCATCGGTTTCCCACCACAGGATATCATATTCGACGTGAACATCCTGTCCGTAGGAACGGGACTGAAAGAACACCAGGCATACGGTGTTGACTTTATACGCGCCGTGGGTTGGATCAAGCAGCACCTGCCACAGGCGAAGACCAGCGGCGGTGTGAGCAACCTGTCGTTCAGTTTCCGTGGAAACAATAAGGTCCGCGAGGCTATGCACTCGGTATTCCTTTACCATGCTATCCGCGAAGGTCTGGACATGGCCATCGTCAACCCTGGCATGCTGCAGGTGTACGACGATATAGAACCCACGCTATTGAAAGCGGTGGAAGACGTCATCCTGAACACCGACGACGACGCCACGGAGCGCCTGATTACGCTGGCAGCCACTGTTCTCGCTGGTTCTGCCAGCGAGAACACGACAGCTGAGCAAGCCGCTGAATCCTGGCGCAGCAAGACCATCGAAGAACGACTGACTTACGCCTTGAGCAAAGGCGACAACAGCCATCTGGCAGACGACATCCCCGAGGCACTGCAGAAGTACGGCCGTCCCATCGACGTAATAGAACAACCGCTGATGCAGGCCATGGAGCACATCGGTCAGCTGTTTGGAGAAGGCAAGATGTTTCTGCCGCAGGTGGTGAAGTCGGCCAAGGTGATGAAGGATGCCGTAGCCCTGCTGCAGCCCTACATCGACGAGGAACAGGGTGCGCAGAAGACGGAACGCCCCTGCGTGGTACTGGCTACTGCCAATGGCGACGTGCACGACATCGGCAAAAACATTGTGGGCATCGTTCTGGGTTGTAACGGCTTCGATGTCGTAGACCTGGGCGTGATGGTGCCCAACGAAACCATTTTGGAAGAGACACAAAAGCGGAAGCCATGTCTGGTGGGCATCAGCGGACTCATCACCCCATCGCTGAAGGAAATGGAACAGCTATGCCTGCTGTTCCAGAAAGAGGGCCTGCAGGTGCCCATCGTAGTTGGCGGTGCCACCACATCGTTGGTACATACTGCCGTGAAACTGGCTCCACTATATGACGGTTGTGTGGTGCATGGCGGCGATGCCTCGCAAACCTCCCTGTTGGCCAAACACCTGCAGATGGATGCGGAGACGACCATCGCTCAGATAAAGGCTGAACAGCAGACGCTGCGTGACGCCTACGAGGAGCACCATGCTCCGCTGACGCCCTACGCAGAAGCCAACAGCAAGGCACCAGTATTGAACCACGGATGGCACGGATTAAACGGATTATCAGAATATTCTGAATATTCCGGAACGGTCAACATCACGGACTTACTGCCGATGATTGACTGGCGCATGTTCCTGTTGTTCTGGGGATTTAAGGGTGAGACACTGCAGCAGTTGCTGGTGAATCCTGAGGCCGAGCGCACGCTGAAGGAAGGGCAGGAATATCTGCAACACGCCATCGAACAAGACAGCATCGAGGTACAGACATTACTACGCTTTGTTCCCGCCACACGTCGCGGCAACGATATTGTGCTCGCTGGTTCTGCCAGCGAGGAAGACGGCGGTACTGTGCTACCCATGCTGCGCAGTCAAAGCGCCACAGGACACTACCTGTGTTTGGCAGACTACTACGACGAGGAGCACCCTACCCCGTTGGGACTTTTTACCATTGTGGCACGCCCAAAGACACAGCCTACTGACGAGGCCGAGCGGTTGATGAGCCATGCTATCTGTGCACGATTGGCAGAGGCCTGCGCGGAATACATTCAAGGTTCAGGGTTTAAGGTTCAAGGTTCAAGGTTAAGAGTTGCCTTCGGCTATGCCACTTGTCCTGACCACTCACTAAAACGCATCGTGTTCGACTTGCTGGACGCTGAACGCCAGCTGGACGTAACGTTAACTGACCACTACTCCATACAGCCATCGACGTCGATCTGTGGACTCTTTATCTGTCATCCTGACGCCCGCTATTTCTCTGTAGGGCGCATCGACGAGGACCAGTTGACCGACTACTGCCAACGCCGCGGCATCAGCGTAGCAGAGGGCGAACAGCTGCTCTCAAAATACATTGCGAAGCAATCATCGAAATAACGAAATACCGATATAACGATATTCCAACATAACGACAAAAGAAAACAAGAAATATGAAAGTTATCGACATTCTGAACAGTTCACGACGTCCGTTTGCCAGTTTCGAACTGGTACCACCCTTGAAGGGTAGCGACGTTACCCGACTCTACGACAGCATCGATCCGTTGATGGAGTTCGAGCCACCGTTTATCAACGTCACATGTCATCGCGACGAGGTAGAATATGTGCCCAACAGCGACGGAACATTCACGAAGATGACAGTAGCCAAGCGACCTGGTACGGTAGCCATTGTAGCAGCCATTATGCGCCGCTATCCACAACTGGAGATTGTGCCGCACGTCATCTGTGGCGGTGCATCGTGCAGCAAAGTTGAAAGTGAACTGCTCGACCTGCATTTTCTGGGTATTCAAAACGTCGTGGCGCTACGTGGCGACGCCATCCCAGGACAGCGTTTCTTCATTCCAGAGCCCGATGGTTTCAGCCATAGTTCAGAGCTGGTAGGAATGATTCACAACCTGAATCAGGGCCAGTACCTTGACCCAACGGTGAAGAATGGTCTTCCAACGGATTTCTGTGTGGGTGTGGCTGCCTATCCTGAGAAACACTACGAAGCTGCCAATCTGGATACAGACATCAATAATCTGAAACAGAAGGTGGAGGCAGGTGCCGACTATATCGTCACTCAGATGTTCTTCGACAATAATCAGTATTATCAATTCATTGAGAAGGTTCGCAACGCAGGCATCACGGTACCCGTTATTCCAGGCTTAAAGCCTATTTCCAGTCAGCGACAGATAGATTTGCTGCCTCGTTCGTTCCATATCGACATTCCCCAAGCACTGGTCAGCGAACTGAACAAAGCCAAGAGTGCCGATGCAGCTTACCAGATTGGCATCGAATGGGCTATCGCACAAAGTCGTGACCTATTGGAACACGGTGTTCCAGCCATTCATTATTATACAATGGCTAAGACGGACAATGTTCGGAAGATTGTTAAGGCCGTCTTTTAATTGTTTTTCCTGTCATAGTGCAAAAAGATTCTGAAAGATTTGGAGTTTCAGAATCTTTTTTGTACCTTTGCAGTCGAATTTCCGAAAACATGACTCCACAATGATGGAGCATTCTTTCCAGAGTTTTCTTTTTTCAATCAAGAAGTATCATACAAATCACTGTATATAATCACTATGTACACAAAGGAAGAATTAGAAAAACTGCCTATCCCCGAATTAATGGAGGTAGCTGCAGAATTAGGTATTAAAGTGTCGCAGAATGACGAGTTGGAAAATGTCATATACGCCATCCTCGACAAAGCTGCTGAGAACTCGGCTGCTGGTGTTCCCACGCCCAAGCGCAAGCGCACGCGTATAACAAAAGATAATAGTAAGGTTTATACCGTCAATGGAACTGACGCTGAAAACCTTGACACAAAAGCAACCAAGAAGGTAAAGAAGCCCTCACTCGACTCACTGTTTGCCGAGCAGGAAGCTGCTGAGCAGGCTGCTGCAGAAAGTGCAAAAGCAGAAGTAAAAGAGGAAGCCGAAAAGCCCGCACCCAAGAAACGTGGTCGCAAGTCAAAGAAGGAATTGGAAGCTATTGCTGCTGAAGAAGCTGCAAAAGCTCAGGAGCTACAGGCTACAGAAACCGCCCTCGACTTCAAAGAACAAGAGGCACCGGCAGAGCACACCGACATCATTCCAGAGGCTGCACAA
>Ga0265301_10003924_pt1 | contig 15319 bp, 12 predicted proteins | sample AusTroGonzalo_MG_2_FD_193488 | JGI IMG/M metagenome (GOLD analysis project Ga0265301, IMG submission 193488) | Bovine rumen microbial communities from tropical cattle in Woodstock, Queensland, Australia - Gonzalo_04 | ecosystem: Host-associated > Mammals > Digestive system > Stomach > Rumen ...
GGCAAGCGCCGGGTCGTTGTCAAAGTCGACCATCTCATCCAGAATGCTCCAGTCGCCGGTCTCGCAGAGGTAGGCGTAGGTGCCGGCGATCAGCCACAGGGGATCGTCGTTAAAGCCGCTTCCCACCGCCAGATTGCCCTTCTTGGTCAGCGGCTGATACTGGTGATAGGCACTGCCGTCCGGGAACTGGGTCGCTGCGATATCAAGGATTCTCTCCCTCGCCCGCTCCGGAATCATATGGACAAAGCCCAGCAGATCCTGCGCGGAATCTCGGAAGCCCATGCCGCGCCCCATACCGCTTTCAAAATAGCTGGCCGAGCGGCTCATGTTAAAGGTCACCATGCACTGGTACTGGTTCCAGATGTTCACCATCCGGTTCAGCTTCTCATCCCCGGTCCTGACACGGTAGCCGGAGAGGAGATTTTCCCAGAAAGCCGCCAGTTTGTCCATCGCCCGGTCGAAGGCCTCGGCCGAGGCAAAGCGGCCGATCATGGCCTCCGCCGGTTTTTTATTGATGATGCCCGGCTTTTCCCATTTCTGATCCACCGGGTTCTCGATATAACCGAGACCGAAGAGCAGCGTATCGCATTCGCCCGCTTTCATGCTGAGCGTAAACTGCTGCGCCGCGATCGGCTGCCAGCCGTGGGCCACGCTGTCCGTGCAGCCGGCGCCAAACACAGCCTGCGGTCTCGCAGGGCTGCCGTAGGTCCCGATAAAGGCCTCCCTCGCGGTATCGAAAGCGGCAGGCTCGCGGTTTGCCCAGAAGACGGCGTAGTGATCCCGGCGTTCCCGGTATTCGGTCTTATGATAGATGGCCGGTCCGACCACTTCCACCTCGCCGGTCGAATAGTTGCGCTGGAAGTTTGACGAGTCGTCCATGGCGTCCCAGAGGCAGAACTCCAGATACGGGAAAACCTGAAGCGTCTTTGCCCCTTCCGACTCATTGCGCACCGTCACACGCATCAGCATGCAGCGCTCGCCCACCGGGACGACAAACTCCTGGCTGACGCGCACGCCGTTCTTTTTGCCCTCGATGACCGTATAGCCGAGGCCATGGCGGCAGGTATACTCATCCAGCTCCGTCTGAACAGGCTGCCAGCCCGGATTCCAGACGGTATCCCCGTCCCTGATATAAAGATGAAAACCTTCCTGATCCAGCGGGCAGTTGTTGTAGCGATATCTTGTAATTCTCCGCAGGCGCGCATCCCGGAAAAAGCTGTAGCCGCCGGCGGTGTTGGACAACAGGGTAAAGAAATCCTCATTTCCCAGATAGTTGATCCAGGGCAGCGGAGTCCGCGGTGTCGTTATGACATATTCTTTTCTGTCGTCATCAAAAAATCCGAATTTCATAATCAGGCTCCTTCCTTTCGAAAACGTTTAAGCCACTGTAAGCTTAGCTTATTATCGGCCAAAATGCAAGACTAATTTCGTATTTTCTTCCTTTTTTATGTGCAGTTTTTTCTCTTTTGTTTTCCTGTTTTTTTAAGGAATCGTTTCTGTTTGGCAATACTCACGAAAAACAGGTGCGGAAATTGTGCAAGGCAGACAAAATCGGTTTCTCTCTGTCTTTTTTCCCAATTCCATCTTGCAATTTTGCTTAAAAAAGCGTAAATTATATATCGAAAACGATTAAGTTATGCTTTCATTGCCTCTTTTTGGAGGCTTGGGGGAAACATAATCAGACGGAAAGGATGCTGGTGCTGTGTGGTTGCATTAAAAGACATTGCCGCGCGCTGCGGGGTGTCTGTTGCCACGGTCAGCAAAGCCCTCAACCAGCAGCAGGACATCAGCGAAGAAACGCGCGCGCGGATCGGTCAGGTTGCCAGGGAAATGGGTTATACCGTGAATTCCGCCGCCCGTACGCTCAAGACCAACCGCACCAACAACATCGGTCTTTTGTTTGAGGATCTTCAAAGCAGCGGCTTTATGCATGAATACTTTGCCGCCACGCTGAACAGCTTTCGCTACGAGGCCGCGCGCTGCGGTTATGACATTACGTTTATCAACTCCGATGTCGGCCACGGGAATACAACCTATCTGCAGCATGCCCGTTTCCGCCAGGTTGACGGCGTCGCCCTGATCTGTACCGATTATCATGATCCGCAGATTCAGGAGCTTGTTTTTTCCGATATTCCAACCATCTCGCTTGACCACGCGTTCAACAACCGGACCGCCGTCCTCTCTGACAACATGAACGGGATGGCCTCTCTGGTTAAGTATGTATACAGCCGCGGTCACCGACGCATCGCCTATATTCACGGCGGCAACACCGCGGTGACCGAAAACCGCCTGACCGGCTTTTACCGGGCCTGTGAAGAGTTGAATCTGCGCGTGCCGAAGGAGTACATTCTCTCCTGCGAGTATCATGAGCCGATCAGCTGTTACGCAGCGACAAACCGGGTCCTGGCGCTTCCGGTGCGGCCAACCTGCATTCTCTTTTCGGATGATTATTCCTATATCGGCGGCCTCAACGCCATCACGGATGCGGGTCTGCGTGTTCCGGACGACATTTCGGTCGTCGGCTATGACGGCATTCATCTGGCAAAGATGCTCAGCCCGCGACTGACCACCTGGCAGCAGAACACCGAAGATTTAGGGCGCATTTCAGCTTCGCGACTGATCGAAAAGATTGAACATCCTCTCACCACGCCGGCCGAGCATATTGTAGTCAAAGGACGCCTTCTGGAGGGCGAGACGGTTGCGGATCTGAATGCGGCGGCCGACCGTCCGGAGAAAAATGCGACATGAGTGAGAAAAACAAGCTTGCTTCCTCTCTCGGTCTGTTCCTGCGCCGGATGTTCGACCTGATGGTCCTGAACGTTCTCTGGCTTCTCTGCTGCCTGCCTGTTTTCACTTTTGGGCCGGCAAGCAGCGCCCTCGCCCGGGTGATGATTACCCTGGTCCGCGGCGGGTCGGAAGCGGTTGCAAAGAACTATTTTCTCGCCTTTCGCCGTGACTTCGGGAGAGCTGTTGTCCTCGGTCTGATCGGTCTGGCCGGTCTGGCCATCGCGGTTTCGGATATCCTTTTCGCAATTTCTCTCAGCGGAGGGATGCGGATTATTTTCCTGATTGTGGCGGTCCTGGTCAGTTCCCTGGTGTTCAGTTATCTTGCCTATGTCTTTGCCCTGCATGCCTTCTTTGAAAACAGCGTCATCGGGCAGATACGCAACGCCCTTTCTCTGGCAGCGGCTGCGCCGATGGAAACCCTGACAATCTGGCTCTGCTTTGCCCTTCCTGTGGCTGCTTTTTTGCTGCTGCCCCGGATTGTCATGGTTTATATCGGTTTTCTGTACATCCTGTTTGGAGTATCCTGCCCTGCTTATTTCGCCGCAAAGCATCAGGCAAAGGTGATTGCCCGTTTCGATGGAACGCAGCCGCCTTCGCAGGAAGACAAAGCAGATCAATAAAAAACTGAAAGGATAGGTGGCTCTTTTCGGTGCCCCCTATCCTTTATTAGGAGGATGATGAAATGACTCGAAAAGATGCAGAGAAAAAAGCCCGGGCTCTGGTCGGGAAAATGACGCTGCGGGAAAAGGCGAGCCAACTCCGTTTTGATTCCCCGGCGATTGAGCGTCTCGGAATCCCCGCTTATAACTGGTGGAACGAAGCCCTGCACGGCGTTGCCCGCGGCGGTACAGCAACCAGTTTTCCGCAGGCAATCGGCCTGGCGGCTACCTTCGATACCGCGCTCATAGAAAAACTGGGGGATGCTGCCGCCACGGAAGGCCGCGCAAAATACAACCAGTATTCCGCTCACGGCGACCATGATATCTATCACGGGCTCAGTTTCTGGTCCCCCAACATCAACATTTTCCGCGATCCCCGCTGGGGACGCGGTCATGAGACTTACGGAGAAGACCCCTGTCTGACTTCCCAGCTGGGGCAGGCTTATGTACACGGTCTTCAGGGCAGCGGCGAGGTCCTGAAAACAGCCGCCTGTGCCAAACACTTTGCCGTCCACAGCGGTCCCGAAGCCTTACGGCATGAGTTCAACGCTGTCGCATCCGCAAAGGATATGGAAGAGACGTATCTCCCCGCTTTTGAGGACCTGGTGAAAATCGCCGGTGTGGAATCGGTGATGGGTGCCTATAACCGCACCAACGGGGAACCCTGCTGCGCTTCTCCGACCCTGATGAAGAAGCTCCGGAGGGACTGGGGCTTTGAAGGTCATTTTGTATCTGACTGCTGGGCGATCCGTGATTTTCATACCGGCCATCACGTCACAAAAACCTCTGCCGAATCCGCGGCACTCGCGCTGAAGACCGGCTGTGACCTCAACTGCGGCAACTCTTACCAGTGCCTGATGAGCGCCTACGAGCAGGAGCTCATCACAGAAGAAGAGATTACCGAATCCGCCGTCCGTCTTTTCACCACCCGCTATCTGCTTGGCATTCTCGACGGAGAGGGCAGCGAATATGACGAGATTCCCTACTCTGCCGTGGAATGCGGAGAGCATCTGGAGCTTTCCCATCAGGCCGCTCTGGAGTCCTGTGTTCTGCTGAAGAACAACGGGCTTCTACCGCTTCGCGCAGAGGGTGTCATCGGCGTCATCGGGCCGAACGCCAACAGCCGCGGGGCACTGATCGGGAACTACTACGGTACTTCGTCCCGATATATCCCGGTCCTTGAGGGAATTCAGGACAGGGTCGGCGAGAACGCGCGCATTCTATACTCGGAAGGCTGTCATCTTTTCAATGACCGGGTGGAACCGCTTGCGCAGAGCAATGACCGCCTGGCAGAGGCGGTCACGGTTGCTGAAAACAGCGATGTGGTTGTTCTCGTTCTCGGGTATGATGAACGTCTGGAAGGCGAAGAGCGCGATGAAGGGAACGCTGTCGGCTCCGGCGATAAAAACGATCTTCTTCTCCCGGAATCCCAGCGGATTCTCATGGATACCGTTCTCCGCATCGGAAAGCCCACCGTACTTGTCCTGATGGGGGGAAGCGCAATCGACGTCTCTGACGCACAGGAAAACGCTGACGCGGTTCTGCTGGCGTGGTACCCCGGCGCGCGCGGCGGAAAGGCTGTTGCAGAGCTTCTGTTCGGCGACACCTCGCCTTCCGGCAAACTCCCTGTCACGTTTTACCGCAATGCAGCGCTTCAGGAGCTGCCGGCGTTCACGGATTATTCCATGGCGAACAGGACATACCGCTATTATACCGGCACCCCGCTCTATCCTTTCGGCTACGGCCTGAGTTATGCCGATATCGGTATGGAAGCTCTTTCGGCGGATCGGGAGGCCGCCGAAGTGACCGTCGTGAACCGGTCCGATTTTCCGGCCGATGAAGTCATCGAACTCTACATCAAAGATCGGCATTCTCCCGACGTCCCGGTGCATCCGGTTCTCTGCGGTTTTGCGCGCGTTTCCCTCGCTGCCGGAGAACGCCGTACGGTCCGGGTCCCCATCGCGCCCCGTGCCTTCACAGTCGTTTCCGCCGATGGCGTACGCACACCCGGAAGCGGCGAGTGGATTCTGTACGCCGGTTTCGGTCAGCCGGATCCGCTCACCGAAAAACTGACGGGCAAGAGCTGTCTGTCCGTCGTAATCCAATAAAAAACTGACCGCTGAGCAACTCAGCGGTCAGCTGTTATGCGGTCATAGGCAGCCCCTGCATCGCAGTCGGAACGGACGGTAAACACCATGTTCGCCGGCAGGGACAGACCGTCAAAAAGCGGCAGATCCTTACACGGAACGACCGGTTCCGTCGGGACAACCGTGTTTTCCCGGAACCCCTCGGGATTGTCAATCAGAAGAATGCTGCTCAGCTTCCCGACCAGATCCGCATCCAGCCTTGCCGCCTCGCTGTAATTCAGGGTTCCGGCCGTCTCGCCGGAAAGATCCGCCTGATACCGGTTGATCTCCACCCGTGTCTCTCCGTCCTGGTTTCTGTCTTCCAGAACCGTCTGAAAGCGTTCCTTCAGCATCGCAAGGGTATCGTCGGAAACCCAGTCCATGGAAATGACCGCCACGCCGTAATCCGGTTTTGGCTTCAGCATCCCCGGCAGGAAAGCATACAGAACGACGGCAAGCGCGGCAACAGCAAGCAGCACATGCCCCCAATGATACCACCACCAGGTTTTCCACTTTTCTTTCATACTTCTGTCTTACCTTTCTTCCAACTGTCTCAACGGGAATATCAACGATGAAAAAAAACGTTTTCTGTTTTCTTTTTCTCTTTTTCTTTGTCTTTCTGTCCGCCCGCGCACACGGGGAAGCCGCTCCCCTTCTCATCGAAAACGTTACAGAGGAGAAGCCGGATACCTTTTCCTGTACCTTTGACGGCGTAAAACACCGTTTTCTTCTGGACCTGCCGGAGGAAATCGAAGGCGCACCGCTGGTCCTCATGCTTCCCGGATACGGAAACACCGCGGAAGCGTTCCGCTCAACGGTTCATTTTGAGGAGGCCGCCAATCCGCTGGGCTATGCCGTTGTCTATGTAACGGGAGCCCCGGCGCCAGATGATCCCGCCTCAGCAATCGGATGGCACTCTGACAGCGGAACCGAAGGAAACCGGGATGTTGAATTTCTGGTTTCTCTGGCAGATTATCTGCAGGAAACCTGGTCACTCGATCCGGCACATACGTATGCCGTCGGCTTTTCCAACGGCGCTTTCATGACCCACCGCCTTGCCATGGAGGCCGGCAGCCACTTTGCGGCCTGCGTCAGCGTGGCCGGTCTGATGCCGGAGAGCGTCTGGGAAACCCGGCGGGAAGAAAACCGGATCGGCTTTTTCCAGATCACCGGAGAAAAGGACGATGTCGTCCCGAAAAACAGCGACGGCAGCGCCAGATATGCCAAAGCGCCGGCAATCGAAGACGTCACAGCCTATTGGGCAGACTCCAACGGTCTGGACAGACAGGAAATCTGCCGGATGGAGGATGACTCCGTCCTGACAAAATACACGGGCGATGGTGCGGCGCAGCAGGTCTGGCATTTATTCGTCTCCGGCGGGCGGCATTCCTGGCCGAACGGGCAGTTCGGTCATCCTGATGCCAATGCCCTGATCCTGGAGTTTTTCGAAGCACAGGACCCTGCTGGAAAAACACCGGAAAGCGCTGTTTCATGATACCATATTCGATTTTATTCTTCAATATCAACAAAATCTGCTAAAAAGGAGAAACACCATGCTCAAGGAATCCGGCTTTTATAAAGGCATCAATCTGGGCGGATGGATGTCCCAGTGCGATTACAGCGAGGACCGCCTCAACCATTTCATCAACGAAAAGGACTTTGCCGTCATTGCCTCATGGGGCTTTGACCATGTCCGACTTCCCGTAGACTACAATGTCATTCAGGATGCGGAAGGCCGCATGATGGAAGACGGTCTTGCACGCATCGACGCCGCGCTTCAGTACTGCGAAAAATACGGTCTTCATATGGTCCTTGACCTGCATAAGACGCCCGGCTTTTCCTTTGATCCGCAGGAACAGGAAGTGGGGTTCTTCCGCTCGGAGCCGGACCAGCAGCGTTTCTACACGATCTGGGAATGCCTTGCCTCACGCTATGCCGACAAGTCAGACCTGCTCATGTTCGACCTGCTGAATGAGATCACGGAGCCGGACTATTTGGAAGACTGGAGCCGGATCTCTGCGGAATGCATCCGCCGCATCCGGCGCTTTGCCCCGACGGTTCGGATTCTGATCGGAAGCTATCATCACAACGCGGTCAGCGCGGTGAAAGACCTGCCCGCCCCTGCGGACGACCACGTTTTCTACAGTTTTCACTGTTATGATCCCATCGATTATACCCATCAGGGCGCTTACTGGATGCCGGACGATTTCGATATCAACGCAAGGATTTCCTTCCGTGATACCGGCGTTACGCCCGCCTACTTTGAAGAGCTTTTCGCATCCGCCGTCGAGAAGGCGGAGGCGGAAGGGACTGAGCTGTACTGTGGGGAATACGGGGTCATTGACGTCGTTCCTCCGGAGGATACCGTTCTCTGGTTCCGGACCTTACATGAGGTCTTCGAAAAACACGGGATCGCGCGGAGCGTCTGGACCTATAAAGAGATGGATTTCGGCCTCTCCGATTCCCGGATGGATACGGTCCGCACAGAGCTTTTGACCTGTCTCTGATGCAAACCTGAACTTCCGCTCTTTCGCCGATAGTTGAAAAGCCACTCCCGTTCACGATGGGAGTGGCTTTTTATAATACTTCTTTTCTTATACCGGAACGGGATCACCAATGTTCAGATGCTCTTTGCTGTAGAGAAGCACGGTATCGCCTTCCCTGAGCACCAGGTCTCCGCTCGGAACCAGCGCCTTTCCGTTTCGCTGAACCATGACAATATGGGTCTGCCGCGAGATATCCAAATCCGCGATGGCGGTGTCATTCCAGTCGTGATCCTTCATCAGTGTGATTTCTGTCAGATTCACCGGGTGATCGTCCTTCAGCGCCTCGGCCGCGAGAATCAGCTTGTCTCCGGGCAACAGCATGACATCACCTCGCGGGACAATGATTTTGGACTTCCTCTGGATCACTGCGATCAGGACGTTCTTCGGCAAATTCAGCTGCTGAATGGTTTTCCCTGTCCAGGAATCCCTGTTGTCGAGTTCGATCTTTATAAAATTCAGCCGTTCTTCGCGTGCATAATCGGAAAGCCTCTTTGCCCGGGAGTACTGTTCCACAAAGCCGGCGGAAATGATACCGGTCGGGATCGCAACCATTCCGACGCCGAGGAAGGTGATCAGAATGCCAAGAAACTTGCCCATGGGAGTAATCGGATAAATATCCCCGTAGCCCACCGTCAGCAGCGTCGAGACCGCCCACCACATGCCGGAAAATGCATTTTTAAATACCTCAGGCTGGGCGTCGTGTTCAAGCGAATACATGGCCAGACTGGATGCCAGCATTAGAACAAAGATGATAAACAGCGATGCCAGAAGCTGCTGCGACTTGCTGATAAGAACCTCGCTGATCACGTTCAGAGAATCCACATAGGCATTGACGCGGAACAGCCTCAGGATGCGCGCCACACGAATCAGGCGGAACGCAACCGCCCCGGCCGGGAAGAACATCGGCAGATAATAGGGCAGGAACGACAGCAGATCGACGATGCCGGAAAAGGATGTGATATACTTCCAGTACGGCCGCAGACCTTTCTCGCCCGGATAAAGACAGGGCGCGGTAAAGACCCTCAGGATATAATCCAGGGCAAAGAAGGCAACCGTGATCGCTTCCACCCGGCTCAGAAGCTCTCCGTGCTTCAGCGCGACAGAATCAAAGGTCCCCGCAAACGCACCGATCAGATTGATGAGCAGCATGGCGGTGCTGATCACATCATAGCTCTGATTGATCGGATCGTCCACCACGCCGACGGATACCATCTTAAAAACACGCTGGCGGAAATCTTCCAACTGTTTTCTGCCGGCTTCCAAACAGACCTGCCTCCTTTTACCGTCATCGCTGCCCTGAGTATAGCACACCGCGCCAGACGGTACAAGGGGAATCCGCGTTCGAAAAAAGTGAAAAAATAAGAAAAAAATAAGAACTATCCAGGGCTCTTTTCTTGGAAAGCTCTTGTAAATCTTCCCTTCAGGTGGTACAATTCAATTTAGTATCTCACAATATCTTGTGTGTGAAAGTGAGGAGATGAATCCTGATGAAGAACAAGTCTCTGCTTTTTGCTCTTATGCTCGTGCTGTGCGTTTCGGTGCTGCTTTCCGGCTGCGGAAAACTTTTCAGTAAGAAAGGACAGGACGCTCAGACTGAACTCGACATGAAGACGCTGGAGGGCGTCTATTCTGAGGTACACGCTCACCGCGGCGTACTGCAGCTGTCCTCGAAGGACTCGAAGACGGTTGACATTGTCATCAATTGGCCCGGCAGTGCTTTTGAAAATGCCCACTGGGAGATGAGCGGGACCTATGACCCCGAAAAGAAGGCCATTGTCTACAGCGATGCCACGCTTATTGAACAGACCTTTGATGAGATGGGCACGCAGACAGACAGACAGATCTCTGCCAACGGAACCGGCAGTTTTGCTGTCTCGGGCAGCAATCTGCTCTGGACGGATGACAACGCCTATATCGGAAGCGATCCCGCAACCTTTGCCTATACCATGTCGCTGAGCGATTATATGAAAAATCAGCAGGCGCCTGCTTCTGCCGAACCGGTGGTGGTAACCACACCCGAACCGGAACCGGAAGTTTCTACTGAACCTCCTGTTCTGCCGAGCGAGACGCCGGGCGTCGATGTATCCGCTACGCCTGCGACTGCGCCTGTGGAAGAAAACCCGACCGGCGCGGTTGCAAACCCTGCTGTTCCCGGCTCTCCCGTCGTCACCAAGAGCCCGACGGATGAGACTGTCAAGCCCGGCGGCTCCTGTTGGTTCACAGCCGAACATAACGGTGCCGAGCTCGCCCGCTGGCGTTTCATCAGTCCCGAGGGCGAAGACCTGCAGTATGACGAGGTCAAGGCAAAGTTCCCCACCCTGAAGATCCTTCAGGGCGAATACAGCCACATGAAGCTCGAGAACATTCCTGCCGAACTGGACGGCTGGCGCGTCTACTGCCGCTACAGCAACAAGGTCGGTTCGATCGATACCAAGACGGCAACGATTCATGTGACGGCTGACGGCACGCCCGGTGTCACCGGCGCTCCCGGCTCCCCCGTCGTCACCAAGAGCCCGACGGATGAGACCGTCAAGCCCGGCGGTTCCTGCTGGTTCCAGGCCAAGCATACCGGCGCACAGCTCGCCCGCTGGCATTTCGTCAGCCCGGACGGCCAGACGGATGTCCAGTATGACGAAGCCGCCAAGATGTTCCCCGATCTGAAGATCAAAAACGGTGAGTTCGACGCCATGCAGCTGAGCAACATCCCGTCTGATCTTAACGGCTGGCGCGTCTACTGCCGCTTCTCGAACAAGGCCGGCGCCGTCGACACCGAGATGGCCACGATCACCGTCTCGGCCGCCGAACCCGCCGCCGCCTGACCCCCTGACGATCAAGCCGCTCCCGGACAACCGGGAGCGGCGATCTTTCTATTCCATTCTGTACAAGGAGGCAAACAACATGATCAAAGGGATTGCACACGCCGCCGTCACGGTAAAGGACATGCCGGAATCCATCCGATTCTATACGCAGGCGCTCGGCTTTCGGGAAGTATTCACGTTTCAGCATCCCGAAACCGGCGCGCCCTGGATCGTCTATCTGAACATCGCCCCCGGTCAGTTTATCGAACTGTTTTACGGCGGCACGGAAGATCAGACATGGAACGACAGCCTGATCGGCTTTAACCATCTGTGCTTTGAAGTGAAAGATATTCAAACTGCCGTTCAGAAGGTCCGGGATGCCGGATATCCGATTGACATTGAACCGCAGCTGGGCCTGGATCACAACTGGCAGGCCTGGACAAGAGATCCGAACGGCATCCGGATCGAACTCATGCAGATCATGCCCGATTCCCCGCAATATCAATACCGCTGAATCCGCGGCATTTATTTGTAATATTCTTTCCGCAGGACAACGCTTCCGTGCAGGTCGCAGACAGGCATCGGAAGCATTTTCTTTTCTCTGCAGAATTCCCGCACCGCTTTGCCTGCACCGGCAAACTGTGTGCTGTTGACATCATGGATCAGAAGTACGCCGCCCGGAGAGAGACGCTCCCAGAAGAGCGGCAGCGCAGCCGCCGTCGGGGCATAGAGGTCCGCATCGACAGAGACAAAGGCAAAGGAAAGGTTTTCACAGCCGCGGAAAGTGCAAGGGAAATAGCCCTTGTGGAACACCGCGCGTTCACGGTGCACAAGGCGTCTGACGACAACATCCTCTGCGGTTTCCGAAAAGTCTCCGGCCTTCGCGCGGGAAAAGCCTTCCGCACGCTCGATCTCGACGTCTTCTTCCGGGAAGCCTTCAAAGGTGTCAAACAGGTGGATATCCCTGTCAGGAAAGGCCGCATTGATCAGCGCCGCAAAGTCCCCGCGGAAAACGCCGAGTTCTGCCACGTCGCCGGGAATGCCTTCCTCGCGGATCTGTTCGGCCAGCAGGCGCATGGTCGCAACGCGTGCGTCAAAGGTGCGCAGCGCATCGGGGCGGATCACAGATCCGTCATAACCAAGGCTGCGAAGCTGTGCTTCCATCTGTCCCGCACGCTCGTCGTCAAGCACGCAGAGGCAGCAGCAATCCGGGTCATAAGCGAGGATCTCGCGGGGAGATACAATCGGAATACCGGCAAGGTCAGTCCCCCACTTCTGTTCGCTGTTATCCGCAAAGCAGCAAATGATCCAGCCCGTTCCGATCAGGCGGGAAACCATCGCGCCGATCTGCCCGGCGCCGACCAGTACCATCTTCTTCATCTTTCCGCTCCTTCTTTCTAATGTCGAATCGACATCTTTGCCTTTTCCCACCATTCCGGACAAAAAAAGCCTGGAGGCAATTGGAAAAACCAATGCCTCCAGGTGTTAAACTGTAATCTTAGGCGTTGCGGACCTTGTCGATGTGACGGGTGAGGTCGAGCATCTTGTTGGAGAAGCCCCACTCGTTGTCGTACCAGGCGACGAGCTTGACAAAGTTGCCGTTGAGGGCGATACCGGCCTGGGCATCAAAGATGGAGGTGTGGGCATCGGTGCGGAAGTCGCAGGAGACGACCTCGTCATCAACATACTCCAGAACACCCTTCATCGGGCCTTCGGAAGCAGCCTTCATGGCAGCGCAAATCTCTTCATAGGTGGCGGCCTTCTCGAGGCGGACAGTCAGGTCAACAACAGACACGTCCGGAGCGGGAATACGCATGGCCATGCCGGTGAGCTTGCCGTTGAGTTCGGGGATAACCTTGCCGACAGCCTTGGCAGCGCCGGTGGAAGAGGGGATGATGTTGTTGTAGATGGAGCGGGCGCCGCGGAGATCCTTCTTCTTGGGGAAGCCGTCCACGATGGCCTGGGTGGCGGTGGAAGCATGGACCGTGGTCATGAGGCCTTCGATGATGCCGAAGTTGTCATTGACAACCTTGGCCATCGGGGCGAGGCAGTTGGTGGTGCAGGAAGCGTTGGAAACGAACTGCATGTCAGGGGTATACTTGTCGAGGTTGACACCGCAGACGAACATCGGGGTGTCGTCCTTTGCGGGGCCGGACATAACGACGACCTTGGCGCCGGCATCAATGTGAGCCTGGGCCTTTACCTTGTCAAGGTAAACACCGGTGCACTCGAGAACGTAGTCAACACCGAGCTTGCCCCAGGGAATCAGGGTGGCGTCACGGTAGGACTTGTCAGAGAGAACCTTGACAACCTTGCCGTTAACGGTAACAGTGCTGTCCTCATCGTTTCCGACGACTTCACCGTCGAAGCGGCCGTGAACCGAGTCATACTTTACACAGTATGCAATGTGGGTTGCGGGATGGCCAGGAGCGTTGATCGCGACGACTTCGATATCGTCAGACTTGATCGCAGCACGGAACGCGAGAGAACCGATGCGGCCAAAACCATTGATGCCAACTTTAATCATGTTTATTCCTCCATTTTTAAATGATGACAGATCCTATTGCTCTTCAAAACCCTCGGTTTCTTCGAGCGTTTAAATATTATCATAAACCCTGCCTAAAAATCAATACAAAACTCTTTGGAACCGCGCAAAATAATGCCGAAAATTGCCCGATAAACCGTGATTATTTCAAAGAAAACTGTGAATAATGTCAGAATCGGCTGCCCATGCGTCAGTATTCATAGACTCCGCCGCCGATGAACTCGCGAATCAAGGCATCCTCCGCAACAAGACTTTCATCGATATCCCCGAAGAGCAGCAGCGCAGGAAACACCTTTTTCAGTTCGTCATATCGCTCGATCCCCTCCGGAATGGTCTGAAAGAGCTGTGTCGCCGTCTTGTTCAGTACCGGCAGTTCGTAGTTGAAGGACGTATCGAACTGGTAATTCGCTTTGTCCTTGTATGGCGCAATATACTGCGTCTCACCCCGGCACACGTTGGCCCACATGGCAATCGTCTGCGAAGGCTGCGCGCCGCGGAACAGATAGTCCCGCACCGTGCGTCGTACCAGACGGAACCAGCTGCGGTCAAACACCTTTTTGCCCTGGAAGGTGACGTCACTTCGTGCGGAGATATAGAGCTTGAAAGCCTCCGGGTGAACATTCGTGATCAAATCGTTCAGCGCGTGAATCCCCTCGTAGACAACCATCTCGTCTTTTTTCAATTTGATGGATTTTGAGGGCTCCTGCGTACGCATCTGTCTGCAGAAATCATATTTCGGGATAAAAATCCGCTTTCCCTCTGAAAGCTCCGTAAAGTGACGGTTCATCATCTCCAGATCCAGACACAGCGGAGACTCGAGATCCATTTCCCCTTCCGGGGTTCTGGGTACCGTTTCGGGCTGGATGGTCATGTAATAATCATCCATCGCCACATAGTAGGTGCGGACGCCGTGCCGTTCCAGCGCCTCGGAGATTTTGATCGCCGATGTTGTCTTCCCCGAGCCGGACGGACCGGAAACCAGAATAATCGGGCTGTACTCTTTGTTTTCAAGAATCAGCCTCGCCGCCCGCTCCACCTTTTTATTATACTGTGCATCTGCTTCCTCGATCATTCCTTTCGGATCGGCAATGGTTCTGTAGTTGATGTCTTCAAGCGTGTAGGCCATTGGCTTCTCTCCTTTCAGATGATATCCGAAGTACCGTAAAAACGGCTGATTTTTTCCTTGTCCCTGCAAATCCTGTCAATGTCCGCAATGTATTCGGCGGGATACTTCGGCGCAACAAAGCGTTCGTTCTTTCCGCCGTCCCTGCGTACAAGCTTGGTTGACCCGCCTGCACCCAGGGCAAGAATGCTGCAGAGCTCTTCCATGATGCAGATGTTGTACAGGTTTTCGTACCCCGGCTTCGTCCAGCCGGTGTTTTCAAAGCCGCCCGACATGTTCTTCTGCCGATAGAGATAGTAGGGGGCATAGCCGCTGGCTCTCAGGTTCTCACCTGCATAGTCCAGCATGGCCTTGACTTCCCCGTCCGTGGGAAGGCTTTCCTCCCCGAAATGCAGCCGGGCGCCGCGTTTGATGCTCAGGGTGTGGACTGTGATATTCTCCGGTTCGAGTTCCAGCACGGCATTTACGGTCCGGCGAAAACCGTCAATCGTATCCGTCGGCAGACCCGCAATCAGATCCATGTTCACCGAAAAACCGCCGGTTTCCCGAACCTGCTGCAAGGCTTTCCGGATGTCCGCTGCACTGTGACGGCGTCCGATCGCCTCGAGCACGGCATCCGACATGGTCTGGGGATTGACGCTGACCCGGTCCGTACCGTGACTGCGCAGCACCCTCAGTTTTTCCTCCGTGATGGTATCCGGCCGGCCGGCTTCCACCGTGCACTCGCGCAGGCCG
>Ga0265301_10003925_pt1 | contig 15319 bp, 13 predicted proteins | sample AusTroGonzalo_MG_2_FD_193488 | JGI IMG/M metagenome (GOLD analysis project Ga0265301, IMG submission 193488) | Bovine rumen microbial communities from tropical cattle in Woodstock, Queensland, Australia - Gonzalo_04 | ecosystem: Host-associated > Mammals > Digestive system > Stomach > Rumen ...
GCGGTAGGCGGGGAGTCCGGGGACCTCGAACATCTTCATGAGTGCGGCGGTCTCCGGCGCGGACGGCTTGTCGGCGTGGACCTTCACGAAGATCATGCCGTCCATGACGGCCTTGACCTCGGGCACATGAAACGTGGTCAGCTCCATGGCCTTGCAGTTTTTGCACCAGGCGGCGGTGAAGTCGAGCAGCACGGGGCGTCCGGTGGTGGCGGATTCCTTCAGCGCGGCATTGATCTCGGCGGTCGCGCCAGCGGTTTCCTGCGCGGAGGCCATGCCAGCGGCTTCCGCACGGCCGTCGGCGAAGAGCGTCCAGGCGGTCCAGCCGTAATACGCGGCGAGCCCGAGGATGAACGCGCCGAGGACGAATTTTACGCGCATCATCCAGCGTCCGGGCTTCGGGAATAGTCCGAATCCGGCGGCGGCGATTGGCCAGGGCAGGGCCATGCCGAATCCGAGCGCGAAGGGCAGGGCGAGGCCGTAATAATCTCCGTGCGCGACCATTTTCGCGGTCTGCACGAGCGCGGCGGCCAGCACCGGCGCGACGCAGGCCCCGGCGAGCACGGCGGACAGCGCGCCCATCAGGAAGATGCCGCCGAAATGCGCGGATTGCGGCAGGCGGATGGAGGATCCGAGCCGGGAGAAGTCGATGGCAAAGACGTCGAACGTGGCGAGTGCGAGTACGACGAAGATCGCGGCGACGACGGCGTTGAAAATCCAGCTGGAGTCGATGCCGCCGAACGTGGTCCCCATGAGGACGGAGATTACGCCGAGCAGTCCGTACGTGACCGTGATGCCCGCACCGTAGGCCGCGCCGTGCCACACGCGCGTGAACCGGCCGTTGCCGGACGCCTGACCCGCGCCGATCATGGCGAGGTTGACCGGGATCAGCGGCAGCACGCATGGCGTGAGGTTCAGCATCACGCCGCCGAGGACCGCGATCAGGAGCATCATCAGGAAGCCTTTGCCCGCGAACGTGAACGCGGTGAATTTGGACTCATCGCCCGTGAGGAAGCCGAGGAATTTTTCCGCATCGAGGTAGCCGTCGGCGGAGGCCACGAGCGTGAACGGCAGGATTTCGAAGGTCCCGGGGACCTCGTTTTCGGCGGCCTCGTTTTCATCGGACGCATTTCCCGAAGGTTCAATTTTTCCCGCATTGCCCGTTTTTTCCGTGTCCTGCTGCGGCGCGGCCCCGGGGACGGCGAGTTCTGCGGAGCTCGGCGGATAGCACATTTCACCGACGCAGACCTGCCACTTGACCTTGAGCTTGCCGTCAATCGCGGCGGCCTGCGGCAGGATCCAGGTCACGACGCCCGGCCCCACAAAGAACGATTCCAGTTCCTCGGTCAGTGCGTCGATCTCCTGTTTCGGCTCGGGCGCGGAGACCGGCGCGATGCCGTCGGGGAGGACGGGGCCGGTGGACGCTTCGTAGGCGTGCGCGTTGGCGGGCAGCGTGAGCGCGAGCGCAAGATTGCCATCCTGCACGGTCAGCTTCCAGGAATCGGCAGTGACGGGCGCGGCGGCGAACAGTGCGGCGGCGAATGCGAAGAAACAGAACAGAACGGAGCAGATTTTCATGGAAACGGCCTTTGGTTTCAGGATCAGGATTCGATCGAATCGCCCGTGCCTTCGGTATCGGTATCGCCTTCGGCAACAGAGAGCGGCAGTTCAGGTTCATTGGACAACGCGGAAGCGTCGTCCGTTCCGGCGTCGGCATCATTCTCACTGCCGATGAGGCGGATTTCGAGCGGCGAAGCGGAGAATTCGGGCGCGGTGAAGCGTTCGGGGAATTTCTGGTCTTTCCGGGACGGGACGCCGAGCGATTTGAGCTTTTCGGCGGAGCCGACGAGCCCCTGGCGGCCGCTGAACGCCTTCACCGCGGCGTCGTACTTCTTCCCGGTCGCTTCGAGCTGCCTGCCGACGTCGTCGAACGCGCCGAGGAAACGCTGGACGCGTGCGAGGAGGGCCTCGGCGGTCTTCACGATCTCCTGCTGGTTGCGTTCCTGCGCCATGCGGTTCCACGCGACCTTGATGATGTACAGCAGCGTCATCAGGTTGAACGGGTTCACGATCAGGATGCGCTTTTCGAACGCGCGGTTCCAGAGGCCGGAATCGCCCTGCAGCGCGGCCTGATACGACGGATCGTTCGGGATGAACATGACCACGAAGTCGACGGAATCGCCTTTGCGGAGGTAGGCGGAGTAATCCTTTTTCACGAGCTCGTCGACGTGCGCCTGCACGCTGCGGATGTGGCGCTGGAGGGCGTCCTCGCGTTTCTTCGGATCGTCGGCCGCGACGTAGTCCGTGTAGGCGGTGAGGCTGACCTTGCTGTCGATGATGACGGCCTTCCCGTCCGGGTAGTTCACGATCACGTCCGGGCGCATGATGTGGTCGGAGGCGCTCTTCACGACCTTGCCGGATTCGTCGCGGATGGTGTCCTGCGTGCGGTAGTGGACGCCCTTCACGAGGCCGGAATTGCGCAGGATGGTTTCGAGGATCATTTCGCCCCAGTCGCCCTGCGTCTTGCTCTGGCCCTTCAGCGCGGCGGCGAGGTTGTTCGCGTCCGTGCCGATCTTCTCGGTCATTTTGACCATGGAGTCGTACTGGTGCTTCAGGGATTCGTTGAGCTTCACGCCGTTTTCGCGGACGTCATCCATGGATTTCTTGTAGACGGCGAGCTGTTCGCGGAGCGGGGCGAGGATGGCGGAGAGCTGTTCCTTGTTGGCGGACTGCATGGACTCGGCGCGTTCCTTCAGGACGTTCTCGCTGAGGACCTTGAATTCCTCCCGGAGATGATCGGTGCGTTCTTTCATGACTTTTTCGAGCTGGGCCTGCGCCTCGCGGGCTGCTTCGAGCTCGGATTTCGCCTTGCTCTTTTCGGCTTCGAGCTCTGCGGCGGCGCGACGTTTTTCCGCGTCAAGCAGCGCGGCGGATTTGTTCTTTTCGGCGTCGAGCTCGGAAGCGGCGCGGCGTTTTTCGGCTTCAAGCTCGGAAGCGGCGCGGCGTTTTTCGGCTTCAAGCTCGGCTTCATGCGCGGCCGCAGCGACGTTCGCCTTTTCCTTCTCGGCCTGAACGGTGAATTCGAGTTCGCGCTGCGAGGACTGCCGGAGCTGATCGAACGCGCTTTCCGCCCGGACTTTGTCCGCGACGGCCTGATCGAACGCGACGGTGCGGGCTTCGAGCTCGGCGATGCGGGCGGCATCCGTGCGGGATTTCGCGCGCATCCAAAGGAAGACGATCAGCGCGCCGAGGATGAGACCGATGAAACCGCCGATGACTGCGTAAATCATATCGGATCAAATGCCTTTCAGAATAAAACTTGAAAACTCACTCGAAACTGACGACCGGATCGGCGCGGAGCGAACGGAACCGCCATTCGCCGTCGTCCTCGCGGATCATCTCGGCCGTGATGAGACGTCCCTCGCGGAAGACGTCGGCGTTTTGCGTGGTTCCGGTCGCCATCGCCGAACATTTCACGGTCGCGGCGTCGTGGGCGGCGTCGTGAAAGTCGACCTCGATCTCCGCGAGGCTGACCGACAGCGACGTGAGCAGGGGACGCATCAGAAAATAGGCGGAAATGACCTGGGCGCGCGTTGCCGCGGACAACGTGTAGGTCTGCCCGTGCGATTGGCCTGAAATCTCAATGTCCGTCTCCTCCGTGAAGAAATCGCCGAGCGAATGGGCCGCGCCCGCGCTCTGCAGATTGAAGCCGGAGCCCTTGGGCTGTTTCTCGGCGAACGCGACGGCCTCGCGCAGGCGCGCCCTCACTGCGGTGGCGTCGTCCGTGCGGAAATAGAAGAACCAGATGGCGGCAACGGTCGCCAGAACGACCACGGCCAGCGCGAACCATTTCCGGGGGGTGAAGCGAAGACCGGCCATCGGGGAGTCTCACCAGATCGGGACGCCCGCCAGGCGGGATTTGTCGATCATGCCGCCCATGTGGTTCTGGAGCGGCATGGAGCGGTTGTCTCCGAGGACGAATATCTTGCCGGCGGGCACTTCGCGGCGCGAGAAATTCCAGTCGCATCCGTTTTTCACGTAAGGCTCGTCCAAGGCGCTGCCGTTCACGTACAGCACGCCGTTCCGAATTTCGACGGTTTCGCCGGGGAACGCCAGGACGCGTTTGAGGAGGAATGTGTTGAAGCCCGCGTGTTTCAGGATGACGACCTGCTTGCGCTCCGGCTGATAGAGCTTGAAATAGGGGAGGAACGCGAAGGTGAAACCGCGGCTGGAGTAGGTCGGCATCATGCTTTCACCGTTGATGACCATCGGACGCAGGATGAACAGACAGACCAGGACCGTGGCAGCGGCGATCACGCCGATGCGGATGGCGACGACGCGCCAGTCCTTCTGCTTTTTCGGGCGCACGAATGTGCTGGATTCCTCTTGTGGGGGCTCATTGTTTGACATTGCCGGCATCTCCTTCGCCCATGGCGGCGAAATGGGCCGTGAACGCCTCGAACGCGCGTTCGTAGCGTTCCTTGGCGACTTTCGGCATGGCTTTGCGGCAGTCCTCGCGAATCGTATTGATGGCGGGGGCCGCGATTTCAATGCTTTCGAGCGCGAACTGGCGGATTCTGCCCTCGGATGCCGTGAAGATCGTGCCCGCATCGGCGAGCATGTCGTGGAATTTCGAGGGGAAGAGCGGAGCCGGGAACGAACGCGCGTCCGCGGCGAGCTCGACGCCGGACCGGGCCGCCATCGCGATCTGCGAGACGAGGCGGAGCAGGAACCGCACGAACGCCAGATAGACCGAGACGTCCAGCGGGACTTCCTCCGCCTGCTCGAAAACGTGATGGATGGATGCCAGATTCTCCTCGGATTCCTGCAGCAGGGTGCGGACCGTGCGCCAGTAGGCCAGACGCGTTTCCGGCACGGGCGAAACTGCCCCGGGCGAGTCCGGGATGCGGAAAAGGCGGACCGCCCGGTCGTATGCGGCATCGGCGCGACCGAGCCACGGCGGCACATTGATGGCGGAGAGGGAACCGAATCCCTTCGCCTCGCTGTCGTCGCCGAATCCGACCGGAGACGTCATCCGGAGCATGTTGCGCCGGACTTTCTCCAGCCGCTGACTGCCGCTGCCTTTTGTGTCGGACATGGCTGCTGAAACGGAACTGGCCGGGGTGTCCGGCTTACTTCAGGACGTTGCCGGAGACCTGGATGTCGCGATAGAAGAAGAAGACGGTCGGAACGAGCCAGCCGGTGGTGCGTTCGGTCTGGACGTCGGTGATGGTCGTGGCGTTGAGTTTTCTCTGCACGTTGCGGGTCAGGAAGGAAACGGCGTTGGAGGTGTCGACCGTGTCGCTGAAGACGACGCACTTGCCGGGCTCGACGGAGCTGCCGGAAATGACCGGGAGACCGAACACGTAGACGCCCCAGATGTCAGCGTTGACGTGGGCGAGCGTTTCGGCGTCTGTGGTCGTGAACTTGACGTTGTTGGTGTTGGAGCCGATCTCGAAGGAGGAGCATGCGGAGAGCGCAACGGCGGAAATCACGCAGGCGGCGAGGCTGGCGAGTTTTTTCATCATGGTGGGAGATCCTTGTTTTTTAAGATTTGTTTTCAGTTTGTTGTATGTGGAAAATGACATTCTATCACTATACTTTAATGGCCGGAACGAAAAAATCAAGACGTTTTCCCCGACTTTCCGCGTTTTTTCCCCGTTTTTTCAGGAAAAACGGCTGCGCTCGCCACACAAAGTGTGCTGAAGGAGTGCGCGGCTTTGCTCACGCACACGGGGAAGTGGTACTGTACTCAGTCGTACGCGTCCCGCGGTCAAGAGATAAGAGACTTGTGAATAGGGCGAATGGGATATATGCGTCCTGTGTTATCTCATTTGCCTTATGGCCTTATGTGCGGAGGAGCGGTTACGGCTGTCCTGGGGGCCGGGATCAGGGCTTCAGGCGGATGGCGGCGGAGGAGGAGAAGAACGGGCGGTCGGCGATCACGAGGAACGCGGTGTCCTTGTTCTCGACGTCGAAGTGGAACGTGAAAGTTTTGCCGAAGATGGTGGAGGTGATGGCGGAGCCGGGCGTGAGCGGGAGCAGGTTCATGTTCACGGACTCGGGCTCAATGTTTTCCGGGAAGACGTATTCGAGCATCCAGGGGCCTTTGCTGTAGACGCGGAAATAATGCACGTAGAGGCCGCCGACAGGGATGGAGGCCGTGCGGGTGAACAGGTCGACGCCGGTGCGGGAGAGCAGCGAGATGTCGGTGAACGGGAAGACGGTGGTCTTCGGGGAGCGCTGGAACGCGGCGTCGCGGAAGGTCTTCGGATTGCCGCCGATGGCGACGACGGCGTCTTTGGCCTTCTTTGCCGGGTCGGAGACGGCGACCTCGGAACGGAACTGCTTGCGCGTGACGTCCCAGAAGATCGTGGTGGAGGCGGAAAGGCCGGCGGTTTTCGCCGCGGTCTCCACGATGGCGGCGACGGGATCGACCACACAGCCGGAATCGGCGTCCAGAACGAGCTCACGCGTGGCGGATATCCGGGGTTCGAAAGCGGTTTCGGCGGCTTCCTTGAACGCGGCGGGAGCGGGATTCTTCAGCGTGTCGGCGAACTCGACGGCCGCGGCGGTATCGGCGTCCGAACGGGGCGTCTGCTCGAAGGTCAGGCCGAGCATTTTCACGTCGCGCGCGGAAACGACCTGGAAACGACGTTCCATTTCGGCGACGGATTGCTCCAAAATGGCGAGCTGGCCCTGCAAATCTTTGGTCATCGTTTCAAGGCGTTTGTTTTCAGCTCGTTCTTTTTCGAGGAGCGTAGCATGTTCGGCGCGTTCCTGTTCGAGGCGGCCCGTATTTTCAGCACGCTCCTTTTCGAGGAGCGTCGCATGATCGGCGCGTTCTTTTTCGAGGAGGGCTTCCGTGGCGGCGTTCTTTCCCTCCAGCTCGCCGATCCGCTTCGACATATCCTGTTTCGTGCAGGCGAGAACGATCGTAATCACAAGCAGGACGATCAGAAACAGGGCGGAAATCAGGTGGAACAGATAGCGTTTCATGTTCGGAAGCCTTTCATGGTTGCGGGGAAGGAGGCAGGGACTGGCCGCAGTCGACGGGCAGGACCGCGCCTGTGATGGACGGCGAGGCGGCGAGCAGGACGACCGCGCGCGCGACATCCTGCGGCGAAACGGGGCGGCGGAGCGGGAGCGTGGCGGGGATGCGCTTCATGCCGGCTGAACCGAGTTCGCGCGGCGGGAAGACCGGGCCGGGCGCGACGGCATTCACACGCACATGCGGCGCGAGCTCGGACGCGAGCCGGAGAGTGTCGCGGAGAAGGGCGGTCTTCGTCGTTGCATACGGTGTGACTGGCGCGGAGCCGGACAGCACGGCGGCATCAAGGATGTTGACGGCGGAGAACTCACGTTCCGGCGGGCGGAGGCGGGAGAGCACGCGAATGAGCTCGCACGGGGCGAGGTGGTTCACGGCCTCCTGTCGTTCGAGTTCGGCCTTCGGGGCGTCTCCGCGAATCCACATCGCGGCGTTGTTCACGAGGCAGTCGACTGAACCGCAGGACTCCGCCATGAATGCGAGCGCGTCGAAGTCGGCGAGGTCGCAGGAAACGACCTCGTGCCGGAGCGGGGCGGGGCAGGGCGGCAGCGAGGCGGCGAGCGCGTCGGCCGCGTCCTTCGAACGAAAGCAGTGAACGACGACGGCCGCGCCGCATTCCGCGAACGCACGTGCAATGGCGGCGCCGAGCCGTTCGGCCGCGCCGGTGATCAGAACACGTTTGCCTCCGAGGTCGAACATGGGTTACAGGGACCTCTTCCATTCCTCCGCCTGCTGCTGTGCGGCGAGTTCGTCGAGCAGTTCGCGGATGCGCTGTTTGACCTGATCGAACGAGGCGTCGTTCATGGCGCTGATGGGGATGACCTCGAGGCCGTCCTCGGCGTTCAGGATGAAATCGTCGATGGCGTCCTGATTCTCCACGAGGTCGGTCTTGTTCGCCAGCACGATCTTCGCGCGGGAACTGAGGCCCTCCATGTAGGCTTCGAGTTCGTTTTTGAGGATTCGGACGTCCTCGTTCGGGTCGCGTCCGTCCACGCCGCCGAGGTCGACGAGGTAGATCAGGATCTTGGTGCGCTCGATGTGGCGCAGGAAGTAGTGGCCGAGGCCGCGGTTGAGGTGGGCGCCGTCGATGAGGCCGGGGATGTCCGCGACCGTGACCTTGCGGAAGTCGGGATACTCCATGACACCGATGACCGGGTGGAGCGTGGTGAACGGGTAGGCGGCGACCTTCGGATGCGCGTTGGAAATGCGGCTGAGGAACGTGGATTTGCCGGCGTTCGGGTAGCCCACGAGCGCGACGTCCGCGATGAGCTTCAGCTCCAGTCCGAGTTCGAGCGGCTCGGTCTGTTCGCCGGGTTCGTGTTCACGCGGAGCCCGGTTCGACGGCGTGGCGAAACGCGCGTTGCCGCGTCCGCCGCGTCCGCCCTTCGCGATGACGACCTCGGCTCCGGCCTCGTCGATATCGGCCAGGATGTCGCCGGTTTCCTTGTTGCGGATGATTGTGCCGAGCGGAACCTTGACGACGAGGTCCTGGCCGCGGCGTCCGTGCATGTCCTTGCTGCGGCCGTCGCCGCCGTTTTCCGCCGAGAAATGGCGGTTGAAGACGAAATCGGAGAGCGTGAGCTCGCCGGTGGATGCCACGAAGACGACGTCGCCGCCGTCGCCGCCGTCGCCGCCGTTGGGGCCGCCCTTCGGGACGAACGCCTCGCGGCGGAAGCTGCAGCAGCCGTTGCCGCCGTTTCCGGCCTTGACTGTGATTTCAGCGCGATCAACAAACATGAGCGGTTACCTGTTGTGCGGCGCGATTTTGAGGCAGCAGTGGAGCCTTGGCGCCGATGTTGCAAATTACAAAAATACCCCGGCAGACAACAGCGTGCACCGGGGTTGGGGAAGCAAAAAGGAGGAGAAAATGGGAACGCCGGGCATTACGCCTGAGCGGCATCCGCGGGGATGGCTTCCACGACGGGGATGATTTCCACAGATCTCTTCGCGCTTTTGTTGAACTTGACGTGACCGTCGCAGAGGGCGAAGATCGTGAAATCGCGGCCGAGGCCGGTGTTCTTGCCCGGATGGATGTGCGTGCCGCACTGTCTGACGATGATGCTGCCGGCGTGGACGAACTGTCCGCCATAGGCTTTGACGCCACGCATTTTCGGTTTGCTGTCGCGGCCGTTGCGGCTGCTGGACTGGCCTTTTTTATGTGCCATTTTTCATTCTCCAAATTATATAAGGTTGATTTTCAAAATACAAGAGACAGAATTATAATATAGCGTCATCCGGCGAAAAGTCAAGCCGGAATCATGATTTTGTTTGGAAAATCACGGTTCCGCGCTCGAATTTATACGGCCGCGGCCCGGGTTTTCCCGGTTACCGTTTCCCCGCTCAAGAAGGAAACCGCCGCTGCCGGGCGGGACCCGGAGGCGGCGGAAAACTCCGGCGGACAGCTTCAGCAAGGTGAATTTGTCCGCCGTCGTGTTGAACCGGAAGCCTTACGGCTCGCGGATGGATTCGTCAAGCGCCTTGACGAACGGGTTGATGACGTAGTTGATGACGGTGCGGTCGCCGACCTTGATCTCGGCGTTGACGGTCATGCCGGGCAGAATCCTGGCGCCCTTGGCCCAGCCGCGGAAATCGCCGGGTTCGAGCTCGATGCGGGCCTGATAGGTCGCGCCGCGGGCCATCTTGCTGAGGCGGCCGCCGGCGTCGCTGGTCATGGCTTCCTCGGACATCATGTTTTCCTGTCCGGTGAAGGCGTCCTGCGAGATGTAGGTGATCTTGCCATCGCGGGTGCCGCACTGCTGGAAGGGATAGGTGTCGAACTTGATGCGGCAGGTCTGGCCGACGCGCACCCAGCTGATATCCTTGGCGGGAATACTGACCTCGACCTCGAACTTCTCGTTCAGCGGGATCAGGGTGACCAGGGATTCGGCCTCGCGGACGGCGGAGCCTTCCTGGAACGGGGCGACTTCCTGGACGACGGCGTCGCAGGGGGACCGGAGCTCGGTGTACTGGACGAGCTTCGAGGTCTGGACGATCTGCTGTTCCAGGGAGCTGATGTTGCGGTCGACGTCGACGAGTTCCTCGTAGATCTGGCGGCGCCAGTCGCTGATGAAGGACTCGCGTTCCGCGTTCACGGACTTGATGGCCTGCTCGTTCTCCACGATGGAGACCTTTTGCTGGTCGACGGAGATGGCGGTCTCAATGACCTGGACCTGGATGTTCAGGTAGTCGCGGAGACTGACCACGCGGGTGTCCTCGAAGCCCTTCATCATGCTCTCGATCTCGTCGAGCTTGCCCTTTCTGGCCTCGAACTTCTCCATGGAGATATGGAGCTGCTCCAGGGTCTTCTGGTAGCGCGCCATGGTGGCGTCGTAGGAGAGGAGCCTGCTGTTGTAGGAGTTCTTTCTGGCCTCGAAGGTGTTGTGCTGAAGTCTCTCAAACTGGTTTGCGTTTTCCGGGAGGGGGAACGGCTTGTCGTAGCCGTTGACTTCCGCCTGAAGACGGTCGCGATGGGCCTTGAACGCCGCGAGCTGTTCGGAGAGGCGTTCGACTTCGGCCTTGTTGCTGGTCTGGTCGAACGTGAAGAGCAGCTCGCCTTCCTTCACGGTCTGGCCCTTGCGGATGTGGACCTTCTGGATGGTGGCGCGTTCGAACGGCTTCATAACGATGTTCGGGCGTTCGGTGACGATCTTGCCGGGCGCGACGACGACCTTGTCGACGTGGGCGTAGCAGGCCCAGACGACGAAGCCGATGACGAGCAGGATGATGATGTACCAGATGATGTGGAGCGGGATCGGAGGCGCGTGGGTCTCCAGCATGATGGCATCGGGCTGGAAATCCTGCGCGGATTTCATGCTCTTGACGGGCAGATTGGTCTGATTTTTATTGCTCATCTTCGTTGAACCCCATTTGCTGTTTCCAGAAGTCTGCGTAGATGCCGCCTTGTTCCAGCAGTTCCTTGTGCGTGCCCTGTTCGATCAGGTCGCCGTGGTCCATGACCACGATCCTGTCGGCGCGGCAGAGGACGGAGAGTCGGTGGGAAATGATGAACACGGTGCGGTTTCTGGCGATCATGTTCAGGTTTTTCCGGACCATGGTCTCGCTTTCCGGGTCGAGAGCGCTGGTGGCCTCGTCGAAAATGAGGAAGCGCGGGTTCGGGAGGAGCGCACGTGCGATGGCGAGGCGCTGACGCTGACCGCCGGACAGGTTGGAGGCGTTTTCCTCGAGGAGCGAGTCGTAGCCGCGGCTCATCTTCTGGACGAATTCGTCGGCGCCGGCGAGACGCGCGGCGTAGATGATCTCCTCCATGGTGGCATCCTTCTTTGTGAGGGACAGGTTCTCGCGGACGGTGCCGTGGAAGAAGTAGTTGTCCTGCAGCACGATACCGATGGCGGAACGGAGCGAGGCGCGGTCGATTTCGCGGATGTCGATGCCGTCGTACTTGATGATGCCGGTCTGGAGCGGATAAAGGCCCTGGATGAGCTTGGTGAGCGTGGTCTTGCCGGAACCGGAACGGCCGACGAGGCCGATGGTGGAACCGGGCGAGATGTGCAGGTTGAAGTCCTTGATGACCATCGGGGTGTCCGGGGAGTACCGGAAGTTCACGTTCTCGATGGAGAGCTCGCCCTGGAGCTGGTGGTGGAGCGAGCCGCCGACCTGCTCCTGCGGGCAGTTCATGACGACGCCGAGCATTCGGACGGAGAGGAGGGTCTGCTGGTATTCGTGGACGAGGCCGACGATGTGGACCAGCGGACCGGTGACGCGTCCGGAGAGCATCTGGAAGGCGATGAGCTTGCCGACGGTGAGTGTGCCATCGAAGACCGCGAGCGCGCCGATCCAGATGATGGCGATGAACATGAGTTTTTCGATGAGGCCGGAGAGGGTCTTGGCCGTGATGGAAATCTGCGCCACGCGGAAGTAACGCGTGATCGCAAACGCCGCAGTGTCGTTCCACTTGCGCTGCTGCGTGGGTTCGAGCGCGAGGGACTTCACGGTGCGGATGCCGTGGATGGTTTCCACCAGCATGGCCTGGCGCTTGCCTTCCGCCATGTACAGCTCTTCGAGGCGGTGCTGGAACGGTTTGATGAGGACCGCGATGACCACGGCCATCATGAACGTGAAGAGCAGCACCACGCCGGTCAGGACCGGGCTGTAGATGAAGAGGAACGGCAGGAAGACCAGCAGCGAGAGGAGTTCCAGCGCGGTGTAGAACAGGCTGCCGGACAGGAACGAACGGATGCGCTCGGTCTGCTGCATGTGCTTGATGAGCACACCGGACGAGATGCGTTCGTAGAAGTCGACCGGGAGGCTGAGCAGACGCGCAAACGTCTTCACGGCCAGTCGGATGTCGATGCGGTTCGTGGCGAAGAGCAGGAAGTACTTTTCAAGGTACTCGAGGATGGCGTTGATGCAGAGCATGATGGTGACGCCGATGCCGATGGTCTTCAGCGTGATGATGCCTTCGTTCACCAGCACCTTGTCGACGACGATCTGGAAGAACAGCGGGACCACGAGTCCGATGGCGCTGATGGCCAGGATGGCGATGGCGACCTGGAGCAGGAGCGTCCTCTGGCGGAAGAATTCCGGGATGAACCAGCGGAGGCCGAACTTCTGATTTTCGTCGACGATGGAGTAGTGTTTCTTCACGAGGACCACGCGACCGGAATACTTCTCCTGCCATTCTTCCTCGTTCACGAAGATGATGGTCGGACGGTGCCCGTCGGCCGCGTAGGGATCCCAGACGGCGACCTGCTGGACGAGCTTCGGCTCTTCCGGGGCAGCCTGCTGTTCCTGCTGTTCCTCGGGCTCGGGATCGGCACCGGGGACGACCTCGTCGGACTGCTTGATGAGCGCTTCGGTCGTGAGTTTCGGCTTGACGTCTTCCGCGTCGGGATAGGCGACGCTTTCCGGGACTTCGCGGACGCCGCAGAGGACGACGAACCGTCCGTCCTTCTTAATGGCCATGCAGGGGAACGCGGCTCCGATGTCCTTGAGCTTGCCCCACTTCACGCGGATTTCCTTGGTCTTGTATTCCAGGTCGTCGGCGATCTTGCCGAGCAGGCGGATGGACGGTTCGTCCTCGGAGATCGCGTATTCGTGCATCAGGCGGCCGACGTCGGTATCGTCGCCGTAGTGCTTCACGATGGAGGCGAGGCAGTAGAGCGAGGTCTGCTTGCCGTCGACCGAGCAGCCGCGCATTTCCATGCGGATGAACACGGCCTTGCCGGACCAGGACTTCAGGAGCTGTTCCTTCTGTAGGAAGAGCATCTTGCCCTGCACCTTGGTGAGGGGATCGAACACGGCGTAGCGTTCCTGCTGGACGCCGCCCTGCAGGAGCTTGCGGATGCCCAGGTAGAGCACCCAGTTGCCGTTGTTGAGCTGAAGGAAGATGGGAGCGCCGAAGAAGGAGGCGAGCTCCTCGATGGTGACGTCGCCGCGGCTTTCAGGTGCGAGACGCAGTTTGTTCGCGAGCTTCAGGCAGAGTTCCAGGGAGTCCTCGACATTTTCGAGCGAGGCCAGGAAGGCGTTCAGATCGCCTGCCTGGGGCATCATCTTGATGATTTCCTGGAAACACAGCAGAAGAGAATTTCTGTTGTTTGGATTTTGGCTCATGTGTTTTCCATATTGTTTTAAGAACGTACAAAAAAATGGCTCCGAATTCCACTAATATAGCACCATAATGCGGGGTTGTCAAGGCGGCGGGGGAAAAGAAAATCCATAATTCTTTAAAAAGCCGCCCCGAACGGGGCAAAATGCAAAAAAAGAGCGCTCCTCCGAACATGCCCGGAGGAGCGGAAATAAAGTGGAAAATACGACTGATTTCAGAGCGGCGCCACCGTGAAGACTTCCGCCTTCAGCGCGGTCGCGACGACCGGCGTGCCCTTGGCCAGGGCAACGTCCGAACACGCGGTGATCTCGCGCGTGGAATCGCCGAGGTCGAGCACGACCTTGCCGCGTCCGCCCGCCGGGATGGCGAGGTACACGGTGCCTTTCTTGCCGATTAGCGAGGCGTTCGCGCGGGTGCCGTTCTGCTGGAGCTTCAGGATGGACATGATGAGGTAGGCCGTGATGGCCATGGTCACGAGACCGCATCCGATGGCGACGGCAAGACCGAGCCAGCCGTGTTCGCCGAACACGACGCCGCCCCAGCCGAACATGGCGATGAAGGCCAGAATGGACCGGAACGAGATCAGTTTGAAGTCGAAGATGCCCGAATCGGGATGGACGATGTCGATCTCGCCGTCCATGTCGACGTCGATGTCGCCGGCTGATTCCGCGCCGCCCATTCCGAAGAGCGCGGCGATGGCGGTGATGGCGAAAATGACGGAGCCGCCGATGGCGAAGCCCCAGTAGACGGACATGATGCCGCCTCCGTTTACAAACTCGCTGATACCTGCAATGATCATGAAAACCTCCTTGTCTCCGCCGGACGGGCGGATTGTGTTGGATAATCAGTAATGAAGCGTGATGTTACTTCTTGCCGAGCTCGGCGGAACGTTCCGCCGCCGCGATCACGCAATTCTCCACGATGCCGCGGAATCCGGCCGTGTCCAGCACGTGGATGCCGCGCGCCGTGGTGCCGTTCGGCGTGATGACGGCGTTGCGCAGGGCGGAGATCGCCTGCGGGTCGCGTTTGCACATTTCCGCGGTGCCGAGCACGGTCTGGATGGCGGATTCGACGGCCAGGTCGCGCGGGAGGCCGCAGTAGACGCCGCCTTCGGCCAGGCCGAGGATGAACTCCATCACGAACGCGGGGCCGCTGCCGCTCAGCCCGGTGACGGCGTCGAGCAGGGATTCCGGGACCTCGCGGACGAGTCCGAAGCTGGAAAGGATCTTTTCGGCGCAGGCGCGGTCGGCCGCGGTGGCCTTCGGCGAAAGCGTGAAGCAGGTCATGCCCTGCTGAACCAGCGCGGGCGTGTTCGGCATCACGCGGACGATGCGGTCCGTGGCGGCGAGCTTGTCCAGAGATTCGAGCTTGAGCCCGGCCACGATGGAGATCAGAAGCTTGCCGCGGAGCGCGGATCCGGCTTCCTTGAGCGCGGAGGGCGCGACCTGCGGCTTCACGGCCAGCAGGACGGTCGAGGCGTCCTTCAGGGCGTCGGCGAGCGTGGCGGCGGTTTTGCAGCCGGTGGCGGCGGTGAACTTTTCCGCGGCGGCGGGGCTGACGTCGAATGCGAGGATGGACACGGTGGGTACGCCCTTGGAAACGAGGGAAACGGTGATCGCGGTCGCCATTTTGCCGGCGCCGATGACTGCGATTCTGTCTGACTTTTTCATGCTGTGCAACTCCGGATGTTATTCGAGGACGAGGATGTC
>Ga0265301_10003926_pt1 | contig 15315 bp, 15 predicted proteins | sample AusTroGonzalo_MG_2_FD_193488 | JGI IMG/M metagenome (GOLD analysis project Ga0265301, IMG submission 193488) | Bovine rumen microbial communities from tropical cattle in Woodstock, Queensland, Australia - Gonzalo_04 | ecosystem: Host-associated > Mammals > Digestive system > Stomach > Rumen ...
AGACCGCAGACATCAGCACTCGACTGAATTTTCAAGTGGTTGATGTTATGATACCAACCGTCGAAAATGCCAGCAAAATAAAAGCCTTGCATGTTCATGTTTACATTTCCGATTGGCGTCCAATTGATGTTGTTGAGGTCGAAATCGTCAGTCATCATGAAATAGGTGTATCTGAAGACTGCCATGCCTTGCGCCTGATAGCCTTCGTTGACTTTCTCGGCTAGATATGCCAGGTTTGCCGCCGTCTCAATGAGATACGGATCCTCGTAAGTGCCGCTTCCGTTGGTCCAAGGGGAGGAGCTGCCATCCCAAATATCCAATGCTAAGGCATTGATTGTTAGTAAAATAGCTGTTAGTAATGTGAAAACCTTTTTCATAATTATAGCATCATTTCATGAACTCTGAGCATATCATCGGCGAGATATTGTCCGTCGGCATGGCCATTGTGGCCTGATTCTTTGAACCAACAGTATGCGGTGTAATCGTCTTTTGGCACGCCTTCGCCACGTAGATAGCACATTCCAAGCTCGTACTGCGCGTCTTTGTGACCTGCCTCGGCAGCTTTGCGATACCACTCAACAGCAACCTCGTAGTGGTTTTTGAAATTGCCACGAAAGGCTTTCTTGCCACGGAGATACCAACTATAGACTTGTAATTTTGTCGGCTTGTTCTCGCTCATGTTACATCAGTTTTTTGTATCTGAACTTCTTAGGCTGTTGATTGCCAAGACGTTTGATCTTATTTTCCTCGTATTCCGAATAGCTTCCCTCGAAGAAATACACCTGCGAGTCGCCTTCGAATGCAAGAATGTGTGTTGCAATTCTGTCGAGGAACCATCTGTCGTGCGATATGATGACAGCACATCCTGCGAAGTTCTCCAAGCCTTCTTCCAAAGCACGCAAGGTGTTGACGTCGATGTCGTTAGTCGGCTCGTCGAGGAGCAGGACGTTGGCTTCTTGCTTCAGCGTCAACGCGAGATGCATGCGGTTGCGCTCACCACCTGAAAGGACTCCAGCTTTCTTTTGCTGTGAGTCGCCGCCGAAGTTGAAACGTGAGACATAGGCTCTTGACGGCATAGTACGCTTGCCAAGCTGAATCAATTCATTACCTCCTGAAATGACCTCCCAAACGGTTTTCTCAGGGTCGATTTCGGCGTGTTGCTGATCGACGTAACCTATCTTCACTGTCTCGCCCACCTCAAAGGTGCCGGCATCAGGTTTTTCGAGACCCATAATCATGCGGAACAGTGTTGTCTTACCGGCTCCGTTAGGTCCAATAACGCCCACTATGCCCGCTGGCGGCAAGCTGAAGCTGAGGTTTTCGAACAAAACCTTGTCGCCAAACGCTTTCGACACGTTTTTCACCTCGATGACTTTGTTGCCGAGGCGGTCGCCGTTAGGGATGTATATCTCGAGTTTTTCTTCTTTCTCTTTCACGTCTTCGTTGAGCATCTTCTCATACGATTCGAGACGTGCTTTGCCTTTGGCGTGACGCGCCTTTGGAGCCATGCGCACCCATTCCAGCTCGCGTTCGAGGGTCTTGCGGCGCTTGCTCTCGGTCTTCTCTTCCATTGCCATGCGTGCGGTCTTCTGGTCGAGCCATGATGAGTAGTTGCCTTTCCACGGGATGCCTTCGCCGCGGTCGAGTTCGAGAATCCAGCCAGCGACGTGGTCGAGGAAGTAACGGTCGTGCGTCACTGCGATGACGGTGCCTTTGTACTGCTGCAAGTGTTTCTCAAGCCACTCGATAGCCTCTGCGTCGAGGTGGTTGGTAGGCTCGTCAAGTAATAGAATATCAGGCTCTTGCAATAATAATCTCACCAATGCCACTCTGCGGCGTTCGCCTCCCGAGAGGTTCTTCACAGGGGTGTCGCCGTCGGGGCAGTTCAAGGCATCCATGGCGCGTTCGAGCTTACTGTCGAGGTTCCAGCCGTCGTGCTGCTCTATAAGCTCGGTCAGCTCGCCTTGGCGCTCGATCAATTTGTCGAAATCAGCATCCGGCTCGGCGAATTTATTGCTTATCTCTTCGTATTCCTTGAGTAAATCGACCACCTCCTGTGCGCCTTCCTGCACTACTTCGAGCACGGTTTTGTTGTCGTCGAGCTGCGGCTCCTGGTCAAGCATGCCTACCGAATAGCCTGGTGAGAACACCACCTCGCCGTTGTACGACTTCTCTTTGCCGGCGATTATTCGTAAAAGTGTCGATTTTCCGGCGCCGTTCAAGCCGATGATGCCTATCTTTGCACCATAGTAGAATGAGAGATATATGTCTTTTAAAATCTGTCGTGACGGCGGTATTACTTTGCTCACGCCGACCATTGAAAATATTATCTTTTTATCGTCGTTTTGTGCCATAATTATTTATTTACAACGGTTATCATTGCGTCTTCCATAATCTTCGTGGCTGCACCCCAGTCATATACGCGGTTCACGAAGTTGTAGCCTTCCTCGGCGAGTTCATCCGCTTTATCTGGGCGTTTCAGCAGATATACGATGTCAGCTGCAAGCTCCGATGAGCTGTTGTCAACCAAAATCTCCTTGCCGTTGACTGCATGAAGCGAGCCGTTTGCCAATGCTGTGGTGATGCATGGAGTCTTCATTGACATAGCCTCCAGGAGCTTGTTTTGCAAGCCTGTTCCGATGCGCATCGGGGCAATGAAGATACGGCTTTGTGCGTAAGCCTCACGCATGTCGTCAATCCAGCCGCTCACTATGATGTTGTCGCATGCCACTTTCTTGACTCTCGCATCTGGCTGGGCGCCAGCAATATACAGTTTCGCGGTCGGGATTTTTTCCCACACCTTAGGCATAATTTCGTAAGCCAGAAACTCCACTGCGTTGACGTTGGGGGCATAGCCCATATTGCCGGTAAACACTATGTCGTATTTCTTCTCCATATCCATCGGCTTGTAATAGTCGTGGTCAACGCCATTGGGCACTATCAGGATTTTATTACGTTGCGGATGGTCGATATTTGCCCTGTCAGGCTCACTGATGATGGTCTTTACGTCGAATTCATCAAAAACACGTCGCTCATAATGACGCAGACGGTTGTATTCCATCTCGAAAAGCGGCTTGGTGAACATGCTCGCAATCTCTGCGCGACGTTTCATACCCATCGAGAAAACATCTTGATAGTCAATGGTTTTGGGTAGCTTGACCTTGTGCAGATACGGTGCCACACGCAGTAACTGTCCAAAGAGCATGTCTGGCTTGTGTTGCTCGATAAGCTCGTGCACCTTGTGTTTCGCCTTCGAGCTGTAATAATAACCGCATTGTATCGGCAAACCAATCAGATATGACCTGAAAATATTGAACAAGATGCCTATCTTGGGCAGGTCGATGAAGGTTATCGAGGTGCAATATGGTTGCATAGCCTCCATAGCAGCTTGTTTATCGACTTTCTTGTCGTCGTTCAGGGCACAGAGAACGATCTCGTTGTTCTTCGCCAACTGCTTGATTTGGTTATAAGCCCTCAGCTTGTCGCCTTTTTCGAGGGGCCATGGGATTCTCGGTAATAATACAAATATCTTCATTAATTCAATATTGTTATCTCTCTTTTTGATTTCAACTCGTTGTAGAAAATCTCCAACCTGTTGATAATCTTTTTGTTATCATAGACTTCTTCAATCAGACGGCGGGCGTTGAGGCCTATCGCCTCGGCTTCTTCCGGATGTTTGTACAGCCTGCATATGTTCTCCACCATCTTTGGCACGTTGTCGGCGATGATAATGTCTTCAAACTCAGTGTATTGTATGCCTTCGGCACCCACCAGTGTGGTGATTACTGTCTTGCCAAGCGCCATCGACTCGATGATTTTTATGCGCATGCCGCTGCCCGAGAGCAGAGGCACCACCGCCACGTTGTGCTCGTTGACAAACTCATGAGCGTCAGGCACTTCGCCCACGACGACGACGTTCTTTTTCTTGGTTTTTTTGAGCCATTTCGGCATATTTCGGCCTGCGAGATACAGCTTAGCTTCAGGAACACGTTTCTGCACCTCGTCCCACACGTTTTTCAGGAACCATTTGATGGCTTCCTCGTTAGGCATCCAATTCATTGAGCCAATGTGATAGAACGTAGGCGTGTCGCCGACCTCGAAGACAGGGCTAAACTTCTCAATATCAACGCCGAACGGCAGGTCGATGACTGGTGTGGCCGTCACGCGGCGGAAATAAGCGGCATCGGTGATGGTGATGGCGGCAATGCCATCGACTTTGTCGAGGATGCCCATCTCGTATTTCTTCAAAGTGCGCACTAAGTGGTTGATATACCAGCGTTTGGCAAAGAAAAACGTCTTCTTCGCCATGCGCTCCCATATTTTGTGCTCCACGTTGTGTGCTCTCAGCACTATCACCGCCTTCGAATGTTCCCTGATGGTCTCGATGTACGGCGCCATATAAATCATCTCAAGCTGGACGATGTCGAACCTTTCCTTCTTCAAGACCTTGATCAGTCTTGCTTTAAACTGTTCCGAAACGAATCTTTTCACATGATACGACTCGTCGGAAAACAGGTTCTTAAAAGCCTCTACTGGATTGATTTTCAGGTTGATATCGATAAACTCTATCTTTGTCTTCTTGCGATAATCCTCTGGGATGCTGTCGATATCGACATGGTATTTGTCGCTGTTGAATGCCATCACTTTCACTGTGTGGCCGGCCTCGAGCAGTCCTGTGACGATGCTGTTCATGGCCATCGGGCCGCCTTCACTGGGCGGAAACGGCGATTTGTTGCATAACAGAAGAATATTCATATCGTTGGGCTTTTTTTACGTTTGGTGAAAAATTTCTTCCACGACTCGGCGTCAAGCAATGCGGCGTCGGTGGTGGCTTTGAATGTGAGGAAGATACCGATGGGGAAGAGCACTATCGACGAGATCCAGGCGCCGAGGAACACCGACATGTCGCCGTTCACAGCCACACGCTCGCCTATGATGGTGATGACGTAGTAAATCACGAAAAACACCACGCTTACCACTACAGGCATGCCCAAGCCTCCCTTGCGGATGATGGCTCCCAATGGCGCCCCGATGAAGAAGAAGAGGATGCATGCCACACTCAAGGTGAATTTCTGGTTCAGCACCTGCTCGTGTTTCCGTATATTGATGCGGTCGCGTTTCATGTTGCCGCTCACTGCTGTGACGCTTTCTTTCATATTGGTGGCAGCCGACAATGCTATGTTGACAACAGGCTGGCGCTCTTTTTCGGGCAGACTGCTCAACAAAGGCCACAAAAACATCTCAATGGTGTCGTTGAGCGTGGTGTCGCCGCGTTTCTTCTTGAGTTTTGCGTCGGCCCGGGCATAATCCTCCTGAGTCATGTTAAGGTTAGTGAAACGGTTTATCAACGCCTTGTTGTTGCTCTCTGTCCTTTCATTATAAACGATGTTCAACGAGTCAATAGCGGTATTTAACTGACTGATATTCAACATTGTCTGATGCTTTTTGAACGCATCTTCGTTCATGTGCTTCATGTCGAACTGCGACATGTCGAACGACACCAGTTGGCGCTTGAACGACATCTTTTGGAAAGGCCTGTGTGAGCGATAGTCCTTGTCGTCGATCATCTCGTTGTAGTTGTATCCGTCGTAAAGCGTGAAAATCATGTCGCGCTGGCTCGGTGTCATGGCCATGTAACCCGAGTCGGCCACCGTCACCTTCACGTTGCCCTTGCCGTCGGTGTGGTCGTAAATCATGATGTCGTACATCCAGTTGCCGTCCTTGCTTTTTTTCGCCACCTTGATGACATATTTGTCGATGCCACGGTAAAACACGCCTTCAGGAATTTCCAAAGTCATCTTTTTATGACTCACATCATAAAGCGTCGATTGCATTTTCAGATTGGCCACCGGCATCACATTATTCGAAAAGAAGAATCCTAAGATGCTCATTGTCAATGAGAAATATAGCAATGGACGCATCACTTTCCATGTGGAGATGCCACTTGCCTTCATCGCGACAAGCTCGTAATACTCGCCAAGATTGCCGAAACACATCAGCGAAGAAAGCAAAATAGCTAGAGGCAATGCCATCGGCACAAAAGTTACCGAAGTGTAAAACAAAAGCTTGAACATCACGGCGAACTCCACGCCTTTGCCAATGAACTCATCGACCCATGTCCATAAAAACTGCATCAAAAGGATGAAAATGGCAACGAAAAACGTAAAGATAAACGTGCCAATGTATTGTTTGATTATATAAATATTCAGCTTTTTCAAAATATTCCAAATAAACTGCAAATATAACGTTTATTTTTTGATTTTTATATAAAAATATGTAAATTTGCAAAAAATTTAAATTTTAAGGAAATGAATAACGATTTTTTCAAAGAAGTGAACTTTGCTGTAACAATTACAGATAAAGACGGAAACGTTGTGTATCAGAACGATAGCTCGTGTGAAGTGAACGGCGACGTGCGTGGCAAAAACATGATGGGATGCCATAACGAGCGCTCACAACAAATCATACGCCACATGCTCGAACATGCCGCCACCAATGTTTATACTATTTCGAAAAAAGGCAAGAAAAAACTAATCTACCAGACCCCTTGGTACGAAGATGGCACCGTTCAAGGCCTGGTAGAATTGTCGATTATCATCCCCGAAGAGATGCCGCATTACGACCGCGGTTAACTGTCAAAAAAATAAACAATGAAAAAACTCTTAACAACCCTCTTTGTCCTTATTTGTTGTGTAGCCGCTGCCAACGACGGCGCTTTCTATTCCCAAGGCAACCAGCTGATTCCAATTAACGATTCAACAATCAGCGTCCATAAGGAAATACTGACCGTCAAACATGTGTCTGACATCAATAGCGGCTGGGGCAGCTGCATCCAAGTGAACGTGTATTACGAGTTCTTCAATCCTGGACCTGCCAAGGATCTGATTGTCGGCTTCGAGGCATCAGGCTCCGATGGACACGTCTCCACGGATTTGGAAAACTCATTCGCTGGACATCCATATATCTATGATTTTCAGGTGGTTATGAATGGTGAGAGTATTCCTTACCAACTGGCTCACGTGCCTTACAAATACAAGGGCGACTGGCAGTTTGATTATAAGACAAGCAAAGAGGATTATTACAAGGACGGACGGGTCCAGGATGTGTCAATGTTGCAGTATAATGCCATGATTGACAGCATTTTTGAAGGCGATGACGCAGAAGGCTATTCTGACTTTTATGGCTGGCTGTTCTACTATGTATATCATTTCAACGCGCATTTCAAGGAGGGATTGAATATAGTTCAGCATACCTACAGCTTCAAAGGCAGTGACTTGGTGATGATGGATTATGTCTTCGACTATGTGCTTACTGCCGCAAACCGCTGGGCAAACAACGGTATCGATGACTTTACGCTCATCGTCGATCTGGGCGAGATGACGACGTTCTTCTGTGGCATTGAAGGCGTCGGCGCCGATGAGTGGACATTTAGCGGAAAAGGTAAGAAAACTGACAACGGATGGCATATCCAGAGTGGCAATCTGGTATTGCATAAAACCAATTTCCATCCTGAAGGCGAGTTGAAAGTGGTCAAAGCCGGCAATGATTATATGTTTCTTGACGAAAAAGGCGATGTCTTGCAGTCACTGACCGAGTGCTACGTTAGTCTTGATGATGATTATGCCAAATATATCAGCCAACTTGATTTGACAAAAGAAGAGAAAAGCATCTTGAAAAACGTTCCTTTTGCCTATCGTGGCTATATTTTCAAGAAGGAATACCTTCAAAAATTCTTCGAGTCGACAGACTGGTATGTGCCGAATCCTGACTACAAACCCGATATGAACTTGATGTCTGAAAGCGAAAGAGTATGGATAAATTATTGGTCTAAGAAATAAACGGTTATGAAAAAATTATTTGCAGCTTTTTTTGCCCTGATGTGTGTGGTGGCTTACGCCAACGACGGCGAGTTCTATTCTGAAGGCAACCAGCTCATTCCTATTAATGATACAACAATCAGCGTGCAGAAGGAAATCCTGACAATCGACCGCATCCCGGGTGAGAATTATTGGGATACGAAGTATGCCGTGACTGTTTATTACGAGTTTTTCAACCCTGGCGAAGAGAAAGATGTCATTGTCGGTTTTGAGTCGATTTCAGCAGAGGGCTTTATCCGCGATTTCAAGGTCGTGATGAACGGCGACAGCCTGCGGCATGAGGTGAAATGCCTTCAGTTTCCGCGCGATGACAGTGGCTATTTCAGATTGTACACGCCAAGAACTGGGTATTATAAGGATGGGCAGTTTGTTGAAGATGTTTGGAGACCTGAAGATAATGAGGAAGCATATGGTTACGAAAACTTGTGCTTCAACGTATATCATTTCAACGCGCATTTTAAAAAAGGTGTTAACATCATACAGCACACTTACATTTTCTACGGTGATGCCGACAGTGTGTGCCAGTACGTTTTCCGCTATGTTTTGACAGCTGCAAACCGCTGGGCTAACAACGGAATCGATGATTTCACCCTGATTCTGAACATGGGTGACGACCAGACTGTAGATATCCAGAAATCATTCTTTAAAAGTGCCAGCGAATGGACTTACGACGGGACGGCTGCAGACGATGAAAAAAGTCAATGGCAGGAGTTTTATGTAAATAAAGGCAGTTTGGTGTTTCATAAACTTAATTTCCATCCCAATGGCGAGCTGTTTTTGTATTCGCCGATATAACAAAATGATTAAAAATGTAGAGACGCCACATTGTGACGTCTCTACGTGTTTTATGATAATTTAAAATTATTTGACAAGGTCAAATGTATCCTTGGCAATCATATATTCCTCATCTGTAGGATATACGACCACTTTCACCTTTGAATCCGGTGTCGAGATGACTGCTGCGTCGCCCATGATGGTCTCGTTCAGTTTCTTGTCGAACTTGATGCCGAAGAATTCCATGTTCTCGAGGATAGCCTCGCGCATGAACCATGCGTTTTCACCGATGCCGCCTGTCATAACGAGGACGTCCATGCCGTTCATGATGGCTGCGTATGCGCCGATGTATTTCTTTACGCGGTGTGCGAACATGTTGAAGGCGTAGGTGCAGCGTTCGTCGCCAGCGTCACGGCCAGCGCGTACGTCACGCATATCCTGTGAGTTGCCGGTGATGCCGATCAAACCTGATTTCTTGTTCACCAAAGTGTTCATCTCCTTGGTGTTGTAGCCTTCCTTGTCCATGATGTACATGAAAGCGCCGAGGTCGAGGTCGCCTGTGCGGCTGCCCATCACGAGACCTTCAACAGGTGTAAAGCCCATTGATGTCTCCACTGACTTGCCGTTTTCGACTGCTGCGATAGAGGCGCCGCTGCCGAGGTGGCATGTGACAATCTTGCAGTTTTTCCAGTCTTTTCCGACGTATTCAGCGGCTTTTTCAGCGACGTATTTGTGGCTGGTGCCGTGGAATCCGTAGCGGCGTACGCGGTATTTCTCGTAGTATTCATAAGGAATGGCGTAGAGATATGCCTCTGGTGGCATGGTGGCGTGGAACGAGGTGTCGAACACCGCTGCCATCGGGATGCCAGGAAGCACTGCCTGCATTGCCGCGATACCCTGCAAAGCGCCTGGGTTGTGCAATGGAGCGAGGTCGCACAGGTCTTTGATCATGTCGATGACCTTGTCGTCGATGCGGACGCTCTGTTTGAACTTCTCGCCGCCGTGTGCCACGCGGTGACCCACTGCCTTGATTTCTTTCAAGTCTTTGATGACGCCGTATTCCTTATTTGTAAGTGCCTGAAGCACAATCTTGATGCCTTCGGTATGGTTCGGGATAGGAAGCTGCTCGTAGTGCTTCTGACCGTTCCATTTGTGAGTGAACTCGCCCATCTCGAGGCCGATGCGCTCGAGGAGACCCTTCGCCAACACTGAGTGGCTCTTCTCGTCCATCTCAATCAGCTGATATTTGATTGATGACGAACCGCAATTTAAAACTAATATCTTCATAATTTTAAAATTTTATTTCTTCTGTGCGATAGCCTGATTGCAAGTAATAGCAACTAATTTGTAAACGTCATCGATTGAGCAGCCGCGGCTGAGGTCGTTGCAAGGTTTTGCCAAGCCCTGGAGCACTGGTCCCACTGCCTCGGCACCTGCCAGACGCTGTACGAGTTTGTATGCGATGTTACCCACTTCGAGGCATGGGAACACCAAGGTGTTGGCCTTTCCTGCCACTGGGCTGTTCGGGGCTTTGCTTGAGCCGACTGATGGCACGATGGCGGCATCGGCTTGCAGCTCGCCGTCAAGGACGAGGTCTGGACGACGCTCCTGTGCGATGCGTGTGGCCTCAATGACTTTATCGACGACCTCATGTTTTGCCGAGCCTTTTGTCGAGAAGCTCAAAATGGCGGTCACAGGGTCGATCTTGGCGATGGCTTTTGCTGTATCGGCTGTACAAATGGCGATTTCTGCCAATTGTTCTGCTGTCGGCATTGGTGTCACGGCGCAGTCGGCGAACACCATACGTCCGTTGGTGCCATAAGGGCAGCCTTCTGGCAGGAACATGGTGAATGCTCCTGATACGCATGTCACACCTGGCACAGTCTTGATGATCTGGAGGGCAGGACGGAGCATGTCGCCTGTGGTTGAGCGGGCGCCGCTGACGAGACCGTCGGCTTCACCGGCTTTCACCATCAAAATGCCGAGGTACATGAAGTTACCGGCGAGGTCGTATGCCTGCTCTGGTGTCATGCCTTTAGCCTTACGAAGCTCGAAAAGCAGGTCAGCATATTTCTGGCGGTCAGGGTTGGTCTGCGGGTCGATGACACGTGCCTTGCCGATGTTTTTCAGACCGAATTCCTTTACCATGTCGGCGATTTTCTGTGCCGGTCCAATCAAAATCACGTCGGCGATGCCGTCGGCAACGATGCGGTCAGCCGCTTTCAATGTTCTCGGTTCGTCTCCCTCAGGGAGCACAATGCGCTGTTTGTTAGCCTGCGCATTAGCAATAATTTCTTCAATAAGTCCCATTACTCAATTATTTATAGATTTAGAATTTCCTAAAAAATTATTTGGCAAAAATACAATTATTCTCTTAAAAATCCAAATTTTTTCAATATTTTTGCAGAATAAAATTTGAAAGAAATTCGATGAGCGATTTTACTGGTTTTCAGCTTGTTACGGAAAATGTCGCCTCGGCAGTCGAGCCGAGTCTCCGTGTTGTGACGTATATTTCGCCGTCATGGAATTTCGTTGTGGTGCTTTTTGCCATGCTGCTGATGGTGCTCAACAAACAGCTTTACACCATGCGTTTCCGTATGATGATTTCGGTTTTGACGCAGTCGTCCGACAGCGATCGCATGGCGCGCGAGTGGAACCCGATAATGAGCATCAACGGCCTGACGGTGTTCGTTTCTTATATCGCCCTGATGGCTCTCATAGTTCAGAAAATAGTACTCGTTTTCTCAGGAAACACTATTCTTTACAGCGGCTTCGGCTTTTATTGTGATGTGTGCGCCTTCATAGCTCTGCTTTGCATCTTGCAATACATAGTGATTTCGCTCTACGGATGGCTTTTCGGCATCGAGGCGGCTACCACACACGAAGAAGTGACGCATCTTTCCACAATGTCGATTCTCAACATCGTCATGATAGTGCTTGGACTCATCCTTATTTTCTATCCCACAAAATTTATTTTAATAATTACAATATCTATAATATTGATAATCAATTTAATAAGGATGGTTAAAACATTTTTTGACTTCCAAATTGTATCAAAGATGAATTTGTTAAATAATTTTTTGTATTTTTGCACCCTCGAAATTATACCACTGTCAGTGGCCATCACAATGCTCTGTCGTTTGATTGTAACTGATTGTGTATTATAGGCTTATAGATAACTACAATTGAAAATATGAAGGTTAAAAACATTCTCGTTTCACAGCCAAAACCTGTCGATATTTCCAAAACACACTTTGAAAGTATCATCAAGAAATATAACGTAAAGATTGATTTTGAGAAATTCATTAAGATTGAGGGCGTGGAAGCTTCGGAGCTGAGGCAGGACCACGTGAAACTTACCGATTATACGGCTATCATCCTGACAAGCCGCAATGCGGTGGATCATTTCTTCCGTATTGCCAAGGAGATGCGCTACTCGGTGCCTGACGATCTTAAGTACTTCTGTGTCAACGAGTCAACGGCTTTATATCTTCAACATTACATCCAATTCCGCAAACGTAAGATTTTCTACGGGAACCAGACGTTTGCCGACCTCGTGGAGATCATGAAGAAACACCGTGAGGAGACATATTTCCTGCCGACTTCCAACATCGTCACCAGCGAGGATTACGTGGCATTGATGACCGATGCGAAGCTCAACTTCAAGAAATCGATGCTGTTCCGCACTGTGCCGTCCGATTTGCACGAGATCGACATCACAAAATACGACATGCTGGTGTTTTTCAGCCCAGCCGGTATCGACTCGCTGAAGATCAACTTCCCTGACTTTGTTCAGGGTGAAGTCGCTATTGGCGCTTTGGGCGCGGCGACCGCTAAAGCGGTCACCGACGCCGGTTTCAACCTCAGCCTCACAGCACCTACCAAGACCGCCCCGTCAATAACGATGGCAATCGAGGAGTATCTTGAGGCTGAAATTAAAAAAGCAAAGAAGAGATAATTGGAACCCAAAGAAGGATTACCGAAATCGCAGCGCATCTATCTTAAAAATGCTGTCCAAACTTTATTTGAAGAAGGAAAAGGATTCTCATTGTATCCTTTTCGTGTAGTAGTACATCTCTATGACGCTGAAAATCAACAAGATGCGCTTCCGAGAATACTTGTCTCCGTCTCTAAAAAACGATTTCATCACGCCATAAAACGCAACCGCGTCAAACGCCTCATCCGCGAATGCTGGCGGAAAAACAAGGCGGAACTGATGAAATTATGCCAAGAACACAACAAAACGCTCGATGTAGCGTTCGTATATAATGCCACAGTCATCCACACATACGGTGAGATTGAGGAGAAAATGAAAAAAGTTGTCGAAAGGTTAGCCGAGAAATTATGAAAAAAGTTCTGAGATTCATAGTCAAGCTGCCTGCCAACTTCTTGATACTGTTGATAAAGATCTATCAATATACGCTCTCCCCATTTATCGGGCGCAACTGCCGCTACACCCCGACATGCTCCAACTACGGCATCGAGGCGATACGGAAATACGGCGCCATCAAAGGAGGCTGGCTGACGATAAAACGCGTAGCATCGTGTAACCCTTGGGGCGGCTCAGGGTACGACCCCGTCCCATAAAATTAAAACGACATGAAATATTTAAGATTATTCCTGATTTTATTGGTTTTCACTGCAGTGAACGCCAACGCACAGACAAAAAAGAACAATTTCGAGATATCAAAAAGCCTCGACATATATAATAATGTGTTGCGTCAGCTCAACTTATATTATGTTGACGAGATAAACCCTGCTGAGCTTAACGAGAGCGCCATCAACGCCATGCTCGACGGCCTCGACCCTTATACGGTGTTCATTCCTGAGTCACAAATCGAAGACGTGCGACTCATGACGACAGGCGAATACGGCGGCATAGGCTCGCTAATTCAGTATTCCGACGGAAAAACCATGATTTCGGAGCCTTACGAAGGATTCCCAGCCGCCAAGGCTGGCCTCATCCCTGGCGATATCTTCTTGGAAGTCAACGGTATAGATGTGCAAGGCAAGAACACCAGCGAGGTGAGCGAGCTTCTGAAAGGCACCCCTGGCACTAAAGTGACATTGAAAATGCAACGTGAAGGCGAGAAAGAGCCTATAGTGAAAGAACTGAAACGCGAGAAGATAAAAATCGACAACATACCTTATTCAACAGTGTTTGACAACGGCGTCGGATACGCTATCTTGTCGCAGTTTACCAAAGATTGCGCCAAGGAGTTGAAGGAAGTAATCCTCGACATGAAGAAAAAGCACGAGCTTAAAGGCTTCATCCTCGACCTTCGAGGCAACGGCGGTGGCTTGTTGAACGAGGCTGTTGATATTGTGAATATGTTCGTTCCGAAAAACAAACTCGTTGTGTATCAGAAGGGTAAGGTGGCTGAAAACAATTACAACCACTACACGCAGCACGAGCCGTTGGACCTCGACATCCCGCTGGTGATTCTGGTCAACGAAGGCAGTGCGTCGGCATCGGAGATTGTCTCTGGCTCAATCCAGGACTTCGACCGTGGTGTCATCGTCGGACAACGCACATTCGGTAAGGGATTGGTGCAGAACATCTTCCCGATGAGCTATAACACCCAGATAAAGGTGACGGTGGCACATTACTACCTGCCGAGCAACCGCTGCATTCAGGAGATAGATTATTCGAAAAAGAGCAAGAAGAATGTCGCTGATACCTTAGCAAAAGCTGATACTTTGGGTAAGGCATTCCACACTGCCAACGGCCGCATCGTGTATGAGGGCCACGGCATCCAGCCCGATGTGAAAATCGAGCCTACGATGGCATCGACAATTGCGACATATCTCTATGCCAAAAACATCTTCTTCAAATATGCCAACAAGTTCTACAGAGAGCATAAATCGATAAAATCGGCAAAAGATTTTAAAATTACCGATGACATTTATAACGATTTCATGCAATTCGTTAAGGATGAAGGCTTTACATTTACATCGCAAAGCGAGAACGAGATAAAGAATCTGGAAAAGACAGCAAAACTCGAAGGTTATCTCGATGATATACAACCTATTCTGGATCAAGCAGTTGCAAAGATAGAGGAGGAGAAGGCAAAAGACCTCGTCAACAACCGTAAGGAAATCGAGGAGCTGTTACAAATCGAGATAGTGAGCCGTTATTACTATCAGAAAGGCAAGATTATAGCCACTTTGGACGAGGATCCGGAGCTTGCAAAGGCATTGGAAATCATTCTTAATCAAGAAGAATACAACAGGATTTTGAAAGGTACAAATTAAAAAACATGAAAAGACATAAAATTACACTCTCATTTTTGGAATTTAATTCAATTGAAGAATTAAACGACGACGACCGCGCTCTTTTGCTGAAGGCAAAGGAGGCTGCAAAGAACGCCTACGCACCATATTCGAAATTCAAGGTCGGAGCTGCTGTGCGTCTCGCCAACGGATTGATTATCATAGGTTCCAACCAGGAAAACGCTGTTTATCCAGTGGGCTTGTGTGCTGAGCGTGTGGCGTTGTTCTCAGCTCAGGCGCAGTACCCTGACCAGCCTATCGTTTCGTTGGCAGTCACCGCTATCGGCAGCGATGGCAAGATAACCCAGCCGGTGCCTCCGTGTGGCAGTTGCCGCCAGGCGATGATAGAGGCCGAGAGCCGCCATAAACAGCCGTTGGGCGTCATCATGCA
>Ga0265301_10003930_pt1 | contig 15300 bp, 14 predicted proteins | sample AusTroGonzalo_MG_2_FD_193488 | JGI IMG/M metagenome (GOLD analysis project Ga0265301, IMG submission 193488) | Bovine rumen microbial communities from tropical cattle in Woodstock, Queensland, Australia - Gonzalo_04 | ecosystem: Host-associated > Mammals > Digestive system > Stomach > Rumen ...
TGCCGTAAAGCTCGAACCCGGTCATGTCCTGTTCCAGATAAAGGATATCGTGGCCGGACACGTCGCGTTTCGAAAGGGCTTCCTGCAGCATTTCCGCAGAACCGTCGACGCCGATGCAGTCGAAGCCTGCGGAGGCGAGCAGTTCGGTCAGCGTGCCTGTGCCGCAGGCGAGATCGAGCAGCAGTCCGTCTCTGACGCCGTGTGCGGCAAGCGTTTTGCAGATAAAATCCGCCCAGGCCCGGTAATCCACATTGTCCATGAAAGAATCATATGTTTTCGCAAATGTATCGTACATGCCTGCTATTATATCATATGAAAAAATTAAAGGAGCCCTTTTATTACGATATGAAAAAAATAAAGGAGACCTTTTATCAAAGGGGCCCTATGAGTCTTGAAAACCCGCTGAATTACTGCTTGTTATCTTAACAGCACAATTCTTGACAATGCACGATCCAAAAGCATATACTATCTCTGAATATGCGCCGGACGGTGCAGATCCGTCGGAAGACGGTTTAAAATATCATTTTTCGTGAAGTACGGAGGCTTATGATGCGAAAAGAACTCGGCAAAACATATGATCCCAAAGATATAGAAGAACGCCTGTATGATAAATGGCTGAAGAACCGCTATTTCCATGCGGAACCGAATCCGGACAAGAAACCGTTCACCATTGTCATGCCGCCGCCCAACGTCACCGGTCAGCTGCACATGGGTCATGCTCTCGACAATACGCTGCAGGACATCCTGATCCGTTTCAAAAGGATGCAGGGCTACGAAGCGCTCTGGCAGCCCGGGACCGACCATGCGGCCATCGCGACCGAGGTCAAGGTCACCGAGATGCTGAAAGAGAAAGGCATTGACAAGCAGGAGATCGGGCGAGAAAAATTCCTCGAATACGCCTGGCAGTGGAAGGAAGAGTACGGCAGCCGCATCATTCATCAGCTGCATAAGCTCGGTTCGTCCGCGGACTGGGAGAGGGAGCGCTTCACGATGGATCCCGGCCTTTCAAAGGCAGTCGAAGAGGTGTTCGTCAGACTCTATGAAAAGGGCTGGATCTACAAGGGCAGCCGCATCATTAACTGGTGTCCGGTCTGCAAGACCTCCCTTTCGGACGCCGAGGTCGAACACGAGGATCAGGACGGATTCTTCTGGCATATCAATTATCCGGTCGTCGGGGAGGAAGGACGTTTCGTCGAGATCGCCACGACCAGGCCCGAGACCATGCTCGGAGATACGGCGGTCGCTGTTAATCCCGAGGACGAACGCTATACGGACCTCGTAGGGAAAATGCTGGAGCTCCCGCTTACAGGCAGGATCATTCCGGTCATCGCCGATTCCTACGTGGATAAAGAATTCGGTACGGGATGCGTGAAAATCACGCCGGCCCATGACCCGAATGACTTTGAGGTGGGCAAACGCCACGACCTCGAAGAGATCAATATCATGAATGACGACGCGACCATCAACCAGAACGGCGGAGAGTACGCCGGCATGGACCGCTATGAGGCGAGAAAGAAAATCGTTGCGGATCTCGAAGCGCTCGGCCTTCTGGTCAAAGTCGTACCCCATACACATGCAGTCGGTACGCACGACCGGTGCCATACCACTGTCGAGCCCCTGATCAAGCCGCAGTGGTTCGTCCGTATGCAGGAAATGGCACAGGCCTCCATCGACGTTCTGAAGACCGACGATCTGAATTTCGTGCCGGAGCGGTTCGACAAGATCTATCTGCACTGGCTGAACAATATCAGGGACTGGTGCATTTCCCGCCAGCTCTGGTGGGGCCACAGGATTCCGGCGTGGTACTGCGACGAGTGCGGACATATTAATGTGAAGAAAGGCGGCGCGCCCGAAAAATGCGAGAAGTGCGGCAGCACGCATCTGACACAGGATCCCGATACGCTCGACACCTGGTTCTCTTCCGCATTATGGCCGTTCTCCACGCTCGGATGGCCGGAGAAGACTCCGGAAATGGATTATTTTTATCCGACCAGCGTTCTCGTGACCGGCTACGACATCATTTTCTTCTGGGTCATCCGAATGGTATTTTCAGGCCTCGAGCAGACCGGAAAATCCCCGTTCAAATACGTGCTGATTCACGGCCTTGTAAGGGACGAACTCGGCAGGAAAATGAGCAAGTCGCTCGGCAACGGCATCGACCCGCTTGAGATCATTGAGAAATACGGCGCCGACGCGCTGCGTCTCACACTGACCACGGGCAACTCACCCGGAAACGACATGCGCTTTTACATGTCGAGAGTCGAAGCGAGCCGCAATTTCGCCAACAAGATCTGGAATGCGTCCCGTTTCATTATGATGAATCTGGATTCTGCGGACGTGCCCGCCAGGATCGATATCAGCGCGCTTACGCTTGCGGACAAATGGATCCTCGCGAAAGCCAACGAAGTCATTCGCGAAGTGACTGAAAATATGGAAAAATTCGAGCTCGGAATCGCAGTCGCCAAGGTCTATGATTTTGTCTGGGAGGAATTCTGCGACTGGTATATCGAGATGGTCAAGCCCAGATTCTACGCCGAAGACGACGCCACGAAGGGAACCGCGCTTGCGGTACTGAAATACGTGCTGAACTGCGCACTGAAGCTTTTGCATCCCTTCATGCCGTTCGTAACGGAAGAGATCTACTGCACGCTGAATCCGGAGGAAGAGACCATTATGACGGCGCAGTATCCGCTGCCGTGCCCGGAATTCGATTTCACGAAGGAAAAAGAGCAGACCGAGCTTATCAAGGACGCGGTCAGAGGCGTCAGAAATACGAGGACGTCCATGAATGTTCCGCCTTCGAAGAAGGCCAGCATTTATATCGTTTCAAAGGACGAGGAGATCCGGAAGGCTTTCGAAACGGCTCAGGTGTTCTTCGCGACTCTTGCCAGGGCTGAGGAAGTATTCGTACAGGCGGACAAGGAAGGCATTGCGGACGACGCCGTTTCCGCCAATATCCCGGGCGCAGTCGTTTACATTCCGCTTGATCAGCTGGTGGATATTGAGAAAGAAAAGGCCAGGCTCCTTGAGGAAAAGGACCGCCTGACAAAGGAAATCGCCCGCTGCGAAGGCATGCTCGGAAATGAGAGGTTCGTCTCCAAGGCACCGGCCGCCAAGGTCGAAGAGGAGAGGACGAAGCTCGCCGGCTATAAGCAGATGATGGAACAGGTGGAAGAGAGGCTGGCAAGCCTTGGAGCGTAAACGGTTATGAGCCGGCGCATATAATGAAACACATGACATACACTGATGCAGTCAATTACATAGAATCCGTCCCGCGCTTTGCCCGCGATACCTCTCTTGACAATACGAGACAACTGCTCGCCCTCCTGGGCGATCCGGGAAAGGATATGATGCTCTTTCACGTGGCGGGCACCAACGGCAAGGGCAGCGTGTGCTCCTATATTGAGTCCATGCTGCGCGAGGGCGGTTTTCACACGGGACTGTTCACTTCCCCGCACCTCGTGAAAATGAACGAGCGCTTCAAGATCGACGGGGAAGACGTGGACGACGACATGTTTTTGCGTGCGTTCCTGCGCGTGAAAGAAGCGTGGGAAATGCTTGACAAGGGGCACCCGACCTATTTTGAAATCCTGTTCCTGATGGGAATGGTCATTTTCGAGGAAGTGAAGGTCGGAGCCGCCGTTCTCGAAACGGGCCTCGGAGGCAGGCTTGACGCGACCAATGCCATCGCGGCAGCGGAAGCCTGCGTGATCACCTCCATCAGTCTGGAACACTGCGCAGTGCTCGGAGATAATGTAAGGGATATTGCCGCTGAGAAGGCCGGCATCATGAAGCCCGGCGTTCCGTGCTTTTATATTGACAGGGATCCCGAGGTGTCGGAAGTCCTGGAAGAACATGGCAGAAAGACGGGGAGCCCCGTTTTCTCCGTGAGCCGCGATTACGCAGAGGACCGGATCGTCATTACCTCAAAAGGGATGTATCAGAAAGAAAATGCGGCGCTCGCATTTTTTACTATGACACATCTGCCGGATCTCCGGATCCCGGAGGAAACGCTTCTGACCGGTCTGGCGAAAGCCGTCTGGCCCGGAAGAATGGAAGAGATCGCGCCCGGCATTTTTCTGGACGGAGCGCACAATGACGACGGCATCCGCATGTTCGCGGAATCCGCTGCCCTGATCTCGGGAAAGAATGAAAATGTGCTTCTTTTTTCCGCAGTCGCGGACAAGGAATACGGAAAAATGGCAGCGACGCTCGTCGAAAAGCTTTCCCCCGCATGCGTCATTACGACGCAGGTCAGCTCCGAGCGGGGCGTTCCGCACGGGGAATTGGCGGAAGTCTTCAGGGCGCTGGGGATTGAAAATGTATTTTCATACCCGGCAGTCAGAGGGGCTTTCGAACACGCGGTGAAGGAAAAAGGCGAAAAAACACTTTTTTGCGTCGGATCTCTTTATCTGATCGGAGAGATCAAAGGATGCGCAAGCGAGGTATTAGCAAATGCTTAATTATGAGGAAGAACTGAAAAAATTCAAACCGGCGCTCGCGGTAAGCGACGTGGAGGACAATATCTACAGCAGGGACATGACCGACGTCATCGATCTTCTGACCCAGCTTCAGAAAACCGCGAATAAATCTGCAAACGAGGAGACCGACAGATGATCTGTGCTTCCTGCGGCAATCCGTCCGCTGACTTAAGCTTTTGTCCGGTATGCGGCAGCGATCTGGCGCTTCAGGCCAAGGTGTTTCATATTTCGGATGATCTTTACAACAAAGGTCTCGACAAGGCCCGGGTCCGTGATATGTCCGGCGCCATCGATCTGCTGGAGCGCAGTCTGAAGTACAACAAGAGAAATATCCAGGCCAGGAATCTGCTGGGACTGGTGTATTTTGAAGTGGGCGAGGTGGTCTCCGCACTTTCGGAGTGGATTATCAGCCGCAGCATGAAGCCCGAAAATAACCTCGCTTCCGAATATATCGACAAGGTGCAGGTGAACGAAGCCTGGCTTTCCACGATCCAGGAAACGATCAAGCGGTACAACCGCGCCCTGGACGTGGCTATTTCCGGCGACGACGACATGGCGATCATGATGCTGAAAAAAGTCGTTTCCGCCAATGCGAATTTTATCAAGGCCCACCGTCTGCTGGCGCTCCTTTACATTAAGCACGGACAATACGAAAGGGCGAGAAAGGTCCTGAAGCATACTATTCCGATCGACAAGACCAATGCCACGACGCTCCGGTTCTTAAAGGAGATCGACGAGCAGACCGGTATCACGACAAGTCTGGAAGGCAGGAGCAGACGTGTCTCGTCGGGCGGGAACTCATTTTTCGGCCTTTTCGGTAAAAAGAAAAAGAAGTCTGCCGGCAAGAAGGAAAATATCGTCTTTACCGACGAAGAATGGGACGGCGAAGGAGAACGCCGGTCCAGGGTGATCCAGCCGGCCGCCTACAGGAGGCTCAATTCCCTGCAGGCATTCCTGAATCTGGCCATCGGCATCGTCATCGGAGCCCTTGTCATAGGATTCGTGGTTGTGCCGTCGGTATCGCAGGACGCCAACCGGGAAGCTGAGGAACGTATCGCGGATTATGCGTCGGACGTGGTGAGCCGCGATATGAGCATCGCTTCGCTGACCGAGCAGATCGAGGCTTCTCAGGATACGGTCAGCTCCGCCAACGCGCAGATTGATGAGGCGGTAAGAAAAAGCGAAACATACGAAAAACTTTTCACGGCCCTCAACTATTATAATTCCGGCGACGGGGATACGGCAGCCGGTCTGCTGTCCGATATCGATCCGACGATCCTTTCCATTGACGCGACCGTTATTTTCAATAATATCAGTTCCGATATCAACGATACACGGTTCACGGGTATTTTGAACAGCGGCATTGCCGCTTTTGAGGCCGGCGATTATGAACTGGCAATCGAGACACTCAACCAGGCCCGCGCTATCAAACCGGACGATTACAATACGCTGTCCTATCTGGCGCATTCGTACCGCATGAGCGGGGATACCGCTTCGGCGAAGGATATTTTCAATAAAATAATTGAACTCTTCCCCGGCACGCACAGGGCGGAGACAGCGCAGGTATATCTCAACCAGCTGCCGTAAAAAAATAGTGCAATCATATTGCGCATGTGATAAAATGAGACATCGTTTTTTTAATAACCGCTTAGTTTATAAGGAGGAACAAAATGCCGATACTTGACAGACCTGAAAACATGGAGCGCATTACGACGCCCGATCTTGCGAATAAGTACATTGAAGAACAGATCGCTGACATCAAGGAACAGGTAGGTGACAAAAAAGTCCTTCTGGCTCTCTCCGGCGGAGTGGACTCATCCGTCGTTGCCGCCCTTCTGATCAAGGCCATCGGCAGCCAGCTCGTCTGCGTTCACGTTAATCACGGCCTTCTTCGCAAAGGCGAGCCGGAGCAGGTCATTAAAGTGTTCAAAGAGGAACTCGGGGCGAACCTCATTTACGTGGATGCTGTAGACCGTTTTCTGGATAAGCTTGCCGGTGTGACCGATCCGGAGCAGAAACGTCACATTATCGGAAATGAATTCATAGAAGTGTTCGCGGAAGAAGCCAGGAAACTCGAAGGAATCGAATTTCTTGCGCAGGGTACGATCTGGCCTGACATTCTGGAGAGCGAAGCCGGGATCAAAGCCCATCACAACGCAGGCGGTCTTCCCGAAGATCTGGCATTTGAACTGGTAGAACCCGTCCGTATTCTCTTCAAGGACGAAGTTCGTGTGGTCGGTACACAGCTCGGTCTTCCGGACAGCATGGTCTGGCGTCAGCCGTTCCCGGGGCCGGGCCTCGGCGTACGCTGCCCCGGCGCAATTACGAGAGACAGGCTGGAAGCGGTCCGCGAATCCGATGCCATCCTGCGCGAAGAGTTCGCGAAGAACGGCCTCGAGGGTAAGGTCTGGCAATATTTTACGGTCGTTCCGGATTTCAAATCCACCGGTATCACCGATGGAAAACGCACCTTTGACTGGCCCTGCATCATCCGTGCGATCAATACGACCGACGTCGTGGAAGTCACTGTCGAGCACCTTGCACCGGAATTCATCGACCATCTTGTTAAAAGGATCACGAGTGAGGTTCCTGGCATCAACCGTGTTCTGTTCGATTATACCCCGAAGCCCCCGGCAACGGTGGAATATGAGTAATTGCGATTGTCCCCTCGCAAAGTCTTTTCCCGGAATAAGGGCAAAGTTCTTTATCAAAACCGAAGGGCATAACAACTGAATAAGACCAATACAGAGAACCCTGTTAAGGAAGTTATTTTCCTGATCAGAGTTCTCTTTTTTTCTCCCAATTTTGCGGCCGGATTCCCCCTCCCCCATGCCTTTTCCCGGAAGAAGACAGTAGGCGTACTTCTATTATTTGAGGGCCTGGCGGGCGGAGGTTTTAGTCATGCTGCTACTGGAAAAAGACTCGCGGAGGCCTATATTATAGGGCTTGCGGGAAAAAACGGCGCGGGCCGAAGGCCCTTTTCTTATCTTTTCTCTTGATTGGAAGAGTAGGCGGATTTCTATTAGTTGGCCGTGGGATGGGTTGTTTTCTTTCTTGTTTTCTCCCTTGTCTATCGTGAATTGTATATGTCGCTGGTGCGATGGATTTTGTCGCATATGAGTGTGAATTTTCTTGGATTTTTCCTGGGTTTTCTTCTGGGAAAATGATAAACGAAATTGCATCGAAAGTGATAAATGAGGTTGCACCGGGACATATAGGGTTCTGGAAACTGCAGTTTTAGCGATTTGATTTTAGCGGCTTGTTTTTTTCATAAAGTAAGGAAATATAGGGTTTCGTGAAGGGATTTCATTCGCTAAAAGTAATCGCTAAAAGTAACGTTTTTAGCGCTAAAAGTGATTTTAGCGGAATTTTTAGCAATTTTAGCGTTACTTTTAGCGGAAATGGAAGAGAGGAGAATCATGTATGCAGAGAAAGGATTATCGAGGAGCAAGATGTGAAAAAAGGCAATTCAGCAAATGTGAAGGGATCTGTAAGACCTACAACGACATTCAGAGTATGTATGCTCATCTTCTGAATGAGCGAAAGGACATTGAGCCTGACTTTCAGGAACGCGGAGCGCATGATTACCGGAAAGATGCCTGCCTGACGATGCGGGATTTCGAGAAGGTCGTCCTGTACTCTCTGAATTACTATATGATGGCGCCTTTAATATTATAAAAACCCATGAGGTGAATGACAATATAAGAACTCATGTTCTGCTGTTTTTCGCTGATGATTGCATAATCAATGAAATGCAGAGCTGTTATTTGTACAGCCTCATAATGGACGATTAAGAAACGACCGTGATACAATCAAAAATAATACCCCCTTGAAGACAATAATATGAAATAAGAGTAAGCAATACCTTGTATTCAGACTTTTTTTTCATTTAGATTATATAGAATGACCGGAGGTAAAGATGAGAAGCAAAAAAATATTATCGTAATTGACTATAATTTTGACCATAAGATCCAGGTGGGCGAGCTCATCGTAAACAAATCGGCCGCGAACGATGTCATTAACATTTTCAAAGAACTGTATTATGCAGGGTATGAACCGGAAAAAGAAAGGAGTTAAGAATAAAACATGAGAAAAAACAGATTTATCAGTATGTGTTTGTGTTGTGTCTTGCTTTTTTCATTGTCTGCCGCATCGGCTGTTTATGCTGATCCGCAGGAAACGTCTTTTGTATCAGCGGAAAGACAGGACGATCCGGATGGTGTAAATGCTGAAAATGAAATAGCTGAAGATGAAGATACGGCGGCGGAAAATGCGGCAGCTGTAATAACGCTGAATGAAGAAGAACAATCAGAAGAAACAATGATCGGCGGGGAAGGCCCTGAAGAGAAACTTACAGGGGAATCCGATGAGAAATCTTCAGAGCCGTCGGACGAACAGCAGAACGCACCGGCAGAACGAACGATTTTGCTTTATATCTGCGGGGCAGATCTGGAATCAAGAGCTGCGCTTGCCACGGCAAATCTGGCGCAGGTCCTTCAGGCAGGATTCAGCGCGGAAGATGAAGTTCATGTCGTGGTCATGACAGGAGGTTCCGAGTACTGGTGGCTCCGGGAAGAAGACTGCGTTATTCCCGACGATATGCGGATCAATGATTTTGAAGATACGTCATACAATCGCGTTTGGGAAGCAAAAGGGGCAGATGCAAAAGAAAATCCGGGGAAGCTTGTTCTTCTCGATCCGGACGGTGTTTCCGGTTCGATCGCGGATGGAACGGCAAGGTATGCATGGGAAGAAAATCTGTCGGATCCGGAAACCCTGAAAGCGTTCATCAATTACGGCGCGGAAAACTATCCTGCAAAAAAATACGACCTGATCCTTTGGGATCACGGCGGCGGGGCTGTTGACGGATTTGCTTATGATGAATATTCGGAAAACGGCTCTATGATGTCGCTTCCGCAGATCCTGGACGCCGTTTCCGATAACGCCGTGACCGCGGAAGGCGGCCGGTTCGATTTCATTGATTTTGATGCCTGTCTGATGAACAGTGTCGAGATGAACCTGGCTCTTTCCGATTATACGGATTATTATATCGCATCGGCTGAAACGGAACCCGGAAACGGCCAGGACTACCGGGGATGGCTGGATCTCCTGGGGGAAGCTCCGGGGATGAATACTTTTGCACTGGGGACTGTTCTGGTGGATGATTATATTGGCTTTTATACCGATGAAAACGGAAATGAAACGGATTACGGGACCCTGGCAGTCGTCAATACCGGCCGGCTGATGGAGGCCGGTTTTGCAGAAGCGATTTCCGGATTATCCGATGTCTTAAGAACGCAGATCAATACAAAAGACGAAAACGGGGAATACCTGTACTACGACGAACTTGACTCGGCAAAACGCTCCATTCAATACGCGAAACCGGATACGTATTATAAAGATCTGGGAAATCTTGCCGGGCAGCTTGCCGTTACCAATAAAGAAATATCCCTGAAGAACCTTGACGAAAACGGAAGTTATAATAAACTGAATGATTATGCAGACGTTTCTTCTGCAATACTGTCGATGTTAAATGACCCGCAGATCATATACAGCAGATATACGAATAATCTGGTGATCGGACCGGAAATACAGATCGACGCGGACCGGAATCTGATCTATCGGAATCTGGCTCCTAGCGGCATGCATATCTATTATCCGGCGATCAATGACAGCGATTATATCCCGGAGTATCTGGACGCTGTTTCCGGGGCGCTTGGATTTATAAAAAATGAAGAGGCTAAAAATGCCCTGAGCAATTATTCGAAATTCATAGCGCAGCAGGCGCTGGCGGTGGAAATCGGATTCAATGTCGGTTTTATGCTGGATGCGAAAGAGATCCCGCCGTCGGAAGTGAATTATGATTCCGTAAAAGCCTATCTGGATGAAAGATATTATGAAGGGACACCGACATTGTGGGAGGAGCGCATCCTGCCGCTGATCGAGTATTATTCCAGTGAAGAGGAAGCCGTTCCGTGGCTGAATACGGTAATCGGCCAGCAGGTGAACGACCATATTCAGAAAGATAACATATCGGTCCGTTCCAACAGCGAAAAAAGTTCCTTCAAAGTCTATATCGACAATACGGGGAAAAGGGCTGTTGAAAACGTAAAGGCAAAAGTGATTGCGGAACTGCCGAAAGCAAAGGAATATATCGAAAACGATCTCAGACTGGGGTATTACTACGAATATCATCCGGACTGGCTGGAATGCAGTATCCGGACGGTAAGCGCGATACAGGATACCGGTGATCTGGATATTGATTACAACCTGGATTCCCTGGATACGATTCTGGATAAATACATTAAATGGTATGCAAAAAAATCGAGCGTCTGGAATCTGGAAGACCCGGACAGCAGTGTGTATGCGCTTAAGGATGCGGAAGGCGGTCTCCATGCCGTGAAGGTGGAAGAGTACAATGAAGACCGGTTAATGGCTGCTGTCATTTATCCGAATGCAGATACAGGAAAAGAGGAATTCGGATATCTGTTATTTGAGCCCGCAGGAAATGAGTATGTCTTATCCAAAATAGCCCTGGGTATACAAAACGGCGGCGACAGATTTATTCCTGTCGGGAACCTTAACGGGGAAGTGCCTGAAGTAACAACAGGGTATTATGTGAGTCTGTCTTCCTATTCGGGGGCCATTATTCCCATGTCCCTGACGTCTTTTGGCATTTCGCCCGAAAATGCAGACCGGATCAGGCTGGTCATCACGGATATCGGTAATGTACCGGACATACAGGATACGGACGGGGACGGAAAGCCGGTTTTCAGAAGAATCGTGGTGAGCGATATTTATCAGTACGAGTCCGATATTACCGACAAGACCCGGACTGAGGATCTGGTCGATATCGAAGATGTATCGGTTGAGAATGTTGTATATAACGGCACGGAACAGGGCCCGAAATTGGTTTATAACGGCACAGTACTGGAAGAAAAGAAGGACTATATCTGGTATAAGACAGATGATGCCGTTGCCTGTAAGAACGCAGGGCAATACTCCGTGCTGCTGATCGGAAAAGGAGATTATGTCGGAAGGACCGAAACCGGATATTCTATCCTGCCTCTGGAAACCGATCCGGTCATAAGCGGCATCAAAAATAAGACTTATACCGGAAAAGCGATAACACAGGATATAAAAGTCCGAGTCAGCGATGGCGGTATCAACAAGACGTTAAAAGAAAAGACCGATTATACGATATCCTACAGCAGGAACACAGATGCTGGGACCGCTTCCGTAACGGTGAAAGGAAAAGGAAATTACTCATTTTCCAAAAAAGAGGTCTTTACGATCAATCCGAAAAAAGTGACGCCGGCGGTCACATTATCAAAGACATCCTATACCTATAACGGAGAATCTAAAAAGCCGTCGGTAACAGTGAAAATCGGCAAAACAAAACTGGCCAAAGGACAATATGCCGTTACCTATGACAAGGGAAGAACACAGGCCGGAAAGTATAAAGTCACGGTCAGTTTAAAGGGGAATTATAAAGGAACGAAGGAGATGACCTTCACGATCACACCGGCATCCATAAAAAGCGCGTCGCTGTCATATACCTCGAAGAAACATACGGGAAAAGCGCTGAAACCCGGCGTAACAGTGAAAGGAAAATACAAAGGCAAAACAGTCACCCTTAAGAAAAACAGGGATTATACGGTCACTTATAAGAACAATAAAAATCCCGGGACGGCCACTGTAATAATCATGGGGAAAGGGAATTATAAGGGAACCATAAAACGCAGTTTCAAGATCACTCCGAAACAGAATCGGTAACGCCGCTCTCTGTTTCGCCCGCCTGTGTTTTATCGGAAACAGAGGTTACTTCTACGGTATTGGCAGCGTCGACGACGAACTGGTCCGTGTTAATCGACAATTTCAGCATCAAGGCTTATTTCGTCCCTGCGGAAGACCAGCCTGTGGACATCTCAGGAGCCGAAGTGACCGGGATAATCGACAAAACAAATACAGGAAAACCGATCACACAGGAATTCACGGTTGCTGTCGAAGGAGTAAAGCCATTGTGTGAAAATAAGAATATATAGAGGTAATTATGGAGATCAGTAAAACCGAACGGGAAAAAATGACAAACGGCGAACCGTTTTTAACAAACGATCCACAACTCATGGAGGATAAGAAAAACGCACGGATCCTCTGCTCCCGCTTTAATAACTCTCCGGAGGATGAATCTATGAGGAGCGCATTATTAAAAGAACTGTTAGGGCAATGCGGTGAGAAAATTGCCGTCAAACCTCCGTTTCACTGTGATTACGGATATAATATCTTTGTGGGCGATGACTTTTTCATGAACTTTGACTGCGTGTTCTTAGATGCCGCTCCGATCCGAATCGGTGCACACTGCATGATCGGACCGAAAACATGTATCTACGCGATCGGTCATCCTCTGGAGGCAGAATTAAGGCGAGAGAAAATTGGTATTCCTAAGCCGGTCACAATTGGTGATAACGTCTGGATTGGTGGCGGCGTCACGATCCTTCCAGGTGTTACCATAGGAGATAACACAGTCATTGCCGCCGCATCTGTTGTGACTAAATCATTTCCGGATAATGTGGTTATTGCGGGAAATCCGGCACGGATTATAAAGCAAATCGAAGGATAATCATTATTGTAATAAAACGCCGGCAGAAGGTTACCTATAGGGTATATGCTGTCCGAGCGGCAGTTCGAACACACTGAGCGCGGCATTGAAATAATAAAAAGTAGTAGAAGAAGATGGGATTAATTTCACAAACACAGGACCCTATAACCCTGTTCACACAGGGCAAGATCTCAGAATATATTTTACAAACAAGACTTGAGAAACTGACGCCCGAGGATATCGCTATCTCTGACACATCCCCTTGGTGCCGGTTTCTTATGGAGATCAATGAAACACGCCACCCTATACCTGTTTCCGCAGAGACGAAACAGCTTATTATAGAGCGGCTATCAGACGATCAGCTGATCGATATCGCTGTAAAAACGAAGGGTAACGATTACATCTGCGCACTGGCGATCAACGCTATGGAGGAGCAGGAATCATTACGAAAGGTCCTGCAGTTTTATCACCGGGTCAGTCCGTTTCGGATCTACACATGGGACGGCGAAAAACTGGCTTATACGGACCATCCGATCGGGACCCCCTTTGAGCGAGGAGGTCTGGCGGTGTGGGCACTGCTGCAGCGGATCGACCAGGAACATTTCAAACAGGCGTGGGATAACTGTGGCAGGAAATCTAAGTGGGTAGATCAGTTGATGGAAAAACGGGGGAGCGGCCGTTACTTCTCAGGATACGGATTTCCCGGATGGGAAGGAAAAGCGACCATGTATTAACGGAAGGAACGGCGTGAGATCATGGCGATGATAGAAAAAGCCCGGGAAAGGCTGGATGACCTTATGATCCGATATGACGCCAGGGATGAGGATACGTCGGAACCGGAGAAAACCGTCGACGCCTTGGACGAAGCCGCTGACAGTTTGGAGGATGCATTGGGTTCTTGAAACAGAAGAGAGGAGGAGTGGCCTTTAATGGGTAAAAATTACAGGGCGGAACTGACCGGAGTGTTCGGGGATCCGGTAGAAGGAAATCCGACAGGCGTCATGGAGGAAGCTGCCTATCAGGCATGCGGACTGAATTACCGCTATATTACAATGAAAGTTACGCCGGAAGGCTTTCCGGATGCCATGAAAGCGGTCAAAGCATTGCATATGAAGGGCGTTAATCTGACAATGCCCCATAAGATCACCGTGCTTCCATATCTGGACGAACTGTCGGAAGCGGCCTCGATCATAGGCGCTGTAAATACAGTAGTCGTCCGTGAAGACGGGAGCCTGTTTGGGGATAATACTGACGGAAAGGGTTTTGTTCACGCCCTTCTCCGTTCCGGTGAGAGTGTTTCAGGAAAGAATATAGTGGTTCTGGGTGCCGGAGGAGCGGCACGTGCCATTGCCGTGGAATGCGCACTCGCCGGCGCTGCTTTCGTTACTATCATAAATCGCACATTTTCAAGAGCACAGGAACTGGCAGAACTGATCCGTTCCGGAACAAAAGTCGGGGCAAAAGCCTTAGCCTGGAACAAAAGTCAGGATATCCCCGACGGGACCGATATCCTGATCAATGCGACCAGCATCGGTCTTATGGATGACCGGGAACAGCTGCCTGACATCAACTATGAAACGATCACTCCGGGCATGACCGTCAGCGACGTTGTATTCAATCCATCAGATACACTGTTTCTGCAGTCTGCCGCGGCGCACGGCGCAAAGACCGTAAACGGCCTGGGCATGCTTGCCTGCCAGGGAGCAAGGAACTTTACACTCTGGACCGGTATGGAAGCCCCTCTGGAAGTGATGATTGATACATTAAAGAAAGAATTCGGTGAATCTTAAAAAATCAGGAGGCGCATATGAAAAAGATCAAAGACAAGCAGTTGCTCATGGCGGCGGATTTCGCAGGTTACCCGTTAAAGGAAGCAATAAAAGAATACCTGGACCATTACAGATATAGGTGTGAAAGCGGATTCGGATCCGGATGATCCGGAACTGATGTTCCACCGGATCGGCCTGCGGGCCGGGGCCATGATTTCCGAAAAAGAATTTGAACGGGCGATGCTCTTCTGCGGGACCGGAATGGGGATCCATATCGCTGCAAGCAAATGCCCAGGGGTTTTTGCCGGAGTGGTAGAGTCGGTTCCCGCCGCATTCAGGGCAATAACCGGGAACGGGGTCAATGTCCTTGCAATGGGTGCATTTTACGTAACGCCGGAGCTGGGGAAACAATGTGCGGATGCGTATTTGTACAATGATTTTGGAAGCGGAT
>Ga0265301_10003931_pt1 | contig 15298 bp, 20 predicted proteins | sample AusTroGonzalo_MG_2_FD_193488 | JGI IMG/M metagenome (GOLD analysis project Ga0265301, IMG submission 193488) | Bovine rumen microbial communities from tropical cattle in Woodstock, Queensland, Australia - Gonzalo_04 | ecosystem: Host-associated > Mammals > Digestive system > Stomach > Rumen ...
CATCTCGTTCTCAATATCAAGCAGTATATTTAACTCTTAACCAATTCCGTTTATCAATAGGGTTTTCATCATTATGTAAAACATCTAAGTTTTTAATAATAATTTGTCTTCCTCTTTGAATTAAGAAAGGGTTAGTATTATAATCAATAGCTGTATTCATATCGTTGATATAAATATCTTGTGTTTTATCAATAGGTCAATGCTTTAAATATATATTATATCAATCAGCATTTACTATTACACTTCTTAAATCTATATCTTCAATATATTCTGTCTTTAATATTCAGTTAGGTCAATCTGCACCAATATAAGAATTAACAGCACTTTCTACTCAACTAATTAAAGTATTAGGTGTTGTATCTCACTCCTCAAATTGAATTCAGAGGTATGCCTCAAATTCTTCCTTAGTAATATACATTATTCCTTTCTAAATATTAAAATAAGAGTTATTAAATTTTATTTCTTTACAATTTTATTCCATTGCTTTTTATTCGCTTTCTTTTCATTTTCCTTAACGGTATCACCTTTATTCTCAACCTCTTCAAACATTCATTTGTAATTTCTCATTAATCATTGTCATATTGTATCGGGAGTTTCAAAAACCTCTCACTGTTTAACTTCCTTTTTTCAATCAATAGTTCTAACAAACTCCATTCCTTTATTCAAATATTTCAAGAACATCTTATTTGTATAACTAAATAAAATTTAAGGGTAGTATGGACTTAGCACACTACCCCTAAAAATATATATACTAAGATACAGTTACATTTACTCAAAGTCCAACTGTTTTACCTACATTAGCATTGCTATCATTATTAACGATAGTGAAACCAAATTCAGCAGTAGCAGTCAAGATATAACCTCTTCAAGCAACCTTAGTAATTTCAATTTCCATAGGTTGTCCATAACCATATTGTACAGCAGGCTTCCAGATTACTGCGAAACTTCCTTTTGTATTATCAGTAGAAGTTCCAGAAACTTTACCGTTAGTATCTGTAAGAGCAGGGAAGTCAGGCATAGTCATAAAGTCTACTCACCAAATCTTAGCAAGAACACCAGTTCTAATAGTAGCGTCTGGTCCGAATTTATCAATAGTGATTAATTCAGAAAGAGGTAATGTCTTATAATAAACATTAGAAGGAGCTAAGATAAGAAGATTATCTAAGTCAGTAGAATAACCAGGGTCAAGTACTTGGAATACTGATAAGAAATCTCCACTATCAAGAGTTCCAACAGAAACAGCACCATTAGCAATACCTACCTTTCTGATACCATCATCTTGTTGAGCAAAGTAAGGAGCACCAGAATAAGTACCGTTAATGTTTCCACTTCCACTTGCAGTATCATCAGCATTAAGAATTAGTGCATCAATAGTTTCAGCAAATGATTGAGCAATTCTATTTCTCAAAATGTTTTCAAGATTTACAAATTCATAATTTGCTTCTCTCTTTGAAACTGGTATTTCAAGAATAAATTGTCCTTGTGTAATAGTTACTTCACTTGTTCCAGGTTTAGTAGCACTAGCAGTAAAGTAAGAATTTCCAGAAGTCCATTCTGTATTTCCTACAAATTTATCTGCTTTTCCAATCATAGGAAGTTTTTCAGTCATTGCCATATTTGTTCCGTGATTTCCAGGAAGTAATGGTAATAGTTTTGAAAAATTAGGAATAAGGTCAAGAAGTGTGTGAGATTGTTCTGTTAATCTTACAATTTCTTTACCGTGGTTAGTTTCAGCAGTGTTAATTACACCAGCTTTTTCGTTTTCAACTAACTCTTCTCTTGAAGCTAAATCTCCTATAGATTTAACAACATCAGCAATTTTTTTAAGTTCGTCCATTTTTTAATAAATGTTAAATAAAAGATTTTACCAACTCTTTATGAGTTTAACGGCTTTTTCAATCTCATCATTAGCCTCATCTTTAACGATAGGTCAGCTAAATTGATAAGAGTTTTGAACTACAGTTTTTTCTACTGTATTGTGCATACTTTTAACAGCATTTACAACACTTGATAGAACCTTAACTGTTTCTGATAATTTTCACTCTAAGTCATCTACTCTCTTAGCATAAGCTTTAAGTTCAATGCTTTTTTGTTCCAATTCATCAGAGAATTCTTTTCTCATAACTTCAAATGATTTCTCTTCTGGAAGATTTGTTTCACTCTCCTCTGTGGTAGGCTTTTCATCTACCTTTTCAGCTTCTTCATTTTCGTTAGGAGTTATTTCAGTTTCTTCAACTGCTTTTTCTTCGATAGTATCGTCCTCAGAATTTATTTCTTCTTCGTTCTCAACTACTTCTTTTTTTCCCTCCTCAACTACTTCTTCTGTTTCTTCAACAGGAGTTTCAATTTTTTCTTCTTCTTGCATTTCTACAGATTTAGAACTAAAACAATCGTTTATACTCTTTCTTAGAGCATAAGGGTTAGCGGGTATAGATACAAGTGAAATTTCCAATAGCTCTAACTCTTTAATGTAATTAGTTCTATCTATAATATTTCACTCGTCATCTTCTTTGTATTCAATTTCGTAATCAAGTATTCTAAATCAAATACTAAATCACTTTAATATTCAATTTTTTATTTTACTCATTACTCAATCAGTATCTTCTGATACTATTGCTCTAATATATAAACCATTTCAGTCAATAGTGAAAGCATCAACTTTTCCAATAGGTTTATCAGCGTCGTGTTGTAATAATAGTATAGGGTTTAAAGCATAGATATTCATAGCTTTTTCAAAAGCACTAGGCTCTACTATATCTCAATATCTATCTTTGTCCTTTGTTGAGGCATATCACTCAATAATAAGTCCTTTTCAAGTTTCAGTATCTACTTCCTTAACAGATTTAGATAACATTTGAAAGTGATTTTCTTTTTTAATAAGTTCCATTATATTTCTTTGTAAAGTAAATTACATCTACAATTATATCATCAAGGAGGCATTCTAACTCATACACTATTATACATATGTTCAATATCTACTCGCCCTTCTTTTTGAGCTTGCATATGAGTTTCCCTTACCCTATCATCATTACAAGTTAGCCAATATTTTTGTATTATTCTTCACTCATCTACTAAATCTTGAATTGCTATTCTTTTTCAATTTTCAAAGGCATTATGTATTTCAGTTATAGAAACAGCAGTAGCCATTGTTTTACCAAATAGAGTATTAGATAACTTCTCTATCTGTATTGATAATTTTCATATTGTCCAACTTTCATCTATTGCTTGTTTCATTAAGTCTATTATTCTCCTTTTTGTTTCATAGAGAACACTTCCCCTAAATAATCAGTATTGTTCCTCTAACCATTGTTCAAGATATCTATCTGTCGCTTTGGTAGGGTGTGTTTTTCATTTGAATAACTTGTTTATTAATTTTATTCAAATCTTAACTGCTTTTTCTGTTTCATAAGCAACACTATCTATAATACTTTCTAGTGATAGTCTACTCCGTAAGTCTGTGAAATGCAAGTCCTTTTTAAAAGCGTCAGTTATCTTTGGTCTTGCTCTATGTAAACTTTCATATTCTTGATTAACTCGCATAGGGTTATTAAATACTCGTTCTATTGTTTTTTCATCATTAAGCTTCTTCTTTATTTCCTCATACCTTTTCATCAGCTTCTTTATCGTTCTGTTTTCATTCCTCGTTAGGTCAATCATCATTTGTATCTCCAGCTTGTCCATTAGTAGGCATTACAGAATTAAAAACAATATCTTCTAATAATCATAAATCATTTCTTATTAATAATTTATCAGCGTTTTCATCTTGTGATTTTTGGTATCATCTTTCAACTCTAACTTCGTTGATAGTTCTAATACCGTGTCTAATATCTTCAACTTGTGTTTGTTTTTCTTCTTGTGTTTGTTCAAATTGGTCTCCGTCTGCTTTAACCCAATAACTCTTTGCTATATCAGGTCTAAACATTTGAAGACATTTATTTAACATAAATTCAAAATCTTTTTCATAAGGTCTAATAGTTCACTCTATAAATTCTTTTCTTAGAGTTTGTCCATTAGAGTAATTTACATTATTTGTATATCACAAAATAGTTTTAGGAACTCCAAACACAGCACTAACCTTTTCAGTAGTAAGGTTTCTTTGGTTGATAAATTCCATATCTCTTGGTGTCATTGATAGAGTTTTAATATCTTTAACTCATCAAGCTATCATTGTTTTATGATTATTTTTACTTCCTTTAAATTGTGCATCAAATTGGTCTTTTACTATCTGCATTTCATCTTCTGATAAACTTTCATCTAATAGTAATAAAGCACTTGGTATTGCACTATTCTGATAAAAGAAGTAATTATTTTTCATAGCCTCTAAATCAGAAAGTCAATCATAAACAATTCAAGTAAGTAATCACATACCATTAAATTGGTTATAAATATCGTCCTCTAATTTAAAGAAAGCTATTTCGTTAGCTTTTAATTTAATATGTTGATTTCCTCATAAATATAAATCAAATCATTCAATTATATTTTTTTCGGTGTTTATATCTTTTACCACCATACGACTATCAATTACTCTAAATCAAGCAACTCTTCATCATATATTTTTTACTGGCATAATATAAACTTCTCAACTTACCAAATAATTTCTAAATACGTCTATCTTAAATTTACTAAATGTAGGAGAAGAAAATAACATTTGAATATCATCTGTATATTTATTATCATCTATGATATTCCATTGATTATCAGTTAAATATAATCAATTTCTCGCTACATTTTCAGCAATCTTTTTTACTGCTTGTCTTATATCTCCATTTTTTTGATATAAAACATAAAACGTATTATTATCTAACACAACATCGTGGTCAAATAATGTTTTTAAAGAAATAGAAGAATTGTTTGTATACCAACTCTTCTTTTCAGTCTTAGGTTGCTTATTTATTTCATATCAAAAAATTCTCATTTATTTAATGATATATAAAACTTTATATTAAGATAATCATTGATTACTCATTTCACAATTCAATCTTAGGTAGGTTTTCTGCTTTTGCCTCAATTATATCAAAACAATCTGGTACATTAACTTTTTTAAATTTAGGAAACTTTAATCAAGTTTCATCAATAGCTTCGTTCATAATATCACACCATTCATCATACCAAGCGGCTAACTTAACAAATTTGTCTTGAATTTGATTAGCATTCTGAATAGCTTTTCTCATTTCGTTTAGAGCATTAGCCATTTGTTGCCTTTGTTCATTAAAATTGATGTCGCTTTCTAAGTGTCTGTTTTCTTCAATCTTGAAAGTCATCTCATCAATTTTTGTAAAATACCTTTTTCCAATTTCTTGATTTTTTGCCATCTTTATAATAATTTATAAATTAAAAACATTTTTTATACATTTTAACCTACCTTAACCATAGGTATAACCGTTCCATTTTTTAACATATAATAGGTTAATATGTTTTAGTTATAATTTTATAGGTGTTTATATTTTTACCTCTTTTATTTTCATATTCATACCCATTACACCTCAGATGTGTAAAATATTACATAGCTGATATGTACTATAGTACATAGCTCCCATTTTAGTAATATAAGGTATTACCTAAGGAAAGTAGCTGTTTTTTAGCCCCTATAATATAATATATATATAAATATATATACCCTATTCTCTTTTTTTGTATTTTATTTCATTATCTACTCGTTCTTTATCTGTTTCTATTTTCTCCTCAAAAAATTGTCCTCTTTTGCGAAGATTTTCTTTTTTCTCCTCTAAATAATTCCAAAACTCTTGAACAGTTCTCTCGGTTGCTGGAACTATTTCATCATACATTTCTTTTTTGAAATGTAAGAATTCTAAGATTAAAGTCTGACACGTGAGTGTTTCTCTTGCGTCGTGTCTGTCTTGACTTCGTTCTTTGCTTCAAGCTTTTGGTTTTTTCATTATCATATAGTAGAAATAAAAAACTTTTTTCATTTATCTGTTAATGCCATTAACATACTATCAACTCTATCGTCGTGTTCCACATTAGGAAAGCTCAACAATTCTTCTACCAATAAATCACATCAAGGGTTTTGTGCAAAATATACTTTTAAATTTTCAAATAAGAATTGTTTCTCCATTAATCTTGTAGTCTTATCTTTATGAGTTTTTACCTCTTTTGTAGCCATTCACATACTCATAAATATAGTTTTTAATACTTGTTGGAATGCCACTGTTTCAACTACTACTCTATTTGCTTTCCATTTTATATAAAGTTGTTTAACTATTTGACACGCATTTTTGATATTCTTATCTCTACCTTGTAAAGCTATACATTCCAATATATATCTATTTTCTCATTTAAATCAAACAACAGTAATAGCGAAGAAGTCCGTTCCTTGTTTCTCTGAAACAGCAGGGTCAACTCATATTTGAATAGTATCAAATTTCATATCTTCACTCCACCTAAACCTTTGTATCATATCTCTTGTAATGATATGCATACCTTGAATAAATGGTTTAAGTAAATAGTTTTGTTCAAATGATATACTTCACAATCTTCTTCTTTCACTTTGTAGAGAGGTATATTTTTTATTTCACTCCGTTATGAATTGGTTTTTCTCTTGTGCCTCTTCATCGGTTTCAACAAATCTGTCCCGTATTATTTTACCATAATCATCATATATAGGTAGAAAAATAACTTCTCGTGATTTATCTCATTTAATATGCTCCCTAAATCTTGGTACTAATCAATCTTCATATATGGTATTTCATAAGAATATTATTTGAGTATTAGAGGTAGTTCCTCACAAAACTTCATTTAACATAAATTCAAAGTTTTTATCAATCTTCTTTTGACTTTGTGTTGAGGCGATAGTATCAACATCATCAAAGATTAATAAATCTGGTCTAAACTTCCCGTCTGGTGCTGTATAGTTTTTACCACGAGGAGAAGTTCATAACGACATAGCTCTAACATAACAATCATTTTCCGTTACAAATTTATCAAGTCTTTTTATTTTCTTTTGTCCCTTACGATTTATTGTTTCCGGGTAGTATAAATTACCAAAATCATTTACAAATCTTTTACCTCAATCAGTATCTCATATAAAGGAGTTTGCCACATAAGTTAAGTTCTCCTCTGCATTATCTATTGTTTGAGAATACCACATTATATTTCTTCTCAATTTATATGCTATCACATAATTAAGAAACATTTGTGCTATTGTAGTTTTAGCACATCAACGAAATCACTCAAAATAAACATTTCTTCATTCCTCTAATGCCTTATAATATTTTAACAATGCTGGAGGAGTTCAAAAACTAAAATATTCTCTAAAATAATACTGACAATATCTAAAAAAGAAGTGTTTTAAATATTCCTTTCTAAAATATTTATCTTCTTTTATTTTTTTATATATCAAAGTCTGTTTCTCAGGCGAAAGCATCTGGTTGCTCTGTATCTGCTAAAAAGTCATTAATTTGTTTATTAAACTCATTTTCTTGCTCCTCTTCCTCTTGTTTTTTAATTTCAGCAAGAGTTCTCTCATCTCATTTATCAACAAGAATTTCTTTAAGTAATTCGTCATCTTCTTGTGTAAGTGCCTCATTATGTTCTTGAAATACTTGTTGCTCTCCATACCAAGAGGGTTGTCTTGATTTAATTCGTTTAAGAATAAACTCATAATCATTAAAATCTTTACTACTAATTGCCTGCATTATCTTTTTCTTTCACATACGAAAAGGAAAATCTCTTGCAGCATTCATTCTATTTTTAAAATCAATATTATTATTATAAGAATTCATAAAAGTAGAGATTGAAATACCAGCTTGATGACAAGCTTCTTCAACACTAAAATCATTCATAAAAGATTGTTCCAATATTCTTACCTTATCGTTTGTAAGTCCTCTTCACTCCATTGAAATTGACTGTGCTCAATAAGTATTATTTTCTTTCCAACCATCTTCTTCTATGAGTTTCTGTGTTTCTTTTTTATCATATGTTGATAAGTCCTCATCAACATAATTTTCAATTGCCTCATCAGTTATCTCCATTTTAGAATTTGTTTAGATAAAATCTTTCAAGGACACACTCTAAATAATATGCTTATATTATGTCAATTAAATTGCATTCAGATTATTAAGTTTTTTTTATCTTCTATATGAAAGGTATAGTCCATATCACTTCACTTCATCATTAACCTAACCTTATTAAGATTTTTCATTAATGCTCTGAATTGAATACTATTTAGAGTTATATCATTAGTTTCTAAGGTTGTTTTCACCTCTCATTCCGATACTCACCTCATTTTATTTTCCAATAACTATCTAAATATTTTTGATATTGAGTTCGTGCAACATAACCTAACCATAACCTTTTAGGTGCTTGTCAAGCCTCTCACGGCGATAGTCAATTCTTTTTATAATGACTTGCCTCTATTGTGAGTATTTTACCATTTTGATATTTAAGTATTTTATTAAATTTACCTCACATAAGCCAACTTGTGCTATCTACCGAGTAAAAGGGGTATGTTTTTAGGTATTGATTTATAGTTACTCCAAATCAATGAAACTTTGTTTTATATTTCATACCAATTTTAAAGCAAAAGTTATAATACTTCTCTATTATATTTTTCTTAAAACCTCATCAAGCAATACCTCATAAAGCTATATAAGGGTATTTTTCACAATAATACTCTAATAGTTTATAGTCCTTATTTAGGAATTCGTTTGCGTGATAAACTGGTAAGATATATTTTCAAGTTTCTTTTTCCAAATATTCTTGGTGTGCCAATGTTTCCTTAGTATCTAATGTATCTTGATTAGCCAAAACAGTAAAGTATTTATGATAAGTATTTATAAACTTAGCATAATTCTCTAAACTTAATTTTAAACCTCTTGTTCTTATAGCAAAACCTCAACTATCTAAAAATAAGTCTTTAAAGTTCCAACCTTGATTTACAAATTTTCAATTCCATATATCTGCATAAGATACAAGTCAATATTCAATCTCTAATCAAGGGTTTTTGTTAAATAATATTTGTGTTCAAGATAAATATACTTTCATTAGACTTCTATTCAAACATTATGTAAAGCTTGTTTAATTTCCTCAACTCTTTCTGGTATAAGCCTACCATTTTTATTTCCACTTCTTATTTCCTCTATCATTTCCTTACAGTAATCACTTTCTCGAGGGTTAGTTTTAAACTCCTCATTAATACCGTTAAGACTTAAAGCCATTCGCCTTTTAAAACAAGTTGAACAATTACCACAATTATGGTCGTGTTCATCATAACAAGTTGTTGTTTTAGCAAGCTGTTCAGCAGTAATACCATTATCTAATGCTCGTTTAACTACTCAAGTTTTAGTTAAGTGTGAGAAAGGCGTCTTCATTTCTGTATATGGTCTTACTATATTGAATATATAAGTAAGTAATTCAGTAGTCATTTTAAAGAAAGGTTTAGACTTATCTCTTTCCTTTCAGTGTTCTTCTCAATATAAAGCACCAATTCGCACTTCTTCTCACCAATTAGCTCACAATACTCCTAATAAAAGATTTCTTCAAGGAATAATCTGATTTTTCTTATCTACATTAGCAGGTATTTTACTAACAAAATCTTTAATAGATAATTTTATAATTTCATCAGCAAACTCAAAAGAATTAATAGCTTCAAGTTCTTTTTCTGCATAAGGTTGTCCTAAATCAACCCAAATAGGAATAGGCTTATAACCTTGCTTTTTAGCATAATAGTACATTATATAACTATCAAGCCCTCAACTAATCATAATTGCTACTGTTTTCATTATTATTGTTTTATTCAAATAAATCGTAGTTCTGGTTTTCATTCTCTTAACTCCTTTCTACAAGGTATAACATTATAACCAAACCTCTGCATAGTAGTTAATAAGAAACCATAAGTTAATATAGAATAATGTGTCGTAGATTGATAAAGAGAGTATGCTCGTTCGCTTTCTCAGTCTGGAACTGCTATAAATAAGATACCTCATTTCTTTTGTAATTTACTCATATTATACATAAGGTTATATACACTATCAGCGTGTTCAAGAGTATGATTACAGAAGATTATATCTTGATAATTAAATTTATCTCACATTTTATAAAAATCTCCTTTAATAATCTTATCACTCTCAACAGCAGGGTATAAATCAATTCCCTTAGCATTAAATCACCACCTTTCAGCTAACTCTATATTATAGGTATCTCAACAACCTACGTCTAAAAAGGTAGTTAAATCTTCCGGGTAATTCTCCAAATACTTAATTAAGTATTCAAAAGAGGCTTTACGATAAGAATTAATTTTCTCTAATTGTTTTCAATCATAATCGTGTCTAACGATAGATTTAAATCAAAATTTATCAACTCTGTGTGCTAAACTCATTTTTTATTTCAAAAAAGTAAAATATGTTGTCTAAGACAATACCTATATCAGTAATTTATACAAAATTGAAGAACGTCTCCATTGTTTTGACTATCTGCATCAACTCATTCTGGCATAATGTAGATATTATTTCATACTTGTAAATTATTTTTCTCTATATATTCTTGTATTTCATAACAATCTTCTCGTGTTTTTGCGACAAATTTGTAAATAACATTAATATTAGGGAAAACTTTTAACTCATAAGGTTTATTTCAACTACTTTTTAACTTAGGAGAACAATTTATTCTATCTATATATAAAGGAATATCATTACTTCCATTAGTTTCTATCTCAAAAGTAAATGAATTATTTAAACCATTTACTATTTCTTCAATAGCAGATAAAAATAAAGTAGGTTCTCAACCAGTAAAAACAATATTCTTACAATTAAATGTTAAGATTTTGTTAATTAATTGCTTAGGAGTGTATTGACAAATACTTTCTGCATTATTTACAGCATATTTACTATCACACCATTTACAATTAAGATTACAACCAAAAAACCTTATAAATATAGAAGGAGTTCATACACTTGGTCCTTCTCATTGTATAGATAAGAAAGGTTCTTCAGCCAATATAATTTTCATAGGTTATACCATAAACAAAATAAAAATAAAGGAAGTTCGCATACTCCCCCTATTATTTTATTAAATTAAAGAATTCAGCTCTTGTTTTTTCGTTCTCCATAAATGCTCACCTTAAATCAGATGTTTTCATTACAGAGTTTTGTTTTTCTACACCTCTTGCAAGCATACAAAAGTGTTTTCACTCCATAACAACAGCAACTCATTTAGGTTGAAGCAATTTTTCTATACAATCAGCAATCTGTTTAGTAAGTCTTTCTTGATTTTGTAATCTTCTCGCATAGATATTTACTATTCTTGCTAATTTAGAGATACCACAGATTTTCTTTCAAGGTATATAATATACAGAACATTTACCAAAGAAAGGCAACATATGATGTTCACAGAAAGAATAGAACTCAATATCACTTAAACCAACAATTTGGTCTACTTTACTTTCATTTTCAAATACAGTCATAATGTCCTTAGGGTCTTGATTATATCACTCAAAAACTTTTTCCATAGCCTTAGCAACTCTTTTAGGAGTTTCTTTAAGTCATTCCCTATTAATATCTCACTCTATTTGAGATAAAACCATTCTTGTAGCTTCTTCTAACATATTTTTATTCATTTGTTCAGTCATAAGTGCTAAAACTTGTAGGAGTTTCATATATAGTGATCTCCTTTATAGGAAATTCTTTTCTAAACTTATCATAGATAAATTTTGCCATATTTTCAGCAGTAGGGTCTTCGTCCATTTGATAAGTCTTATAACCTTTTTCTTCAAGATATTGTAATACCTCATCTTCAATACAACCTACATATGCGTGGTCCCAATTATCATCTAACCATTCCTTAATAGGTTTAAGTAGTGAGAAATCTCGCAACATTCCTCTTTGTCCTCACTCTTTTTGTAAATCTTTACCCTCTAAAGTAATAAGACATCTATAAGTGTGTCAATGAACGTTATAGCACTTCCCTTGATAGTTAGGTAATCTGTGTGCCATATCTCGTTTAAATTCTTTTGTGATTTTCCACATTAGTTGTTAATAATATATAAAATAAATTTTGTGATTAAATAAATAAGTCCAAATAATACTCATATTCTTATAGCAATAACTAATAATATAAGCAATGTTCAAATAATTTTGTCTTTTAAGTTCATAATTGCTTGTTTTATAAGATATAAACTTGCGAGGGTGAGAGTTGAACTCACTATAACTACCTTATGAGAGTAGCATCTATACCGTTAGATTTCCTCGCATTCCCCCTCTCCTTTTACAGAGAGGGTAGCAAATTCCGACATTCGCCGATAAGCAGTTTAAAGTAAATTGACTTACTCAGGTCAATTATTTATATTCATAGCCTAATCAAGCCAAATCTTTTCTAATGAGTTCAGCCTCTGCCTCGTCCTTAGCAAATACAGTAATCTTAATTTGTCCAATAGAACCCTCTAAATCTTCAAAATCGTCAGGGTTAAAATCTGGAAAGTCAAGTTCTGGAAAGACTTCTTCCTTAGTGAATTTTAAATCTCATAAATTCAAATCTCATAGCTCTGACATTTCATAGTTAAGATTAACTATGTCCCACTCACTCTCATTTAACTTATTGTCCCATATACGATATTTTCTTACTTGTTCTTCGGTAAGATTTTCTACTCTAATACAAGGTGCAGTTTTTAAACCTAACTTTTCAGCTCATAATACTCTACCGTGTCAAGCAACTAATACATTATTCTTATCTATGACAACTGGTTGTAGCCATCAAAATTCTTTTAAAGAGTTAGCAATTCTTTCAATTTGCTCTTCCGTATGAATTTTATTGTTATGTTCGTACGGTATTAAATCTTTTAAAGCAATTTCTTCAATTTTCATATTATTTCTTATCATATAAAACATCATTAAAAGCTCGTTTAAGCCTATCATAATCTGTTTTGAGTTCTTTCATATCAGCTCTCATTTCGTCAAAATCTTTTAATAAACTCATATATGCTTTATCTTTCGCCTCTATATGTAGTTTTAACTTCCTATTTTCTTCTTCTAAGTTCTCTACTCTGTCCAAAGCAAACTTATATGCTGTTCTTAGGTAGTCAAGTTCTGTAATCATTTTTTTCATAATATCTTAGTTAAATCTATCTTTATCTTTTTACTCTTAGCCATTTCCTCACATTTTATAACATATTCCTTTAACATTTCTTCTAATTGCCACTCCTTTATTTTATATATTTCTTTATCATTTATCATTTCTTGCACCTTATCTATTCCAAATTTCTTTATCATTCGCATTGTATAGACTTGATAATTTCCATTGAGATATACATTACAACCTACACACCCCGCATAACAATTCTCCTCATTAAAACGATACTTCATATTACTCCTTTTTATAAAGTGCATATTCTGTGCAGTCTGCCAATCTATTATTTTACCACACAATGGACACCTTACTTTACCTTTATGACTATCTCTTAAACGAATATAAAGCGAAAATACCCTATCAAGTTTCCCCTTTATTTCCTTCTTTGAGTTTTTCATTGAGTTCCTTAATAAGTAAATATCTTTTTACATACTGCTTTGTCCTACTACTCCATACTAACACCTCTATTACTTCCTTTCACTCCCTTATATTCTGTGTCTTCTTTCATAAGATTTTCGCAACCTCATTTCTTTTATACACATACATATTATTTTTGCCGACATATATAATATATTTCTTCTACCTTATACTTAAGTCTATATAAATTACAAGACCTTTTTTATCTTTTTTATACACACTCCAATTTCGTAAGAAATTGCGTATCTATTTGAAATATCAAATTCAAAAAAAGTTGCTTATATATTTTGGAGCTTAAAGCAACCCTTACAACCTGAAAAGTTTAATTGCCATTTTTTTCAACAATTAATTTTTTCAAGTTGTGATTTTTAATTAAAATTCAAGTTGTAATTCTATTGAGTTTAATTCATTAAATTTTTTAATAAGTTCATTGTCTTCTATGTTGTCGTTATAAAAGTCTTGTTTAAGTTGTTGTCGTTTTTCTTTTAATAATAATAAGTCGGGTATGTTCTGAAAATTGCCGTTGTTTTCTAATAAGTCTATGGTATTTTGAATAGCTGTTAATTTTGCTTTTACTTTTTGATAATATGAATACATAATGATAATGATAATAAGATAAAAAAGAAATACCGCTATATAATACCCCTTGCTATACTATATAGCGGTTTAATACATTTAGCAATTCATTAATTCTTTAAATTGTTGTAATAATTCAACCCTTTCTAAATGTAAAGCTTTTCTTTTTTCTGAGTTTTCTTTTAGTTTTTCATTAATGAGTTTTCTTTGTTCTTTTGTTGCCTTGTTTTTTGCTTTTTGTTGTTCTTGTTGTTCTTTTAAAATGGTTTTTGCCATTTCTAATTGTTCTTTTGTCAATTCAACATTTTTTCAAGTTGTTGCTCTTGTTGTTCTTGTGTTTTTCATAATTCTAATACTATAAGATATAAAAAGTATTAAATAGTTGTAATCTTATAAGCACCTATTCTTATTTGATTACGACATTGTTATAATCATTTTTATATAAAATTCAAGAGGAAAAACATATTATTTTTTTTATTTTTTCCTTAGGTTGTAATTAGGTTTTCTAAAATGTATTAATATTTTTTATATAAAATTAAAGGTATTACCTATATAGTAGTTTTAAATATTAATAAATACCTATCAGTACTCGTAGTTATGAATTAATTAATATTTTTTGGTATTGAGTTTGTATAGGTCCGATATGAGATTATAAGGTTTTGATAATTATATAAAACTAATGTTGATAGGTCTTAATATATTGGACTTGTAGTAAAATATTTATGTCTTTTTTTAACTAAAGGTTTTACCAGTCAGTTCTCGATTATGGAAATTGAGTTTTTATTTTTTTATTTTTTTCTTGTCTTGGACTACCCGTCGGACTATGAGTATCTTGTATCTGTTTCTATTTTGAATTATTCAGACCTTTACTTTTTAGTTTTGTTTTTCTGATTTTTTTCTAGTCAGAACTTTCCGATTTTTCTTCAGTCTGTTCTGACCTTTCAGACTTCCTGTTTCTCGTGACTGTTTTGTTTCTGTCCTCGTCTGACCTTTGTTTTTTTCAGACTGTCTTGACTTGTTCTTGACTGACAGATTTTTCTGAACTTCTGTCTGAAGAAACCTGGTCAAAATTTGAACAGTCAGATTCGAGATTAAAGGAAGAATTCCGGGTCTGGTCGCACGCCCCGTAGAATATCAAATTCGCAAAAAATTCCCTCGTGAAATTTCCACCGCGAACTTTCCTCAACTCACTTTATCAACTATTTTCGTTTAAATCTCATTTACAATA
>Ga0265301_10003932_pt1 | contig 15297 bp, 8 predicted proteins | sample AusTroGonzalo_MG_2_FD_193488 | JGI IMG/M metagenome (GOLD analysis project Ga0265301, IMG submission 193488) | Bovine rumen microbial communities from tropical cattle in Woodstock, Queensland, Australia - Gonzalo_04 | ecosystem: Host-associated > Mammals > Digestive system > Stomach > Rumen ...
TTTCGTGCTACATAGGCATTGTTCATGGTGTAAAGGTGGATGCCGTCCACGCCGCTCGCCGTGAGATCGACTATCTGGTTCACCGCATAGGCGATTCCGGCGTCCCTGAGAGCATCGGGATTATGCTCAAATCTCTGCATTATCTTAACGAATTTTTTCGGCAGGCTCGCACCGCAGGTGGTGACCATGCGCTCGATCTGCTTTTTGTTTACGACCGGCATGATTCCGGCTTCGATAGGCACATTTACCCCGGCAGCCCTCGCCTTCCAGAGGAATTCGTAGAAGGAAGAGTTATCGAAGAAAAGCTGGCTTATAAGGTGGTCCGCACCGGCTTCCACCTTTATTTTAAGGTTCTGGATGTCCTCCTCAAGAGTATGAGCGTCCGGGTGGCACTCGGGGTAGCAGGCTCCGGCAATGTCGAAGTCTCCCTGCTGCTTTATGAAGGTGATGAGGTCGCTGGCGTGAAGGAACTCCTTCTTTGGCGGTATATCGGGATTTATGTCACCTCTGAGAGCGAGTATGTTCTCAATGCCCCGGCTTTTTATCTCGGTGAGAGTCTCCGTAATCTCCTGCTTCGTATAGTTTATGCAGGGAAGATGTATCATGGGAGTAACGCCGTTCTCCTTTATCCGCGAGGCTATATCGCAGGCAAGGGCGTTATTACAGCTTCCGCCGGCGCTGAAGGTAACGCTGATGAAGTCAGGCTTCAGGTTCCTCAGCTCATCAAGGGTGTTGTAGATAACGTCTATGGAGCTCGACTTCTTAGGCGGGAACACCTCGAATGAAAAGACGGTTTTGTCCTTGAATTTATCCTTAATATGCATTATACTCTCCTCCTGAGTTTCAGTCTATGGACCAGTCTATGGCTTCCATGCCGTTGTGGCGCAGGAAGTCATTGGCTTTTGAAAAATGCCGGCAGCCGAAAAAGCCATTGTACGCCGACAGCGGACTGGGGTGAGCAGCTTTCAGCACAAGGTGTGCCGGATTGGTTATGTACTGCTGCTTTGACTTGGCGTCGCTGCCCCAGAGCATGAATACCATCGGCTTTTCACGCTGATTCAGCAGTTTTATCACATCGGTGGTGAATTCCTCCCAGCCGATACCGTGATGGCTGCGAGCCTGATTAGCTCTTACAGTGAGCACCGAATTCAGCAGCAGGACTCCGTGTTCAGCCCACTTGGTCAGCTCGCCGTGCTTTCCCAGATTGTCAACACCTACATCATCTCTTATCTCCTTGAAGATATTCACCAGCGACGGCGGCGGTGCTACGCCCTTTCTCACGGAAAAGCTCAGGCCGTGAGCCTGTCCCTCGCCGTGGTAGGGATCCTGACCGATTATCACGCATTTAACGTTATCGTAAGAGGTCAGCTTCAGCGCATTGAATATATCGTACATTCCCGGGAATATCCGCTGAGTGCGGTATTCGCCGATGAGTGTTTTTCTCAGCTGTAAGTAATAATTCTTGTCGAACTCTCCGCGAAGAAGCTCGTCCCAGTCGTTTCCGAAATTAACCATAAACTCACCCGTATCCTGTACCGCCAGCGCGGTATCTGAAAATTACAGGCGGCATCCAGAACTCCGCAGGCAGACAGAATCTCCCGTTATCGAAGTATCCGCCATATTATCCCCTGCGGCAGCCCGAAATAGCCGCCTTATATTTCTATGCTCTTCTGTTGCCGCAAATGCGGCACGATGTCAGTTAATAATAGTATCTCCGTAATACTTGAACTTTACCAGCATATTTCTCCGGTATGTCAGCGAGCCCTGCTGATTGAACGGCACCTTCTCATATGAGGCTGCCGAGCACTCTATTTTCAGCTTCTGACCTTTTCGCGTAACGAAAAGCAGCTCATAGTATTCGTCCTCGATGCGCTCCTGACCGGTGCTCTCGATTATCCTGTTGCGCTTATCACATTTACGTACCAGTGTAGCCATGACCACTATGGGCTCAGAGGTGTACTTCTGCTCAGGTACAGCAGGCTTTGCGCTGCGCTGCACCGCGGAGGCGCTTGCGCCCCCGCTCCTGCCGTCATCAAGGAACATGGTCATAAAACGCCTGAACGGGCTTTTGCCGCTGAACAGCAGTATAACGATCAGGAGCACGACAGCGATGCCGCCGAGCATAATAAGCAGATTTTTCAGCTGTTCAGTCATAGTTTCCATCCCTTTCCTCAGCTGCCGCGAAATTAGCAGTTCCAACAGACGTACAGCATTACTTACTAATATTATAATATATTTTCGCTGATTTTGCAAGATATATTTGCAAATTTCGTTGTATATGCTCATTTCAGCAAAATTTGACCGGCAGTATTCACTGCTCTCCTTGCTATTTGAGGAAATTTGTGATATAATGTATTCGATTTCAAAGTGAAACTCCGGAGGTAATCATGCAGAAAATACTCGGGCATATGCGAAAGGCTATACAGGAATACGATATGATACAGGACGGCGACCACATCTGCGTGGGAGTCTCCGGCGGCAAGGACAGCGTTGTGCTCCTGAACGGTCTTGCACTGCTGAGGCGCTTCATCGGTATTGACTACCGGCTGACCGCCGTAACACTCGATCCCGCTTTCGGCGGCGTAAAGGGAGACTACACAGAGATAGCTTCCCTTTGCGAAAAACTCGGCGTAGACTACAAGGTGGTGGAGACCGAGATCGGCAGCATAGTTTTCGATGTCCGTAACGAAAAGCACCCGTGCAGTCTGTGCTCCCACCTGAGACGAGGCGCACTCCACGACGAGGCTGTAGCACTTGGCTGCAACAAAATAGCCCTCGGTCACAACTACGACGACTCTGTGGAGACCTTCATCATGAACCTTTTCTCTGAGGGGCGTATCGGCTGCTTTTCTCCGGTAACTCACCTTGCCAAAAAGAACCTGTACATGATACGTCCGCTGATACTTGCCGAAGAAAAAGAGATACGCCGCGCATCGAAGAATGCTCAGCTGCCCATAGTCAAATCAAAGTGTCCGGCAGACGGACATACCAACCGTCAGCGCACAAAGGAGTTCCTCCGGGAAATGGAGCACTCCGACCACGGCTTCAAGGACAGGATATTCGGTGCTATGCGCCGTGCGAATGTGGACGGCTGGGGCGGCGTCAACTACGTCCCACCTGTGCGCAAGGACGATTATTAAGAAAAAAAGGCTCTCCTTAATGGAGAGCCTTTGATTTATTGCGTATTACTGCGACTAATTAATTAGTCCTCTCTCTTTCTGAGAGCAAATGCAGCACCTACTGCAACTGCAAGACCTGCAACTGCAACGCCTACGCCCTTAACACCTGTGGGAGGTGCATCGTTCTGAGAAGTTGTTGTTGACTCAGGAGCAGCTGTTGTCTCAGCAGCAGTTGTTGTTGTCTCCTCAGCTGTTGTTGTCTCAGTTGTAGTTGTTGTAGTAGTTGTAGTAGTTGTAGTAGTTGTTACTTCACCCTTGATCTTGATGTAACCATCCTGGAGACCCTGTGTGAATACCCAAGCCTGCATGAGCTTACCGTCAGCATTGTTGAGTGAGTTTGTGAAGCAGTCCTCAGCTGTGGGGTTGCTTCTGTAATCGAAACCGATTGCAAATACATCGCCGGGCTGTGCATCAGCAGGAACCTTGAAAGTAGCTGTTGCGAGAACGCCGTTTGTACCGTAATCCTCGTCGCAAGCACCTGTGATGAATGCTACGCCTTTTTCGATGTCCTTAGATGTGAAAGAGAAGCCCTCGATAGCAGGACCGTTAGCAAGAGCGCCACGCTTAGCAGCTACGAGCTCAAGCTTTGAATCGTAAACGATGTGGAGACCGAAAGCGCCGAAGCTGTCTTCGCCCTCAGCAACGTTGATGTTAACCTTCTGCTCAGTACCAGCCTGATCAGCCTCGATCTCGATCTTGTCGATAGAAACGATGGGCTTGATCTTAGCTGTGGAGGGATCAAGATCGCCTACGGGGTACTTAGAACCGTCATATGCAAGAGCAGCTACGGATGAAGCTGTTACTGCAACTGCAGATACTGCGAGAGCAGCGAATGCGCTCTTAAGAATATTCTTCTTCATTGTAATTCTTTCCTTTCAGATATAGTGAGAATTTTTATATGTTCCCTGCCGTTTTTCACGGCAGGGATAACATGACTTTAATTAGCCTTCGAGAACCTTAGCCCAAGTTGCCTTACCAGGCTCATCGTTACCGGAAACGAGTGCGTAGTACTTGAGGAATGCAGAAGCGTCTGTTGCGCTTGCCTGTCTCTTGAGCTCGCCGTCGTTTCTGCCGATCTTACCAACGCTCCAAGCGATGTCAGCATTTACATCGTTTCTAACGTCGCCGAGGAATGCAGCGAAGTTATCGTAAACGCCAGCAGGATCAGTTACGAGTTCGTTCTCGCGGCAAAGTGTAACTGTGAGAGGATCAACCTCTGCGCCGTCCTTACCGGAAGAAAGCTCTGCGTAGTACTTAAGGATGTAAGAAGCATCAACGGCTGTGAGCTTACCATCAAGGTTAGCATCGCCCTTGAGGCCGATGTAAGCAGTAACTGTACCTACTGTTGCACCCTTAGCGAATACAACGTTGCCCTTTGAGTCCTTGATGTCATCAGTAGCAACTACGGGAACAGCGTACTTGAAGTCCTTGCTGTCAGCACTGTATGTGTTGGCAGGAGTCTTGTCACCGTATGTGATGCTGGAAGTGAGGTCGATTGTCTCAGTCTCGGGAGCAAGGTCAACCTTAGTTCCGTCAGCCTTTGTGTAGCCCTTTGCGTATGTAACAACGAGCTTAGCTGTCTTGATCTGGCCAAGAGCAAACTTCTCATCGATCTCAGTATAGAAACCGTAGTCTGCGCTGATCTCAGGGAGAGCGCTCTTGAAAGATGTAGTAACTACAACGTCCTCAGGAATTGAAGTTGAAGTTGTAGTAGTAGTTGTTGTTGTAGTTGTTGTAGAGGAAGATGTAACAGTCTTGGGCTTAGTTGTGATCTTTCTCTGGATCTTGACATCAACAGTAGCTGAACCAGACTCAAGTTTTGAAGCGTCAGCAGTTACTGTGAAGATCTTGTAGGAGTCAACGTACTCTGTGTCATCGTGAGTAGAGTCGTAAGCTTCCTTAACTTCGAGAGCCTCAGCATCAGCGAAGATACCCTCGAGCTTGAAGTTGCCTGTCTGAGCCTCAACATTGATGCTTCCGAGAGAATCAGCGAATGCGCCGATCTGATCAGCAGTTATATCAAATGTGTAAGGTGTAGCGTTCTCAGCCTTAGCCTTGTAGTCATTGAAGTACTTAACAAGTGTAGCGTTTGAAGCGATCTTAGCACCTGACTCAGGGATAGATCTGTTGTACTTAGCGAGCTGCTTGTTTACATCAGCGATAACAGCTGAGAATGTATCATAGCTCTTGGACTTCTTCTCCTTAGGTCCGTTAGCGAACTTTGTGAGAGCGTTGCCAGCCTTGTTAGCGATCTTGTTGAAATCAGCCATGTTGCTGTCAACTTCAGCCTTAGCGCCAGCCTTGTCCATACCGATTGCATCGTCAACGCCGTCGATAGCGTCATATGCAGCCTGCTTGAATTCAGCGAGCTTGTCCTTTACGTACTTAACAGTATCAGCAGCGCCGTAAACAGCCTTGCTGCCTGTAGGACGGAACTCGTAGTTTGCAGTTACCTTTGTGCCGGCATCGAGCATAGATCCGAGAACCTGTACCTTGATAGTACCGGAAATGTCAATCTTAGCGAAGTTAGCCTTCATGCTGTCAGCAAGCTCAGGTACACCGTACTTGTCAGCAACCTGCTTAGCCATCTCAGCGAAAGACTTCTCAAGATTCTCGTTGAAAGCCTCTGCAACGTTACCGAGCTTAGCGGTAACAGTAATGTCGCCGTTCTCGTCTACGTTGTACTCAACCTTCTCGAGCTTGGAAGCGATAGCCTTTGCAATCTCCTTGTAGCTGCCAGCCTTGTCAGCTACTGTGTTGATGATAGAATCAACATTAATTGTGCCGGACTTGTTTGCAGCCTTATCAAGGATAGCAGCTGCCTGGGTGTTCCACTGTGAATAACCTTCGAACTCTGTAGGATTGATATAAAGAAGAGTATCGAGTGTTACTTTCTCTGATGCAGCAGCAGTAGTAGATGTCTCTGCAGCCTTATCATCAGCAGCGAAAGATGAGTAAGTCAGACACTGTCCGAGAGCGAGCGGAACAGTTGCAACTGCTGCAGCAGCTCTCTTGAATAATGAATTCTTCATTGTTCTATACCTCTCTAACATATTTTTTACCCTACGGCAGCATTATCGGAGAAGGATTGTGCTGTTATCGGGCGCAATTTCGGGGGTTACTTACGCTTACACGTATAGTTCACCCAGAAATTTATAAATACATTTTATCACATTAATAACAATAAGTCAAGTAAGAGACTGCAATTTTTTCAAAAATTATTGACGATTAATATTCCCCATTTTTGTGCTTATTTCACAAGTTAAGGTTTTAACAGGACGTTGTTATCAATATGGCGGAGTTTTCGGCGCATTATTCGTATATTCTGGCTCATTCCCGAGTCCGCAGATATATTATATATCACCTTCCGGCGGGTGTCAAGAAGTAAAGAATGGCAAAAAAGCAGGTCCGAAGACCTGCTTTTTTGTAATTTGCTTTTATTCTGCCTTTTCGCCGAATCTATCGGGACAGCAGAGATCCCAGACTTCCTGTACACCAGCCGCATCGAGCTCAGCATTATTGGAACGTGCTGTTGCTTCTGCATAGAATTTGAGGACAGCAGCCGCATCCTTAGCGTCTACGTGTCTGTCATTCTTAGACTTGCTCCAGTTTGCGGGATCCCACTCGTTCTCGTTTACGTCTGCGAGCATTGCGCACAGAGTATCGATAGGATCAGTGGGCTCCTTTACGAGGTTCAGCTCATCGTTGAATGTGAGTGTAACTGTGTCAGCGTCAACTGTTGCACCGTTCTCACCGGATGAGAGAGCACTGTAATACTTGAGGATAAGAGAAGCGTCCTTAGCGTCGCATCTGTTATCGAGGTTTACGTCACCCTTAACGCCGATGTAAGCTGTTACATAAACAGGCTTGCCGTCCTTGCCGGTCATAGGCTGGCCGTCGTAGTAAAGAACGATATCCTTGTCGTAGGTGAAGTTCTTGCGCTCGGGATCGTATACGCTTGCAGGAGTCTGATCGCCGAAGCCAAGAAGCTTAGCATCGTACTGATCAGTTACATCCTTCTCGGTACCGTCCTCATATTTCTCCATAACAGTTACCTTGGTAACCATGTCTGTGGAGAAGCCCTTTCCGTACTTCTTGCCATCGTCGTGGCTGAAGTAGTAACCGGGCTTTGTCTCAACGATAGCATAGATGTCGGATTCCTCACCGAATACTAAACCGGTGGAAACGATGATCTTGCCGTTGAATACGTATACCTTATCGGTAATGTTAGCGTTGTCTGCGCCTGTGATGGTCTGATCTGTGATCTCGAAGTTGTACTCACCAGCCTTAGCTGTTGCAGGTATCTGAACATCGAATGTAGCCACGATCTTGCCATTTACAGTAGGAACAGCAGCAGCGTTCTTGAATGAGTAAACGCCTGTTGCAGCATCAAGAGCGATCTTGCCGGTATATGCGTCAGAACCGCTTACGCCGGAAACCTTCCAGCCCTCGGGGAGCTTAACCTTGAAGTCAGCGCCTGCAACTGCGAGAGCAGTTTCGTTAGGATCGAGAACTGTGTAAGTCATCTTGACTGTCTTGCCAGGGTTGCCCTTGACTGTGTCACCCATCCAGATAACTGCTCCTTCGGGAGCTGTTACGATAGGACCGGTTGTAACCTCTGCTGTTGTAGTAGCAGCAGCTGTTGTAGTTGCGTTGTTAACGATGATAGCACCGTCAATTGTGAGGATGTTCTTGGAGATGTCTTCCTTGCCTGTTGTAGATGCTGAGAAGAAGTCCTTGTCAGCAAATGTTACAGGATACTTGCCGGCAGCACAATCAGCAGGAACCTTGAAGGTGAGTGTCATAAGAACTGCACCGTCTTCAGCTACTACGCCTGCGCCATCAGCTGTCTCGAATGCGATCTGTCCCTTAGCAGCGTTCATGTCAACCTTGCTCTTGTAAGCAGCTGAAGTCTCAGAAGCCTTAACGAGCTGGATGGGTGCGAAGCCGCCTACTGCGAACTGACCGCCTGCTACTGCAAGCTTAACAGCATTGGGATCCTTAACGAAGATGTCGAGAGCGACCTCATCGCCGGGATTAGCCTCAACTGTGTCGATCTGCCATACGATAGCACCGGAAGGAGCTGTTACGGCAGTTGTAGTTGTGGTTGTTGCTGTGCTTGATGCAGTTGTAACATCAGACTTAACGATGATAGCACCGTCAACTGTGAGTACGTTTGCAGAAATATCTGTTCCCTCTGTTGAAGAAACGAAGAAGAATTCCTTGCTGTCGAATGTTACAGGGTACTCACCATCAGGACAATCAGCAGGAACTGTGAATGTCATTGCCATGAGTACAGCGCCGTTTTCTGCAACTGCGCCTTCGCCTGACTTAGTAGCAAATGCGAACTTGTTGTTAGCAGCGTTGAAGTTCATGTCTGCCTTGTAAGCAACTGAGCTTGCTCCAACAGTCTTGAGTGTAGGAGGAGCAGTTGCCTTGATAGCGAACTGACCGCCTGCTACTGCAAGCTTAACAGCGTTGGGATCCTTAACGAGAACGTTAACTGTAACCTCTTCGCCGGGCTTAGCCTCAACTGTGTCGATCTGCCATACGATTGCACCAGCAGGTGCTGTTACGGCAGTAGATGTAGCAGCTGCTGTTGAAGTTTCAACTGTTGCTGTTGTAGTCTCAGCAGTTGTCTGTGCACCAGATGTAGTAACTATGTCATTCTTAACGTGGATAACACCGTCTGTGAACTTGATGTTCTTAGTGATGTCAGCGCCTTCTGTGTTACTGATGAATGTGTCAGACCAAACTACATCGTAGTCGCCCTCAGCACAATCCTCAGGAACCTTGTACTCAAGAGTGAGTACAACAACCTTATCAGATGCAGCTACGCCCTTGCCCTTCATCTCAGCAAATGCGAACATCTGAGTAGCGTCATTTGCTTCGATAGTAGCACCGTAAGCGTCTGTGCCTCCGATAGAAACATACTTGATAGGTGAATCAGCCTTGATGCTGAACTGAGCACCTGCAACTGCAAGCTTAACAGCGTCAGGGTCTGAAACGACAGCTGTGAGCTTAACTGTGTCGCCGGGCTTAGCAGTAACTTCATCAAGAGCCCATGTGATCTTGCCAGCTACGGGCTTTGTAACCTTGATAGCACCATCTGTGAGCTTAACGCTCTTTGTGATATCAGCGCCGTTAGTGTCGCTGATGAATGCGTCAGACCACTTAACAGGGTATGTACCCTCTGCCAGATCAGCAGGAACTGTGTACTTGAGAACAAGTACCTTAGCGCCGTCAGCAGCCTTCTTGCCTACGCCCTTGTTCTCGCCGAATGCCATAGCCTGAGTCTTGTCGTTGACCTTGAGCTCAGAGCTGTAAGCGTCGGAACCTGTTGCGGAAGCAAACTTAACCTTGTCAGCCTTGATAGCGAACTGAGCACCTGCAACCTCGAGGTCGGAGTTCTTAGCTACAACATTAAGTGTAACTGTCTCGCCAGCCTCAGCCTCTACCTCAGGAATGATCCACTCTACTTCGCCTGAAACAGGAGTTGCAGTTGTTGAAGCGGAAGCTGTTGTAGTGTCAGCAGCTGTTGTAGTGTCAGCAGCTGTTGTAGTGTCAGCAGCTGTTGTTGTATCAGCAGCTGTTGTTGTGTCGGCAGCTGTTGTTGTGTCGGCAGCTGTTGTTGTATCAGCAGCTGTTGTTGTGTCGGCAGCTGTTGTTGTAGCAGCAGCGGTTGTTGTAACCTTGTCGCCAACAACGATAGTACCGTTTTCAATAGAGTAAGACCACATATCAGAGTTCTTACCCTGCTTGTAGATCTCGCAGTTTGCGAAGTCTATCTTGTATGTGCCGTCTGCACAGTTATCGGGTACCTTAACGATGAATTCGAATACTACTTCACCGTCTGTACCAACAACAGGCTCGCTCTTGCTGTCAAGAGAGATGAAGCTTGCCTGATTTGTTGCTTCGTTTACGTCAACAGTAGCGTTGTCATAAGCAGGAGCGCTTGTATCGAATGCTGTGATCTCGAGAGGAGAATCAAGCTTGAACTTAACGTCCATAGAAGCAACAGGGTGGCTGTTGCCCTTAGCGAGCTTAACATCAACTGTTACCTCATCGCCGGGCTTAGCTGTGTACTTGCCGAAGTCGAATACGATCTCTCCCTCTTCCTTGGGAGTATCGCCGCCTTCGCCAACGATGATGATACCGTTGTTTACGCCGTAGGACCACTTTTCGGAGTTCTGACCGCTCTTGAAAATATCACAGTAGTCAAAGTTTACCTTATAAGTGCCGTCCTTGCAGGTATCGGGGATACTTACGATGAAATCGAAAACAACTGCACCGTCTGTACCAACGATAGGCTCGCTCTTGCTGTCGAGTGAGAAGAAGCTCTGCTGGTATGTCTCCTCGTTAGTGTCGATAGTTGCATCGTTGAAAGCAGGGCTGCTTGTATCGAATGCAGTTATCTTAAGGGGACTGTCGAGCTTGAACTTAGCGTCCATAGATGCAACAGCGTGGTTGTTGCCCTTTTCGAGCTTAACTTCAACTGTTACGTCGTCGCCGGCATTTGCCTTATATGTACCGAAGTCAAAGATGATGTCTCCGGTAGCAGGAGCAGCTGTTGTTACCTTAGCAGTTGTAGTCTGAGCTGCTGTTGTCTGAGCAACAGTAGTTGTTGTCTCAGCCTCAGTTACATTGTCACCGATCTTGATGGTACCTCCCTCAACGGAATAGGACCATGTGTCGGAATTCTTACCGCTCTTGAATATCTCGCAGTTCTCAAACGTTACCTTATAGATACCGTCCTTGACATCTGAGGGGACCTGTACGAGGAAGTTGAAAACGTTCTCGCCGTCTTTACCAACGATAGGCTCGCTCTTGCTGTCAAGTGAGAAGAAACTCTGCTGATATGTAGCTTCATTTGTATCGATCGTTGCATCGTTGAAAGCAGGACTGCTTGTATCAAATGCAGTGATCTTGAGGGGACTGTCAAGCTTGAACTTAGCGTCAACAGAAGCAACCGGGTGGTTATTTCCTGCCTTGAGCTTTACTTCAACATTGACTTCATCGCCCGCTTTTGCTGTGTATGTGCCGAAATCAAAAACGATATCACCATTGGATACCGGAGCACTCTTATTTGCAGAAACATCTTTTACATCGCCTATACTAATGTTAGGCTGCACAGTGGTAACACCACCGGCAGCACTAACTGACGAAGCAAATGCACTTGTCATGAGCGTTCCGCCCATGACAATAGATGTTACTGCAGAAAGCAGTTTCTTCATCAGTGCATTTCCTTTCCGAGCTTACGCTCTATTTGATTTTACTCTTACTTGGTTGTTACAGGGAGAGTTACGTAACCGTCAAGACCGATGATGTGCTTGATGATAGCCTCAGAGTCAGCAGAGTCGAGACCATCGCCGCCCTTAGCGTCGCAGCAGTCAGCGTTCTTCTTGCCCTGTGCGTCGAGCTCGTAAGTATTTGCAAGCTGTCTGTTTACGAGAACAACGTCAGCGATGTTTACCTTACCGTCGCAGTTAGCATCACCGTAGAGAACTCCATCGGGAGTTGTAGCAGTTGTGCCGGACTGTGTGGTTGTTGTAGCAGCTGTTGTGTCAGCAGCTGTTGTAGTGTCAGCAGCTGTTGTAGTATCAGCAGCAGTTGTTGTAGCAGCTGTTGTAGTAGTATCAGCACCGGTTGTAGGCTCACCAACAGTGATCTCACCGTTAAGAACTGAATAAGTCCACTTGTCAGAGTTCTGACCGCTCTTGAAGATCTCACAGTTATCGAAGCCAATCTTGTATGTGCCGTCCTTTGCATCATCAGGAACCTTTACCATGAGCTCGAATACTACTTCGCCGTCTGTACCAACGACAGGCTCGCTCTTGGTGTCAAGAGAGATGAAGCTTGCCTGGTATGTATCCTCGTTAGCGTCAACAGTAGCGCCGCCGAATGCAGGAGCACTTGTGTCGAATGCATCGATTGTAAGAGGCTTGTCGAGCTTGAACTTAACGTCCATAGAAGCAACGGCATGGCTGTTGCCCTTAGCGAGCTTAACGTCAACAACAACGTCTTCGCCAGCCTTAGCTGTGTAGTTGCCGAAATCGAATACGATATCGCCGTCAGCAGCAGGAGCTGTTGTAGCAGCAGCTGTTGTTGTAGCCTCAGCTGTTGTGTCAGCAGCTGTTGTTGTAACTGCAGCTGTTGTAGCAGCAGTTGTTGTAGTAGCTGCATCACCGATGGTGATTGTCATCTCGTTGAGAACGAGGTTCTTGAGATCGCCGATGTTAGCATATCTCTCGTCAGTCTCGATCATAAGAGCAGGGTTGCCCTGAGCGTCCTTAACGTAGTTGCAGTACTGGAGCTTGTAATCGCCAGCAGCTGTTCCCTTGGGGAATGTTACATCGAATACGAATACAGGATAATCATCAGACTTAGCACCTGTCCATGAATAGCCCTGAGGAGCTGTCCAGCCGTAGCCGATGTAGTAGTTCTTAGCACTTGCAGCATCCTGGTGATCGTCAACTGTGAGCTGTGAAGTACCAGTAGGTGTGTACTTCTTCATCTTGTTAAGACCAGCAGCGAATACGATAGCATTCTTGGTCTTGAGAGTCTCTCCTGCTGCGGAAGTAACAGTCTGCTCCTCATCGAAGTAAGCCTTAGCGGGATCGATAAGGTTGAAAGTAACGTTCTTAACGTCAGCCTGATCCGAGTTGATGGTCAGCGGGATAGACATTGTCTGTGTGTCGGCAGTAGCCTCAGTGAGGTATACTGCACAGGGAACTGTAACATCGCCGGCAGCGATGTCATCCTTAGAAATAGTTACTTTGTTTCCGTCAGCTGCGTACTTTGAGCCAGACTGAGCATAAGCCTTGATAGAAAGAGTCTTAGTAGCATCAGCAGCGCTTACAGCAGGGGCAGCAACGCTTACCATGGTTGCAGCCATACACAGTGATGTGACTGCAGAGACAAACTTTTTCATCTGTAATAATTCCTTTCTTTAGGTTTTCAGCCTATTACTAAACTAAATTTAATTGGGTTTGTATTCCTTTGTAAGGGGGACAAATCAGATAATCATGAATTAAAGAGTAGTTACAAGACCGAGCTTGTACTTCTGGATCTGCAGAGCATCCTTGTTTGTGAGACCATCGTTGTTGCCTACAACGTCGCCATTGATCTCGCCCTGCTTTGTGATACCGTCGGCTTTACCCAGACCGTATTTATCAGGGTTGGAAACAGACTGCATGATAAGTACAGCATCTGCGAGGTTTACCTGCTCATCACAGTTAGCATCACCGCGAAGAGTTGCATTACCACCGGTTGAGCCCTGAGCACCTGTTGTGTTCTCATTAGCTGAAGTGGTTGTAGCAGCAGAAGTAGTAGCTTCAGTCGTAGCCTCTGTTGTAACAGGTGTTCCAACAGTAACGCTTCCGTTAACAGCCTTGACCTCATACTCGATCTGCTCGTTGTTCTTCAGGTAACCGCAGCTGATCTTGTCGTTCTTAACTCCGGAGCCGGAATATGTGTCACGAACTGTGGGAACCAGTTCGATCTTCGCAACTGCACCATCCTTAGCGCTGCTGTTAACAGTACCGCTGAGTGTACAGAACACGCCGTCCTTAGTGATCCAATACTTGGAATCCTCCAGCATTGTTGTCCAGAGCAAGTTGATTGAACCCTCGCCCTTCACGCTGTCGAACAGCGGCTGTGATGATGCTGATGAATCAGCACTGTCTGCGCCGGTCTCGGTGATAGCACCTGCCTTTACAGAATCGATGGTAATCAGACTGCTGTCGTACTTGATAGCAAAATCAACAATCGAAATACCAGCTGACGGAATGTCACCTATTGATACGTTCACAGTGAACTTCTCCCCTGCCTTAGCTGATTCCTCGCTAGCGGATATCTGCACTGTTTCGCCAGCGGCAAATACAGCCGGTGCAAGTGAGCAAACGGAAAGTGAAAGCATCGAGGCGGCGATAGCTCCGACGACTATCTTTTTTGTCTTCATTGATTTTTCCTCCTTTTTCAGAATATGTTATATAACAAAGGAACGGTTGCCCCTTATTATATCGTATGAAAGATGTGCGGACAAATCCGCAGCTGCTCCGGAGCTTCCGGAGCGCCGGACGGCGAATGCCTGCCGCCGGGGTATAAACGCAGGAAATCCCGTAGCTTCGCGGCGTATGTACACGTCTGCGGGCGCACGGAAAGCAGCTGAGCCGCCTGAAAGAGCGTACAACTGAGTGCATAGAACACAGTCAAACGGGCACAGTTTCTCCCAAGTCTATACTATTCTTGAATTCATTATATATCAGCGATAAAGAAAAGTAAATAGGTTTATGCCGTTTTTGGTATTTTATATAAACAGGAAAAGTAATTTTTGCACGCTTTGCACAATAGTGATTTTTGGTAAAAAAGTGACCAAAGCGGCAATTCTTAATTTTCCTTGAATATATCAAATTATTTATCCAACTTCTGAAATTCCTTCGGGATGGCAGTATCTATGATGTTGTTCACAACGTCCCAGCCGAACTCGGTGTAGGTGCCCTGAGGTATCGCATAGGGCAGAGCATGGCGCTCGGCAAGCTCTGGAGTGTACTGGCTGTAAGGATAGATACGCAGGTTTGCGAAGTGCTCATCCTCATACTGGACGATAGTGGGGATAGCTCCCACGTTTTCCAGCGTTACCTTGTTTGTGTCGCCGTCCACGACTATATCGAAATCAGCGATCTCGCCCACAACGTTGAAGTTATCGGTCTGAGCGCAGATAAAGTTGCCCATTGAGTAGTAAACGAAGCCCTTGGAGCCGTCCTCTCTGGTTATCCACTCCATAGTCTGGGGAGTGTGAGTATGGCAGCCGAGGATCACATCAGCGCCCCAGTCCACCATTTTCTTTGCCAGTATCTTTCTGTCCTCGCCCACCTCGAAGGTGTCCTCGCCGCCCCAGTGAGCGGAAACAACTACCACATCGGCTAACTGTCTTGCTTCCTTGATCTGGCGCTCGATGACGCCCTCCTCGGAATTCTTGATGACTCTGAGATCCTCACCTATGAGAAGGTCATCGAAGCCGTTGATGTGCTCGCAGTATGCAAGGAATGCCATTTTCACTCCGTTGACCTCGCGCACACGGATGCGGTCGGCATCCTGCTGGTTGAGGTAAGCTCCG
>Ga0265301_10003933_pt1 | contig 15294 bp, 9 predicted proteins | sample AusTroGonzalo_MG_2_FD_193488 | JGI IMG/M metagenome (GOLD analysis project Ga0265301, IMG submission 193488) | Bovine rumen microbial communities from tropical cattle in Woodstock, Queensland, Australia - Gonzalo_04 | ecosystem: Host-associated > Mammals > Digestive system > Stomach > Rumen ...
CAACAGCAGTAGCTGTCCTTTCGAACACGCCTCGAAATACACCCCACCAGGTTTGTAGTAACGCTCATGCGGTGAACCTTCCTTGGGAAAACCGTCGTTGAGCAGCACCACTAGCGGATAGCCCTGTTCGCGCAAAGTGCGGGCGATAAGCTGTTCACCCTTACTAATGGCTGCCGTATAGGTGACCGTCCCATTGTGGGCCGCAGCTATCACCTTCCGCAACTTTTTCTGCACCTCCTCGTTAGTTGCGCTTCGCGACATCTCCACCACCTGCTTATCGGGCCAGTCCAAGAGGAAATGATTACCCATCGAAGTAAACTCCAGCCCTGCCGCTTCCGTCTGCCTATGCAAGCGGAAAAGCTCAGGGTGACGGCTCTTGATCCAAAGCCTCCGTGGGTTGTCCTTCACATAGTCAATCATCCGTCTCAGCTGCCCAGGCGCATGCAATATACGCTCATGATAATAGGCCGCGTCCTGTTGCCAGATACTACCCCTGCACGCAAAAATGCGAGCAAAATGCACTCCAGCCGCGTTCTCGCCGCTGCCATCACAACCCCCGTGCACTCCAGCGGCGTTCTCGCCGCTGCTCAAATACATCTCCTTATACACCTTCGTGCACCCACTCTTGAACCCGCGCACCACCGCCCCGATACTCTGCGGCAGCGGCTCCAGCACCTGAATCACCAGATGCACATGGTCAGGCATCACCTTCTGCGCCAGCACCTTCAGGGCGAACCCCTTCCCCGCATAAAACTGCGGCAGCCCGCACACCATCTGACACACGCGACGTCCAAAGGGATTGAGCCTCACGAAAGCCGTCTCCGCGTCATCCCCCTCCAACGTACCAAACAACGGATAGCGTTTTTCCACAGGCAGCGTAAAATGATAGATAGCCCGTCCCTTGTAGTCCCATCCGTTTTCGCGATGGTGTCTCATAGGGTCTACCGGCCTCCGCATTCCTTGTCCCTTATCCATTGTCTGTACCAAATATATTTATATTGTTTTTCCGATACCCCATGCCCGTTACGTGACAGATAAGCTGTCCCTGCTGATTGGTTACGCGCACCTCTACAGAAGGCACCTTGTGGTGGTCACATATACCTACGGCCTCAGCCCGCAACACATCACCCTCACGAGCACTCGTCACAAACATGATGCTGTTACTAATGCCAAAAGTCAGTTGTCCGTTGAAGTTCATCCAAGCAGCAATAGCCAGATCAGCAAGCGTAAACAGCGCCCCACCCTGACACACATTACCGCCATTCAGGTGCATCTCCGTCACCCTCATTTCCGCCACAGCATGCTGCCCGTCCACCTCCGTAATCCTACAGCCAGCATTAGCCGCAAACCTATCCGTCCTATTCAATAATTCCTTTATATCCATGATTGTTATTTATCTGCGATACATCTTTTTGTTTCATTATCCTACTGCCATTTTCTGGGCCTTATCCAAGATAAATCCAGGTATATGATTATGCATGGCCCATGTAATTGTCATAGGCTTGTCACCATGCGATTTGACATAGTCCACCAGCCCTAAACAATAATAAGGTGAGGTGAAACCATATTCATCAACTTTGTGCTCTCTAACAAACAACAAGAACTTGCGACCATTCTTCCTTTGCTCTACATAACGACGTCCGGAATTCTGATGGCTTGCACTATTTTGCGACTGCCAATTGAACAAAGCTTCGTTAATGGCGTAATCTTCGTATTGGGTACTTGGTGAGAAGTCTTTGTCGCTCTTATTGAGTGTCACCCAAAGCAGTTCTGTATTAATGTCATCCAAATTTAAACAGCCACTTTGAGGAATGGCCCCAGCTTTTTCTGCTGTTCGCTTATTGAAAATAGCAAGTTGTTCTTCACGTGTATAACATCCAAACAATTCGAGTACGTTATCTGCGCCCAATTCTGCGATAGGTTTCGTTGTAATCATTAGATGTTCAGACAAGTACTGTATAATCTGACGCAACTCGTCTACAAATAACGGATAAGTGCCAAACTTCTTCAGGCCTTCATCAATGCTGGCAAATCCAAAATAATCTATAGATTTCGCAAACAAATCATAGTAGAGCATCAACGCAAAGGTGTTGTTTTTGGCATTATGCTCATACTCAAATCCGTTATTTATGAGTTTACTGATAAATCCAAGATATCTAACCGAGTTAACATGAATGAGTCGCGACATGTTCCTCTCGAACACTCTTGCAAACTCGTCCACAGGATAGCTTAGCATGCCTGCTTCTCGCAAAAGTGCACTCCAGCATCTTGTTTTGTATATAACGCGAATATCCAAATCGTATTGTGCTAAGAACGTGGGCAGAGTCAAAGGTTTGTCATTATTGACTCTGAATTGACGAACCTCTTGTTTTAGTCGATTCAGATTAAAGATGGCCGACTTGATGTTGCTCATAATGTACTCACGAGCTAACTTATCCATCGTGATGGTACAACCACGAGGCAACATGGTGAAACTCTCTGCCACAGCACTCTTGATGGCTGTCGTAGTAACGTTCTTTGCTTTAGGAATCAATGCCCTGAAACGACTTTCATAGCTATAATTCACATGGGCCTGAGCAACGAAGTCCAATACAGTCAGACACTCTTTATCTGCAGATAATCTCAGACCACGGCCTAACTGCTGAAGGAATATCGTTAGACTCTTCGTAGGACGCAGAAAAAGTACCGTGTCTATCTCTGGAATATCAACGCCCTCGTTATAGATGTCAACCACACAGAGGTAATTGATTTTTCTGGCTCTGAACTGAGTTACGATTTCTTCACGTCGCTCCAAGCTATCTTCACTAGAAAGCATTGCTGCTCGATAGCCAGCCTGACATAGTCCAGCAGCCACATCGCGGGCATGATCAAGCCTTGCGCAGAAACATAGTGCACGGCAATTGTGCTCATCAGACAAATAGCGTGGTAACTTTTCAAGGATAAGTTTTAACCTGTCGCTAGTATTGAGTCTTCTTACAAGTTCATTTTCATCGTAACCACCTTGCGTCCAAGTCACATGACTTAGGTCTGTAGTCCTATCGCCTACACAGAAGTATTGGAAAGGCGAGAGCAGCATATTATCGATGGCTTCAGGCAGGCGTAGCTCGGCTGCAATACGTTGATTAAAGTTCGACAGGTTCACGCCATCAGCACGCTCTGGAGTTGCTGTCAAACCTATCAGAATCTTTGGCGTAAACAAATCGAATACCTTTTGATAGCTGATAGCTTCACTATGATGAGCCTCGTCTACAACAATGTAGTCATAATAGTCAGCACCACATCTACGAAACGTATCGAGATTGGAGTTAAACGACTGAATTGAGATGAACAAATGACTCAGGTCGCCTGATGCTGAGGGTCTATGATCACCCACCCATAGTTCACCAAATTCGTGGACGCCCAATACTGAGCAGAATGTCTTAATGGACTGTTCCAATATTTCCTTACGATGAGCCACAAATAACAATCTATGTCGCTGATTGGCATCATAGAAACGCTTATAGTCAAAAGCTGCAATCACAGTCTTACCTGTACCCGTTGCCGCTACTATCAGGTTCTTATAACTTTGATGTATCTCACGTTCTACTGTCAATTTATCAAGTATCGCCTTTTGGTGAGGCAATACATGAAACTTTTGAAGGATACGACCCACGCTTCTGTTTACTTCATTTCGCTCTGCTATGGCATTTACGAAACGTTCATAATCATAATCCTCGAAATTGTCGCTATTCCAATATGTATCAAACGTGGCAAGGGCTTTCTGAATGATGTGTGGATTCTCTTGATTTGTAATACGCATGTTCCACTCTAAACCCTTTGTAAAAGCGGAGCGCGACATGTTTGAAGAACCAATATATGCCGTATTCATACCACTTTCTCTGACAAAGATATAAGACTTAGCGTGCAAACGGTCCAAATCGCAATTATAGGATACCTTTATCTCAACCTTATTGGGAGCCAGCTGTTTTAGAAAATCAACAGCCTTGGGTTCGCTGGCACCCATATAAGTTGTGGTGATGAGCCTCAATTTCGCTTTTGGTTTTGCAAGGAACTCACGCAAGGCATTCTCAAATATTCTTACGCCAGAAAACCTCACAAAAGCTACAATCCAATATATTTCATCGGCAGTCTGTATATCGCGTACTATCTCACCATCTATCGAGAGATCTGTATTACTGCCAGTAAACAAGTTGCTAACCGTGAAGCCAGAAAGTGGCCGCATAGTGACACGTTGCTTGGCCTGTTCCTTTGTAAGTCCAGCCATATCAACAATACCACTAAGCAGTTCTTCTTGATTCGTCAGCAAGCTATCATCCATGTCACATTGCCAATTCTTATCGATATAGTTCAGTATATCGTTTACAAACTTGAATCTGCCATCAAGCGTTTCAAACAACGAATCATCAGAAAGAAGGCTATTGATTATCTTAGCTACATAGTTCGTCAACAATTTGGGCGCCTCCCCAGAATCAATACTGTCCGTAAAGACATACTTGTCAGATAAAGCTTCCAACTTTCTTCTCAGAGCCTCATATATTAATGATTCGTATATGCCAGACTTTAATTCCATACTTATTTATTATCGATCTTAGATAAAACCAAATTCGCCAAACAAACAGCATATTCAACTTTAGAGCCTTGCGGTTTCCATGCCAATGTAAAGCTTACCTTCACGCATGTTACTTCATAACCATTGTCCGTCCACACCTTCAGTTTGTCTTTACCAGAGGCAGACAAGGCTGCGACATTAACATCTTGTTCATTCAGCAGATATCCGTCTTTATAATGTAGGTTATCACCACTTCTAAGGCGAAGTACAATATCCTTGCGTCCCCTGAAAAAATCAAGCCAGACATCACGCATATTCAAAGCTATCGATATAGAGGAATATTCTGCAGGTGGATTCGTAACAAGATACAGATTACGCTTTGCCCGAGTGAGGCCCACGTAATATGCTCGCACATCATTTACATCCCTTCCGTCTGGAATTGACGACAAAAGATATACGGTATTGAACTCACGTCCCTTTGCTTTGTGAATGGTACTCACAAATACAGAATTATCATCAGCTGTAATGAAGTCCTCAATATCCGACTCGAAGATGTATTCACGCAAGTCGCTACGATAATAGGCTTGATGAGTCATCTCAAAGTCTGAGAAAAAATGTTGCATAACAGTAAGACAAGTGCTTGAGGCATAAGTTTCAAGTGTACGCTGTTTGGCATCATTCCACTTTTCTTTCGAAATGGTCACATCATCATTATCTCCAAGTTGTTTAAGAAAGTAGCGTACTTCAGCAAGATTTCCAAAGCGGAAGCCTCCCATCGATTGCGCAATTGTAGCATGCAAGCCTCTCTGTTCCAACTCGTAAGCCACTTGCATTGTTTCCTCATTAGTACGAGTCAATATAGCTGTACTCCCCTCCACTTTTATTTCTGTACCCAGAAGTGATTTCAAAGTCATTACTTTGCCATCTTCCCCAATTGCAGATTTAATAGAAGAATGTTTCAAACGACCATGAATCCTCTGCACATAGCGATTGGCACAATCAACAATTGCTTTTGCAGACCGATAGTTGTCCGTCATTTCGTACAACTTAGCTCCATCTTGCTCAACTATTGACTGCATATATCGCGAGTCTGAACCACGGAAAACATAAATATTCTGGTCGTCATCACCCACAGCAATAACTCGCATATCTTCATTTTGTCGCATCAGAGCCTGAACTAATCGGAAATCATCAGGTCCCATATCCTGCGCCTCATCAATGACAAGCACACTCTTTGCGATCTTCGATGCCTCTACCTCACCATTTTCTATCATTTCTGCTGCAAGGCGTACCACATCTTTCACCTCCTCCAAATTTCCCTGTTTACCAATAAGATCGAAACTGTAGGAATGGAATGTCTTGATATCCACATAGTGTGCCGCATTATCGACCAGTTCTATAAGTCGTTTTTTGAATTCTGTTGCAGCAGCCCTTGAGAATGTAAGCATCAGCAGTTGCTCGTGTTTTACATCCTCCAGCAACAACAATGAGGCCAGTTTATGTACTAATACGCGTGTTTTACCACTTCCAGGTCCTGCTGCAACAACTATATATTTCGACTCTTTATCATCGATAATCTCACATTGACGATTGGATAGTTCACCAAATAGTTTGTTGTATTTAGCTGGAGTAATATTATGGTCAATTTGTGCTCGACGTTCTTCTTTGAAATACTGATTAATAAACTTACGGAAATCCAATGTAAAGTAGTCATTCACAAAACGTAATGCAGCATCATAGTCACGAACCATCAGATTTGCATACTCTCCCACAATGTGAATCTGACGAATCCGTTGCTTATAGAATTCGTCCAGCATGCGATATTGTTCTTTACTATATCTTGTACGACGGTCGGCAATACGTTCTATCTGCATTGTATTATAGAGAACAATAAAACCACCCTCTATCTTCATCAACTCGGTCTTGGTAAGATACAACAGGGCTTCCTCAATGTCTGCGATTATGGGCTTTTCATGACCAGCAAACATTGTTTCTTGGCAGCTGGAAATAAATTGCTGGAGTAGTTCTACTACAGAAAATTCAATAAGTGTTGTATCCTTACTATTATCTCTCTGAGTACTCAAACGATCAACAATAAACCTGCTAATATCCATTCGTCGTTCGAAGCGACTCTTAGTTGTCTCTTTAGACGACTGAAGTCGAACGTTGACATACCCCGTATTGCTATGTTCTTGTTTGTAGATATATCCTTTTAGCGTCATGAAGTGAAGCAATATCCTCAGACGTTTTACAGTAGAATAAGTCATGCCTGCTTTCTGAGCCTCCTCATTCAGTTCCTTGTAGCTAAATCGACATGACTCTTCTGTAAATTGTTGCAAAAGGAATTGTTCTAATCGCAACATGGTATCAAGGTTTCTTACCGTTGTACTCTTGGTAATCCATGCCTGCATATCGTGGCTATCAGCCAACAGACCATCTTGTCGCATCAGATTGATATTCCTGATGACAGTAGCTTTGTTCATTCCAAGAATATCTGCAAGATAGTCTACCCTACTCTCCGCTTCAGCCCCGCGGCCTTCTGCAGTCGCACGTGCACTAATGAGTGATTTGATGATGCGGGCGGCTTCTTCACGTGACTGTTCATCAAAGAGAGGTGAAATCATCAGCTTACGCCGTGCCTCATCCATATTCTTCACGGCAATACCTGTTGCGAAAACGTGAGGTGAGTTACTACCTCGTTGTATGAATTCTGCATCCTCGAGAGCTGCAATAGCAGCTTTCACACGAGTTTCAATGTCATCTATTTCGTCTCCCCATCCAGCCTGACGTGCTATATCCAATGGCGAACAACTAACTTTATCTCGCTTAGCTGTAAGATCCTTAATAGCCTTCCAAACTTGCTGAATCTCACTAATACTGAGCTTTGTCTGATTGAGAAGTATAAAGTGCTTATCAAGGTCGCTATCAGCATACAGTACAAAGCATTCTGCCTGCATTTGTGGATCTCTTCCTGCACGGCCAGCCTCCTGCACATAATTCTCCAAAGAGTCGCTGATGTTATAGTGAACTACCAATCCCACATCTTTCTTGTCAACACCCATACCAAAAGCAGAAGTAGCCACTATCACCTGTGCTTCGCCACTCATAAAAGCATTCTGATTTTTCACCTTCTCAGCAGCCTCCATCTTTCCGTTGAAAGGCAAGGCCCGAATGCCATCATTAACCAAATGTTGTGCTAATTCACGAGTTCGTTTGGTTCGTGACACATACACTATCGAGGGGCAATCATGCCCAAGTATCAAAGAGCGTAACAAGTTGTATTTCTCGTCAGCAGTATCCGCATGAAGCACAGAGTAACGCAGGTTTTTACGTTCTGCATTGGCTGCAAACACCTTCAGTTCCAGACCCAACTTTGTTCGGAAGTAGTCGCAGATGTCACTAACTACTTTTTGTTTGGCTGTCGCCGTGAAACAAGATACCGCAATGGGCTGTTCCATTTGCTTCTTTTCCTGCAATTGGCGAATGAAATCACCAATATACAAATAGTCCACACGGAAATCGTGACCCCAAGCAGAAAAGCAATGTGCCTCATCTATCACAAAACGTACTACATTGCGCCCCATCAACAAACGCTCAATAGTCTTACTGCGTAACATTTCGGGAGCAATATAAAGCAGATTGGCAGTTCCATCAGCTACCTGCTCTATGGCAGTAGCGCGTTCGATAGGATCTAATAGTCCATTGATGGTCACAGCATCACTAATACCTCGAGCAGCAAGATTATCCACCTGATCCTTCATCAATGATTGTAAAGGCGAAATAACAACAGTTAGCCCATGCATGTTTCGCCCAGCCATCAATGCTGGTAATTGGAACGTAAGACTCTTACCACCACCAGTAGGGAATATAGTTAGCAGGGATTCTCCTCGAATTGCAGACTCCACAGCCTGCTGTTGCATAGGCACACCATCAAAAATGCGGAACTCATCATAACCAAAGAACTCCTTTAATCCAAAGTGGGCATCCATTCGCTGATGACAATACTCACAATCGCCACATGATGCATTGCAAAGCATATTCATGACATTGACGACCTGTGGATAGTTGTGTATCACCCATGCTGGTGTGATAGAAAAAGTATCGTCAGCCCTAATTACTGCCAAACAATAAGCCAGCTCAACAGGATACTGTTTGGCCAAAGTCTCAAAGTCTGCATGACTGCATACCTTCCCCTCGTATTCCTTTAAAATCAGTTGTTTCCAATCTGGTTTAGATGTAAATATGGATGATATCCAACTGACCTTCGGCGAATATCCCATATACTTAAAGAAGCCTCCGAACTCTTGAGTTTCATTTAGTAGGTAATAATAAATCTCTCGTCTATTATCCGATAACTGATTCCAAGCTGTCACTTCATCGTTCAACAAGTCGCGAGCCTTCATCGAATCATTCACAGGATTGTTCAGTTCATCCACCTGCAACTTATCATCTTTTACCAGATGATGATATGGTCGTTTAGGGAACAATAATGGAGAAAGAAACAGCGTATCAACAATAGTATGATTACCTCTCAATGAAGTAAATTTCAGGTCGTGTTTAATAATATTATGTCCACATACTGTATCACAATTTAATACAAAAGCATCGAAGTCAGCCTTGGAATGAGAGTGCAACACGGCACCATCTTCCCTAACTGCTCCATAATCCGCTACCTTCTTCGTCTGCGGATTCACTTCCGTATCAAAAAATACAATCATATCTCCATCTATTGCTCAATGTTTTGCGCTTTAGGTTATCATCCGCAAAGTTAGCAAATAAAAATGAATTTGGGGCGCTTTTGTGAGAAAAAAATGGAAAAAGTACAACCAATCACACCTCTAAGAGTTTCCGGATTAGCGGCACATAGTACTGATGAACCTCCTCAGCCGTTGGGGTGTGAGCACCTGGGAAGTGGAAGGTGGTGGTGTAATGCTCAAGGTATAGCGGCTCGAAATGGGCCAGCGTGTCATTGTCGCCAAAGAGTCCCCAGATGCGGGGGCCGCCTCCTGGTGTGCTGACATCGCCGCTGGGTTCGTCCAGGAACTGATGCGCCTCCATCTCAGCAAACTCAGCTATCAGCTGATGGTCTATCACAAAGTCCTGCTTGCCGTCCTTGCGTGGCGACTTATACTGATGGGCACCAATACGCGGCTTCAGAAATTCCGTCATCATAAAATATGGATTGCCCAGCAAGGCAGGCAGTCCATAGGTGCAAGCCAACATCTGCGCGTAGAACGAGCCACAGCTGTTGCCCACCAGCACGTCGGGTCTCTCCCGCTCTATCAGTTCGCCAATGAACGCTACAGCCTCGCCGGGATGCATCGGCAAATCGGGCGTCAGCACCTCTGCCTCGCCCTTAAACGCCTCTCTCAATGCCACGGCCGGCACACACCGTCCACTAGCAAAGAACCCATGTAGAAACAGTATCTTCTTCATAACAGCAGGCAAAGATACAAAAAAGTGAGCGAAAACATCGCCCTTCGGGCTAAAAAACAAGCCCCCTCTTCGTTCCCCGAGGGGAACACTATAGACAGCAAACTATAGAGGCCCCCTCGGGGGCAGTAGGAGGGGCTTATTTTTTAGGGCTATGACTTGGACGTAAGAGCTCGCTCTTAAAGGCAAAGACATGGCACTTAGCACAGGAGCTCTAAAAGAGCGACAAACATCGGAAAGTGTTCTTTTAGTCGGCGTTCCGCCTTTGGACTCCGCTATGCGCCTGAGCACCTACGGAGCGCAAGAAAAGCGGCAGAGCCGAGCGCTTTCTTGTTTTTGTTTATACAAAGTGTGTCATGAACCTGGTAGGAACCTGGAACATGACACACATTACTTCTTCTTATGATTGAATCTTACATCAGGAACGCCTCGACATCCTTCTCGAAGTCCTTGGGCTCTGTGGTAGGCGCATAGCGCTTGATGGTCTCTCCATCCTTCGAGATCAGGAACTTAGTGAAGTTCCACTTGATGTCGCTATCCTTCTCCACACTCTTACTGATGGCCTTGAAGAGGGTCTTGGCAGCCTTAGCCTTCAGACCGTTGTAATCCTCGGTAGGAGCCTGAGCTTTCAGATACTCGAAGATGGGCTGGGCCTCGGGACCATTCACATCACCTTTCTTCATAATCTGGAAGGTCACGCCGTAGTTCAGTTGGCAGAACTCCTCAATCTTACTGTCTTCGCCTGGATCCTGCTCCTTGAACTGGTTGCAGGGGAAACCGATGATGACCAGACCCTTGTCCTTATACTTCTGGTTCAGCTCCTCCAGTCCTGCGAACTGAGGAGTGAATCCACACTTGCTGGCTGTGTTAACTACCAGCAATACCTTACCCTGAAACTGTGAGAAATCAATCTCCTTACCTTTGCTCGTCTGAGCCTTGAAGTCATAAATCTTTGCCATATCATTAATAGTATATATCGTTCACGACGCAAAGGTAGTGAGTTTGTTTTATATCGCAAGCGATTTATCAAAAAGTTTAAGAGAGTTTAACAATATATCGCCTACGACAAAGTTCATTCACCCCTACCGATTAGTCAAGACCATATAACACTTGTGTCACGGACCTGGTACCTAACACACAAGACAACCTTATTTCCACTTAGATTGTTTTAATAATCCGTTGTAGTTCTTCCAGGAAGCAGGCGGCATGCTTGCCGTCCATCTGAGCGTGGTGAAACTGGAAGGAGATGGGCAACGTGGTCTTCAGCCAACCTTTACGGTAGCGGCCCCATGCCAGAAAGGGATTGTTGAAGATGCCACTATACTGATTGACGATACTGTCGAGCTCCGTGCCTATAACAGCCGATGTACCGACTATGACAGCCTCATCATCCAGGATGTCCTGACACGTATTTCTGACGGTCTCTGTCAGATGCAAGTAGTTGGCATTAAACGCCTCCAGATCATCGCAGACGGCCACGTCGCAGAAGCTGAATCCACCCTTGACGTTGTCTACTATCACGTCGATGGCCATGCGGTCGTATCGGTACAGTTTCCCGTTTTGGGGCAACATGTAGAACTCGTCTATCTTTGAGGCTGCCTGGCCGATGCACCAGCACAGCAGCATATTGAATTTCATGCCCCGCTTCCTGCTCACCTTGCGCAGTCTCGTCACGTCGAACGTCTTAGTGAGCGTTACCATCGGCATGGGCGACTTTGTCCACAACTCGAAGGCGATGGCTCTATTGGTATCCTTAGGGTTGATTTCCTGTTTCATATATTTATTATTGATTTACCTGCGCTGCGTTCAGAAATCAGCCCTATTGACGATTTCTTCCACCAGCCTATTAAGTTTCAAACATTGTTCTCTTGAGATGATACGCCGTTGCATGTGATACTCCCATGGACTTATCTGTAGAAGACGCCCTTCCGAGCATGCATCAAAGGACTCACCAGATGGTTTGTACAAAGGCGGAAAGCCATTCTCTCTGACAAAAATGATTCTGTATCCTCTGTCCATAGCTTCTCGCATCACCTCCTTTTCACGAGTGGCAATAGCAGCACTCACCAGTATGCCGCCAGCCTCTCCGCATGCCAACCACTTCCGTTTGTAGTCTGCATATTCCTTATCAGTATAGGCCCCATGTACGATAACTGCGACCTTCTGAGGAATATCAAGCAAGAAACGGTTGCCCACCGTCTGACAATGCCATTCGCCGATATCAACATAATGCATCGTGGTGAAGTAATCAGGATGCTGTCGCTTGACAGCCAAGCGCCGAGGGTTATCATCAAGGTAGTGTATCCAGTTATCCAGCTGTCCGTCTTCAAGCAGAATCAAGTCGTTGTATCCAGCCTCAAAAAGCACAGGAAGATTCTTACTCGCCGGAGAAACCGCGGGAATGGTGATTGCACCTCCCGCTGCATTTCCGCCATCCACAACTCCCGCCGCCTCTCCGGCAGCCACAACTCCCGCTGTTTCTCCAGCAGCCACAACTCCCGCTGTTTCTCCAGCGGGCCTCATCCCCGTCAATCGCCACCAGGCCCTAGTGCATCCAACCTTGAATCCCCTCACAACATCCCCCAGGTGCTTACCTTCCGGCATATCCTCATTCACCCTCACTATCATGTGAATGTGATCAGGCATAATGCAAAGTTTCCATATATCCACCATTTTATAGTAGAAATGAACCTTTTGCAGCTCCTCGTCACGGATTGTTTTCCCAAGTTCCGTCAGTTCCACTTGGTATACAAGCTCCCGCATAGTCTCTCCAGCTGCCACCACTCCCGCTGCTTCTCCAGCGGGCACCACTCCCGCTGCTTCTCCAGCGGGCACCACTCCCGCTGCTTCTCCAGCGGGCATAGCAACCACCTTGCCTAGCAACGCATGCCGACCTTCTACAACCAAGGTCAACATATAAGTACCTTTGCGACTATAATTGTGCCAGGGCTTGCGCCGCTTCATGTTATGTTGCGTCTCAGCTATCTTCACACCTGCAGCAATGGTCTCTTCTTTACTTCTTGGCATTTAATTTCTCGTTGATTAATTAATCAGGCAAAAATAGGGAAAATTCCGAGATTATTTGTACCTTTGCCCCAATAATTACAATACTTTAAGACTTAAGGATATCAGTCGATATAAATATTTTGGTAAAAAAAAGACCTGCAAGACGTTATGACAGAGAAAGAGAAAATGCTGGCTGGAGAGATTTACTCTGCCGATGACCCAGAGGTATTGAAGGAACTGAACGAGGTGAAGGACATAATCCATGAGTACAACATGCTTCGCCCGTCTGACTTCGCATCACGCCTATCAATGCTGAAAGAACTGCTGGGACATGTAGGCGACGACAAGGTTTTCATTAACCAGCCTTTCTTCTGCGACTACGGCAAGCACATCAGCGTGGGCAAGCGGTTCTTTGCCAACTTCAACTTCACGGTACTCGACGAGGCCCTGGTCACCATAGGCGACGACTGTTTCATAGGTCCTAACGTGAGTATCTACACGGCATGTCACAGTACCGACCCCGTGGAGCGCAACAGTCGTCAGGAGTGGGCGAAGCCCGTTACCATCGGCGATAACGTGTGGATAGGCGGTAGTGTCACCATTCTGCCAGGCATCACCATTGGCGATAATGTCACCATCGGAGCAGGTAGCGTAGTTGTGAAGGATATCCCATCAAACTGCATAGCCGTAGGTAACCCTTGCCGAGTAGTCAAGACCATATAACACTTGTGTCACGGAACTAGGTACATGCCACTACCGTAACTTTGTTATAGCATGTCGGCGACATGCTTTTATGCATTTCCCACAACCTATGCAGGCCTCGGGATTAATCATCGATGTCTTTCTATGAAAGAAACCGCCTACCTTGCCAATAACATTCTTTGGACACGCTCTCTGACAACCACTACAGTTGCCACACAACTGAGCATCGATTGAGACATAAGAGCTACAACTTCTTCTTCCCATCGTACTAAGAAGAATTGATTCAGACTCATGTCATGACTTTGCCAAGGTCATCATAGACATCTTCATGGAATCCCTGACCGAGAATCAGGCAGTAGAAGGGTCTTTTACCTTTGTCGCTGTAATGAAATTAACCTTTGCCACAAGTTCCCGACTTACTTTTTGCAATGAATCGAGAAATTTTGAGCCCAATTTTGATCAATTTCCACGCGGTAGCGTGCCGTTATACTTCCCACATTGCCGTCCAGAACCTGGCAGATGACAAAGCAAGAGTTTGAGGGCAGAAAAGAATTTTGGCCAAAATTTAATTAATTCTGGCCGGAATTTAGAAAATAATGGCCAGAATTCAAAATCAAATTATAGCTATAATTCAATAAATAATAGCTATAATCGCACGAATTATAGCTATTATTTATTCTTGGAGTGTTTGTTTACTTGATGAATTTCACCTTCGAGGCATCGCGAGGCTTGGCGTCGGGCTGCTCGTCGGGATAGCCGATGGAAATGACATAAAGCAGCTTGTAGCCTTCGGGCATATCGAGGCTATCGCGGAAGGCCTTGGCTTTCTCGTCGGTAGTGAGGAAGCGTACGGGACCCGTCTGAATACAAGTACCGAGGCCCAGGGACTGAGCTGCCAGCATCATATTTTCGCCCATGAGACCGGCATCGAGGTCGAACCTGCCGTCAGCAGGAGCACAGACACAGATGAGGTTCGGGGCGTTGCGTGTTTGTCCTTTCACGTCTGCCATCAGCTTCTGGTCTTCAATAATGCGCACAGCCCATTTCTGCCAGTTCATCGCACTCGGAGCGTTGATGCCAGCAAGGGCTACAGCCTCCAACTTCTCGTGCTCCACAGGCTTATCGAGATACTTGCGAACGGAGCGGCGCGCCATGATATTATTCATCACTTCGTTCTCACACACACTTTGTGCCGAAAGGGTCAGCACGCCCATCATAGCCATAAGGCAGAAAAACATTCTCTTCATAATCGTTATAGTTTTTCAGTTATTGATTTAGCCATTTTACAAAGGAATAGCCAATTTTATGAGATGATCTTGAACTTAGCGAACTTAAGGAGGAGCTGCTTGGTGCCGAGATTGCGGAACTGAACGGTGGCCTTCTCGTTCTCACCACTTCCCTCTACCTTGACGACGGTACCTATGCCGAAGCGCTGATGCTCGATGACGTTGCCTTCGCGAAGGGCGGCAGACGATAAAGCAGGGGATTGGACTGACGCCATAGCCGGGGCTTGCGCACGCACGGGTTTGAAGCGTCCCCCACTCTCCCTGACGAGCCGTTTCTTGAAGCTGTCGGAGAAGGGATCCACGGCAGGCTCCGGTCTG
>Ga0265301_10003936_pt1 | contig 15290 bp, 10 predicted proteins | sample AusTroGonzalo_MG_2_FD_193488 | JGI IMG/M metagenome (GOLD analysis project Ga0265301, IMG submission 193488) | Bovine rumen microbial communities from tropical cattle in Woodstock, Queensland, Australia - Gonzalo_04 | ecosystem: Host-associated > Mammals > Digestive system > Stomach > Rumen ...
TTTTCGTTGGCTGTTCTTGCATCTCATTTACATCTTCATGTTTGACATTTCAAGAACAACTTTGTCTTTTCCAAAATTGTCCAAGGTGTTCATGTTTCTCGTTGTTTAATTTACAAGGTACACCGCTCCCCGCATCGGGTCTCCCCCTGCGCGTTAGCCTCACTATATTAGCATACCCCGCTCCCTACTGTCAAGCATTATTTTACATCTTTTTCTGTTTTTTTCGCGCGTTTTCCTGCCAAATAACACCACTTGAAAAAATCTTTCTTTTCGGCTATGATGAAGAAAAAACGCCGTTCGACGTGAAAGGATGCTTTGCGTGAAAAATCGTCTGATTTCCGCCCTGCTTGCGCTGGTCATGCTCCTTGCCGCGATCCCGACAGTCAGGGCTTCCGACTTTGCTGATACCGCCTCGCATTGGGCAAAGGATTACATAGAAAACGCCGTTCGTCTCGATCTGTTCAAGGGCGTCAGCGAAACGCTGTTCGATCCGGAGGGCACGATGACGCGCGGTATGTTCATAACCGTCCTCGGCAGGCTGGAGGGCATTGATCTCAGCTTTTGGAGCGGCGAGGAAGCGCCGCATTTTTTTGACGACGTTCCTGCATCGCAGTATTACGCGCCGTATATCAGCTGGGCGGTTTGCAACGGGATCGCAGACGGCATGTCGCCGACGACGTTCCTGCCGGACGCGCCGATTACGAGGGAGCAGATGGCAAAGCTGATTGCCTATTACGTGCAGCACATGCGCCACGAGCTGACCGCGCCGCAGGGCGTTGCAATTCCGGAGCGTTTTTCAGACGCCGGGCAAATCTCCAACTGGGCGAAGGAATCCGTTGACGTGCTGCGGCAGATGGGCATTCTGAACGGTCTGCCGGACGAGAACGGCGAAATTGCTTTCGTTCCCGCGAAGTCGTCGACCCGCGCGGAATGCGCGGCAGTCTTCTGCCGGATTAACGACGCGCTGGTGCGCAATCAGAACCCGCCCGCCCTGCCGACCGCGATCTCCTTCCCTGCCGAAAGCGCGACCGTCAACATCGGCGGAAACTTGCAGCTCACGCCGACGATCCTGCCGGAGCAGGCAAAACTCTGCAATCTTGTTTGGCGAAGCTCCGATCCGAGCATCATGGCGGTGGACGCAAACGGGCTGGTGAAGTGCACCGGCTTCGGCGCGGCGGTGATCTCCGTCTATACGCCGAACGGTCTGCACGCGAAATGCGCGATTACCTGCGAGGAGCATTACGCCTCCGAAAGCGAGACAAAGGCGGAAAAGTGCCTGCGGCTGTTCGGCGAGGTGGTCAGCGATCCTCGCGCCTATTACGACAGCGAGGACGGCACGATTGACTATCAGCGCGCGCAGGAGGATATGGTGGACGTTACGCTTCAGGTCTGGGATCTGAACGACAGCGGCGAAAAGTACACGCGCTATTTCACGATCAAGGTGCACAAGAACATCGCTGCGACCGTCGTGCAGATTTTCAGAGAAATTTACGCTGGCGAGGAGAAGTTCCCGATCCACTATCTCGGCGGCTTCAGTCACGGCGGGCATTCGGAGCACACGATCGGCACCGCGATCGACATCAATCCCAACGAGAATTACTACTATAACGCCAAAACGGGAGAGCAGGTCGGCAGCTACTGGAAGCCGGGCGAGGACCCCTACTCCATCCCGCTCGACGGCGAGGTTGCGCAAATCTTCAAAAAGTACGGTTTTTCGCAGGGAATCTGGAACTGGACCGTGGACTACATGCATTTCAGTTACTTCGGAACATAAAAAAAGGACGCGCTGCAAACCGCGGAATGCAGCGCGTCCTTTTATTCACGATTGCAATTTTTGAATGGCGCGTTCGACGCCTTCCACCTCCGCGCCGCTGATCATGCCCCAGTCCTCCTTCATCAGCCGGAGCGCCTCTCGGTACGCTTCGATCGCGCCGGTCCTGTCGCCGACGATCTCACAGATATGGGCGATGCTGACGGCGCTGTCGACGAATTTCGGCGCCGGCTGGAGCGCCTGCCCTTTTCGGTACCAGCCGATCGCGGTTTCGTACGCCTGCCGCTGGGTATAGACGTCTCCGAGCGTCAGCGCGCAGCACCATTCCCGCTCCGCCATTGCCTCCAGATTCTTTATCTCCGTTTCACAGCGCTCCCGCTCTCCCGCAGCCTGTGCGATCAGATAGCGGTACATCGTCACGCGGAAGCTGTCGTCGATCGCTTCCAGCTTCGTAAGCCATTGGCGCGCCTCGCCAAGTCTGCGGTCGTCGATCAGATTATCCAGCAGCCACATCAACGCACTGCGGTTTTCCGGATTCATGCGACAGAAATCACCGTACCACGCAATCAGATCGTGATGGTTGCGCACGTTCCAGTCCGGGATATAGCTGCCCCATGCGTTGGCAAGCTCGCTGACGGCGTCGCTGCTCCCTCCGGTCTTTTCAACGGCACGCTTCCCGTGCTCAGTCGCAAGCAGACGATACTGCTCCGCCTGATGGTTGTAGAGCTTGGTCATCACGAGCTCCGCCTGTCCGGCGAGCTTCTTATCCTCGGCAAAGGCGCCGAGCTGCTGCTCTAACTGCCGCTGCTCCGCTTCGCCGATCAATCCGCCGTCTTCAACGCGGTTTTCAATTCGCTCCATCTGCTGCTCCGGCGTCATTGCAAAAAGCCGGTCGATCGTGACGCCGAAAAAGACGGCAAGCTCCGGCAGAAGCTGCACGTCAGGCACGCAGTTGCCGCACTCCCACTTGCTGACGGTTTGCGCGCTCACGTGCATTGCCGCGGCAAGCGCCTCCTGTGTCAGACCTCGTGCGTTTCGTAAGCGACGGATTTCTTTTCCCATTTCCATCGGGTTGCCCCCCTTTTTTGTTCTGTGCCTATCATAACAGGCGCAAATCTAAAAGTCCAGCGCCTTGCGCGCGAGTCGACGCGCGCGTCGGTTGGAAAAGGCGCGCTGCAAAACGCAGCGCGCCCTATGAAAAGCTTTTTACTGATACGGATTGTACGGCGGCTGCTGCCCGTTGTTCACGGGCGGCTGCTGCGGATACTGCGGATACTGCGGCGGGTAGTACGGCTGCTGCGGCTGCGGCATACCGAGATCGTAATTGCGGCAGCTCATAAAGCAGAACGGCTGCGCAAACGGTACCAGAAGCGACAGAAGCAGGAACTTCAGCGCGTCCTTCGGGCGGCAGGACTCAAAGAACTTGAACCGGCAGACGACCTCGCATACGCCAGCCGCCGCCGCTGCGAGCGCGCCGACCGCCAGCAGCACGACGCTGCCGATGAGCGAGCCTGTAAGCTCGGCGGGTATCGAGTAGTTATACGCGTAGACGTAATTCTGCCGCGTGAACGCCAGCCCCACCAATTGGGCAAGCATAACGATATAGGCGATCAAAACGCCCGCTGCGCCGATGAGCGTCAGGGTCAGCAGAACGGTACGCCACTTTCTCTGAATGCCGCGCGTCCCGTCATACTGGTCGCAAATGCTCCCCAGCGTCCAGACCGATACCACCGGCACCCAAGCAAGACCGGGCGCGCGGATACCGCGCCGCTTTGCCACCGTATATACGGAAAGCGAGGTCAGAACGTAATTCAGAACGAGCCAAGCGAACGCAACGATCCAGACAAGGGCGACGATCGCAAGAACAGCGCCCGCGTTGTTAAAATTCACAGCCATATAATATCCTCCTTTGTATTGATAACCGCAAAGCGGTTGATCACGTAATCATGCGCGGAACACGACCGGCATACCCTTGACGTGCAGCGGGCTGATCGGCACGGTCACGGGGTCACCGCGTTTGCAGTCCATGCCGCTGACGTCCACCGCGCAGTGGAGCATCCCCACCGCGCCGACGACCGGGCACTGCCTGCCGCCGATCTCGACGGTCGCCCGCTGCCTGCGCAGCAGCTGCTTCAGCGCAGACAGCGCCGCGCGCAGACAGTCGCGCTTTCTCGCCAGCTCCGGCTGGCAGGAGACGCGGAAGCCGTGATACCAGCCGACCGGCACGATGGCAATGCGCGTTTCCTTCTTCGCCCTCCACAGAGCGCTGTAGCCGGTGGTATGTCCCTTCGGCAAAGTGCGAAGCTCGTCGATCTGCGTCTGCGCATAGCCGACGGGCTGGAGCTTGGTGCGGAAGGGCATCCTGCCCAGCAGCGCGGAGCCGAGCCGCACGCCGTCGCAGTGCATTTCCGGGTATTTCAAGAACGCCGCGGAGTTGCAGCAATGCACAACGCCAGTTTCCTGCCCCGCTGCGCGGATCGCCTCGACGACGCCTGTAAACGCCGCAAATTCCTGCCGCGTGAGCTTCTCATTGTTGAACGCGCAGTTGAAGTGCGTAAAGATACCGCTGATCGCCAGATGCTTCCTCTCGCCGTACAGGGCGATGACGCGCTCCGTTTCTTCCGGCAGGAAGCCATAGCGTCCCATGCCCGTGTCGATCTTCAAATGCACCTCCGCCACGTCGGCGCGCTCCGCCGCGATCTGATCCACCAGCCGCGCCGTTTCCTCGCTGCCGACGGTCAGAATAACCTTCAGGTCGAGCAGGCGGTTGATCTCCCTTCGGTCGGAGACCGAGCGCAGCATGAGAATTTTCTCCTCGGTGAAGTTGTTGTCGCGCAGAATCTGCGCCTCCTTTAGGTCTGTGACGCAGAAGTGCGTGACGCCCTCCTCGCTCAGTACCTCAGCAAGCGGCAGCACGCCCAGTCCGTAGCCGTCGCCCTTGACGACCGCCCAGATCGGCACGTCGCCCGCCTGCTTTTTCAGTTGTCGGATATTGTTTGTCAATCTCTCACGGCTAACCACATAGGTCGTCATATCGCACCTCGTCAGGATTCTTTCTTGCCGCGGTTTTTAATCCGGTAAAGCTTCGCCGCAAGGCTCTTATAGGCGAGCGCGCCCTTTTCGGCGATAAAGTAAGACAGTTTTTTCAGAACGAAGTCGTATTCGCCGACAAATTCAGTAAACTCGCCGCCGAAGCCCTTCTTGAAGCGGTAGAGTCCGTAGTGGGGATTATCCTCGGAGATGTCGCCGGACACGCCGCGGAAATCATAGACTCGGCAATGCGTTTCGATCGCCCACTGAATCATATTCCATTGCAGCAGGTAGTTCGGCATCAGATTGCGGTACTCGTTGGAGCTTGCGCCGTAGAGATACCAGACCTTGTCGCCGTAGCGGATCGCCAGCGTACCCGCGATCGGCTTGCCCTCAAAGAACGCCATGTAAAGGCGGCACTTGTCGCCGAGGTTGTCCAGCATCGCGGCAAAATACTCCGGCGGGCGGGTGGCGAAATTGTCGCGCAGTCCGGTCTCGACCATGATACGCGCGAAATCTGGCACCATTTCCTTGCCGCAGAGCCGAATCTCCACGCCCTTTTTGACCGCGAGGCGGATATTATAACGCCACTTCTGATGGAAGCTTGACAGAATCTCGTCCTCGGTGCGGTCGTTCAAATAGAGGCGGAAGACGTACTTCGGCTGGATCGCCTCAAAATTCTTGCCGGTATCGCGCGTGCGGAAGCCGACGTCCTCCAAGAGGTTCACAAACGCCGTATCGCTCGACGGCACGTCCGGATCGATCTTGATAACGTATGCCTTTTCCTTCTTGGCAAGCTCCTTCGCAGCCGCGATCAGCTCCTCGAAGGTCGCGCGGTCATCCAGATCGCAGACCGGTCCACGGCAGGCATACAGCATCTTCCTGCGGACGATCGGCATTTTGCGGATTAGAAAAGCGATGCTGCCCTTGATCGCACCGCTGCCGTCGCGGCATATGATCGCCTGCCAATCCCAAGCGGGCTTCTGCTTCGCCCAAAGGGCGCTCTGCGAAAAGTGCCCCTTCGGATGGCTTTCGACAAACGCCTCGTACTCGGCAAGAGTCTCTTTTGTGACAAGTTCGGTCATATCTGCATCTCCAAGCGTTTTTCTTCGATATATTATACCACACAGCGTTCCATAATGCAACGAAAACCGTACCTTGAAAACAAGATACGGTTTTCGTTGCATTATTCCTCGTCGCCTTCGTAGGTCTTGTCGGCGTCTGCCAGCGAACGGGCGGACGCGGCGTTGTGGAAGACGTTGTCGACAGACGGCGTGATGTTCACAAGCTTGCCGCGGGTCACATAGATCGCGTAGCTCTTGAATACGACGGGGCAGATCGGCGCCTGATCCATGACGCGGGCGCTTAATTCCACGTACTTTCCGGTATTTTCCATCGCGGCGTAGCACAGATCGACGAGCGCGGAGTCCTTGATTGAGCCGTACATCACGTTGCCGTACTTGGAGAAGAACTCCCGCAGGTCGAAGTTTGCAGTCATGCGCGTCTCGCCGTAATAGAGGTCAAAATCGCCCTTGTCGAGCTTTTTCATGTAAGTATCGTGGTCGACCGCGCTCACGACGATCCGCAGACCTGAATCGTTCAGCACCTGCGCGATGTATTCCGCGGCTGCGACCCTGACCGGATCGTCAGAGCAGACGAGGAAGATGCCCTCGTGGTATTCGTATTCCTCCGAGACGAGAACGCGGGATTCCTTGAGCCCGGCAGTGTATTTTGCGGGCGCAAAGCTGTAAGTCTCCTCCAGCTTCGGGTCGGACAGGTCGGAGTACGGCGAGCACGGCAGAACGGTCGGCAGCGCAAAGCCGCCGTAGATCTTGCTTGCAATATCCTCGCGGTCCAGCGCGTAGGTCACCGCTCTGCGCAGGCTGTCGTTGGCAAAATAGCCGCTGTAGAGATTGAAGCCGATGTAGTGCAGGACGGTCGTCGGCGCTTCCCAAACCTCGTAGTCGCAGCGGTAGCCGACCGACGCCGGAGAGTTGGGATCGCAATAGATCAGGTCGGTCGAGCCGAACTCAAAACCATCGCGCAGCTCGCCGGTGTCCTTGCAGCTGGACAGAGAGATCTTGTCGAGGTCAATCGCCGGCGCGGCGACGCCGTTCCAGCTCTTGCTGCGCACCAGCGCCTGACCGGCGATCACGTAGGGTCCGCTGCCGATCGGGAACGGGTTTTGGATTGTGGACGCCTTGACGATCGGCACGTCGAGCAGCAGCGGGAGGTTCTCAAACGGCGTATCCACATGCACAAGAAAGGTGCCGTCCTCCTGCACCGTGTAGTAGTCGATATGCGACAGACGCTCCATGTAGATGCCGCACGCTCTGCCCGCGTCGATGGACGCCTCCACGTCCGCCGCGGTCACCGGAGAGCCGTCGGAGAATTTCGCCGTCGGGTCAATCGTAAAAACGTACGATCTTCCCTCGTTGTACATTTTGAAGCTCTCGCAGAGCACCGGCTCGGCGCGGAACTGATTGTTCACCGTGAACAGTCCCTCGTACAGCAGCGAGATCAGCGCGCGGTTGACCGTTGCGTAGCAGGTAAACGGATTCAATCCGTACTCCGGCAGATAGGACAGACCGAAGCCATCCGATATATCCTTCTTTTGCGGCGTTTCCTGCGTTTCCTCCGCGGCGTCCGTGCTCTCTGCCGCTTCCGTCGCACCGGTCGGCGCGGGCGCCTTCTCCGTGGCGCACGCGCACAGCAGCAGCGTAAACGCAAGAAGGATTGCGATCAGCTTTTTCACGCGGTTTCTCCTTTCAGCATGATCATCGCGGCAAGCGAGCCGCGATTGCCGCCGACCCGCCGGTGCGACCAGAAGCGCTCCGGCGCGCAGGCAGTACAGGCGTCTGCAACGTCGATCTGACGGACGCCTACCCGCCGCAGGGCGATGGCGTTCAGCATCTTTAGGTTAACATAATATTTCTGACCCACCGAGCGGATCGCCGTGTTCGCTTCTTCTCCGAAGGCGATGCGCATCGCCTCCGGCACGTCGCCGTCCGTCTCAAAGCAGCACGGACCGATGCACGGTCCGATCGCCGCGCGGATATTCTCCGGCTTGCAGCCGAACGCCTCGCACATGCGCCGCGCCGCCTTGCCGGCAATTTGCGCCGCCGTACCGCGCCAGCCCGCGTGGACGGCGCCGATCGCGCCGCGGACGGGATCGTAGAGCAAAACGGGCGTGCAGTCCGCGGAAAAAACGGTTAAAACGACGTCCGGCTCATTGGTAATCAAGCCGTCGCAAGGGTGATCGACCGGATAGAGCAAGCCCCTGCCTCGATCGCTTTTGCCGACGAGATCAATCCAATCGGAATGCACCTGCCGGGTAAAGACCGTATCTTCCGGTCGGAAGCCGACCGCGCCGCCGAGGATGCGATAGTTTTCCATTACGTTTTCCGGCTGGTCGCCGCGGTGCACGCCGAGATTCAAGGAAGCAAGCGGTCCCTTGCTGACGCCGCCGTAGCGGGTGGAAAAGCAGTGCGCCGTTCCCTCCAGCGCGTCTGCCGTCAGGTATTCCAACGCGCCCTTTCGGTTTACATAAAATCCCATTACATTACTTGCTCTCGTCTTTGTCGCGGCAGCAATTCTTATACTTCTTGCCGCTGCCGCAGGGGCAAGGATCGTTCGCGCCGATCTTGACCTTCTTGACCGGCTGACGCTTAACGGTTTGATCCGAGGAGCCGCCGGTCGCCGTGATCTTCGCAACCTGCTTGCGTTTGACGTCCTCCTCCGTGCGCAGGCGGAAGACATACAGACGGCGCACCGTCTCCTCGCGGATGGCGTTGATCATGCCGTCGAACATCGCAAAGCCCTCGCGCTTATAGGCGATGACCGGATCCGTCTGCCCGTAGGCGCGCAGACGGATGCCCTGCTTGAGGTCGTCCATCGCGTCGATGTTGTCCATCCAGTATTCGTCCACAACGCGCAGAAGAAGGATGCGTTCGATCTCGCGCATGCGCTCCGCGCCGAATTCCTTCTCACGCTGATCGTAGATTCTGCGGAACACCTCGTAGAGCTTTTCCGAGGCGTTTTCCGCGTTCAGCTCCACGCCCGCGAGGGTTCCCTTCGGGAAGTAGACGCCCTCCAGCTTCGAGCGCAGCGTCTCCTGCGGATCGCCCTCCTGCATGCCGAAGGCGTCCGTCACCTCCGTGTCGATCACGTGACGGATCATGCCGTCGATCGTGCCGGAGAGATCCTCGCCGTCGAGCACCTTCTGGCGCTGCTCATAGATGACCGTCCTCTGCGTGTTCATCACATCGTCGTATTCCAGCACGTTCTTACGGGACTGGAAGTTACGGCTTTCCACGGTCTTCTGCGCGTTTTCAATGGCGTTGGAAAGCATCTTCGCGTCGATCGGCGTATCCTCGTCGATACCGAGGCTGTTCAGCATACCCATGATACGCTCCGAGCCGAACAGACGCATCACGTCGTCCTCCAGCGACAGGAAAAAGCGCGTCTCGCCGGGATCGCCCTGACGACCGGAGCGGCCGCGCAGCTGGTTGTCGATACGGCGTGATTCGTGACGCTCCGTGCCCACGATGAACAGACCGCCGACAGCGCGGACCTTGTCCGCCTCCGCGTCCACGTCGACCTTATGCTGCGCGTAGGCTTCCTTGTACGCAGCGCGTGCCGCAAGGATTTCCGGATCGTCTGTTTCCGCGTAGGAGTTCGCCTCCGCGATGATCTCGTCCGGCAGTCCCTGCTTGCGCAGGTCGGACAGCGCCATATACTCCGCGTTGCCGCCGAGCATGATGTCCGTACCGCGGCCTGCCATGTTGGTGGAGATCGTCACCGCGCCGAACTTGCCCGCCTGCGCGACGATCTCCGCTTCCTTCTCATGGTGCTTCGCGTTCAGAACGGTATGCGGCACGCCCTCACGCTTCAAAAGCTTCGACAGAAGCTCGGATTTCTCAATCGAAATCGTGCCGACCAGCACGGGCTGCCCCTTTTCGTGGCATTCCTTGATCTGACGGATGACCGCGCGGAACTTGCCCGCCTCGGTCTTGTAAACCACATCGTTGTTGTCGATACGGATGACGGGGCGGTTGGTCGGAATCTCAACAATGTCAAGCTTATAGATCGCGGAGAATTCCTCCTCCTCGGTCAGCGCGGTGCCGGTCATGCCGGACAGCTTGCCGTAAAGGCGGAAGAAATTCTGGAACGTGATCGTTGCAAGCGTCTTGTTTTCGCTGGCGACCGTGACGTTCTCCTTTGCCTCGATCGCCTGATGCAGACCCTCGTTGTAGCGTCTGCCGTACATTAATCTGCCGGTAAACTCATCGACGATGATGACCTGCCCGTCCTTGACGACGTAGTCAATATCGCGCTTCATAATGCCGCGCGCGCGCATTGCCTGATTGATGTGGTGCGACAGCGTGGTGTTCTCAATATCCGCCAGATTCTCGACGGCGAAGAACTGCTCCGCCTTTGCTATGCCGCGCGCGGTCAGATTGGCGGTTCGCGCCTTTTCATCCACGTAGTAGTCGCAGTCCAGATCGTCCTGCTCCTCCTTCTCGTCCGTCGTAGCAAAGACCTTTTTCTTCAGACCGGAGACGAAGAAGTCCGCCATCTCGTACAGCTTGGTCGATTCCTCGCCCTTGCCGGAGATGATCAGCGGGGTTCTCGCCTCGTCGATCAGAATGGAGTCCACCTCGTCCACGATGGCGAAGTTGTGCCCGCGCTGGACCATGTCCTGCTTATAGAGCGCCATATTGTCACGCAGGTAGTCGAAGCCCAGCTCGTTATTGGTGCAGTACGTGACGTCTGCGTTGTACGCCCTGCGGCGTTCGTCGGCGCTGAGGTCGTGAACGATAAGTCCCACGGTCAGTCCGAGGAAGCGGTAGACCTTTCCCATCCACTCCGAGTCGCGCTTGGCAAGGTAATCGTTCACGGTGACGATATGCACGCCCATGCCTGTCAGCGCGTTCAGATAGGCGGGCAAAATGGCGACGAGGGTCTTGCCTTCGCCGGTCTTCATCTCGGCGATACGTCCCTGATGCAGGACGATGCCGCCGATGAGCTGCACGCGGTACGGGCGCATGCCGAGGACGCGGTCGGCAGCCTCGCGGCAGACCGCGAACGCCTCCGGAAGCAGCTCCTCCAGCGTTTCGCCGCTTTGATAGCGCGACTTAAATTCGTCGGTTTTGGCGCGGAGCTGTTCATCGGTCAGCTTTTTGACCTCTTCTCCCAGCGCTTCGATTTTATCCACCGTCGGCAGCAGCTTTTTGACCTCGCGCTCCGAACGGGTGCCGAACACTTTACTGAACAATCCCATGTTGCGTTAACCTTTCATGATGTATTGCCAAAATTATATCACACTTATTGGCAGAATAAAAGCCAAGGTATGAAATGCTTACAGAAAATTCACAAACTGTTATGCGCCGCCTCATCAAACGTTATCACGGTATAATAGTTTTTCCCCTCGAACTGCACGCGCTCGTCAATGCGCCGCTTCAGCTCTGCCTTTTGATCGTTCATGGAGAACGGAATGACCAGATCGAAGATCAGATTTGTATGACCGGGTCCGCGCACCATGCGGAAGTCGTGCATGGCAAGCTCCGGACTGATGGACCTGAGCTCACTTCCCACCAGCTCGCGCATACGGTTGAGCTCCTCGTCGTCCGTTACAATCGGATCGTAATGGATCACGAGATGCACGCGCAGCTCGCGCAGGGCGTCGCGCTCGACGTCGTCGATAATGTCGTGGCAAATCAGCGGGTCCTCCCTGCTGTCCATCTCCGCGTGAGCGGAGGCGAAGCACTGACCGGGACCGTAGTCATGCACCATCAAATCGTGGATGCCCAGAATCTTTTCATGGCGGAGCATCAGATCGGAAATATTGCGCACCAGCTCCGGATCCGCCTGCTTGCCGAGCAGCGGACTGATCGTTTCCTTTGCGATCCCGAAGCCCGACCAGACGATGAACGCGGCGACCAGCAGACCGATATAGCCGTCGATCCGCAGATGTAAGAAGTGTCCGACCAGAATGCCGATCAGCACCGCTGCCGTGGAAACGACGTCATTGCGGCTGTCCGCCGCCGTCGCCGTCAGCGTGGACGAGCCGATGCGTTTGCCGAGCGTATTGCAGAACAGCGCCATCCAGAGCTTCACCAGAATCGAGCCGACCAGAACGGCAACGGTGATATAAGAAAACGCGACGCTCTGCGGATGGAAGATTTTTTCCACGGAGCTTTTCCCCAGCTCTACGCCGATCACGAGGATCAGCGCTGCGACGGCAAGACCGCTCAGATATTCGATGCGCGCGTGTCCGTAGGGATGCTCGTCGTCCGCGGGGCGCTCCGCCAGCTTGAAGCCGATCAGCGTCACCAGCGAGGACGAGGCGTCAGAGAGGTTGTTCACGGCGTCCGCCGTAATGGCGACGGAGCCTGAAAGGACGCCGACCGTCAGCTTTCCCGCGCACAGGAGGATATTGCAAACAATACCGACGATCCCCGCCAGCTTGCCGTACGCGCCGCGCACCTTCGGATCGTCCGTATTTGTGTAATCCCTGACAAACAGACGCAGCAAGAGATTTGTCATAGCAAAGCAATGCCTCTTTTCAGAAATACTACAGATAATTATACTAAAAACAGCGGAAAATGTACACTGTTTTTTCTCTTGGGTCTTCTCTTTTTCCGCTCCGTATGGTAGAATAGCTTTCCGGGGAGAAACGCCCCAGTTTTCAGAAAGGAGGATCGCCATGAGAAAGCTGTTGATCTATCTGAAGCCGCAGCGCAAGCGCATCGCCCTCGCAACGCTCTTTATGACGGTCGCGGTGCTCTGCAATCTCGCGCTGCCGACCATTATGAGCAGCATATTGGACAACGGCGTTTACCGCTCGGAACTCGAAAACACCTTCCCCTATACCGCGAAAACGTGCGGCGTCATGCTGGCAGTCGCGCTGGTCAGTCTCGCGTCCGTTATCCTCGGCTACCGTCTGACCTCCCGCATCACGACCTCGTTCACCCGCGAACTGCGTTCGGCGATCTTCCGCAAGGTACATACCATGACCTTTGAGGAAATGGGAAAGATCGGCACCGGCGGTCTGGTCACGCGCTCCACACACGACGCGGGCACGCTCGCGTGGGTCGCCTCAATGCTCAGCGGCAATATTTTTATTATTCCGCTCCTGTTTATCGGCGGCGTCGCGCTGTGTCTGTCCAAGGACGTCACCCTGTCTCTCATCATGCTTGCCATGGTGCCGCTGGTCATCGTTACGGTCGTTCTCCTCGGCAAGAAAATCACACCGCGCTGGGAGCTTTCGGACAAATACTGCGACAAGCAGAACGACATCGTCCGCGAGCGTATCCGCGGCATTCGCGTCATCCGCGCCTTCAACCGTGAGCCGCGCGAGCATGAACGTATCGCTGAAGCGACGCACGTGATGGCGGAGAACATCATCAAGGCCAATACCACGATGGCGCTGACCGTCCCGATGACGACCTTCGTCCTGCACGTCGCCGTCCTGCTGATCGTGCTGGTCGGCGGCATCCGCATCGAAACCGGCAGTGATCTGACGCCCGGCGACGTTTTCGCCGTGATCCAGTACGTCGAGCTGGTGCTGAACGCGCTGATTTCCGCCTCGTTCGCAATCATCATGTTCCCGCACGCCAAGGTTGCCGCAAGGCGCATCGGCGAGGTAATGAACGCGGAGGGCACTGCGGACGCCCTTCCGGACGAGGAGCTTCATTTTACCGGAAAAATCGACTTTGAGGACGTCTCCTTCTGCTATCAGGGCGCGGATCAGGCGGCGCTCAGCCATATTACCCTCCACATCCATCCCGGCGATAAGATCTCCGTGATCGGCGGCACCGGCTCCGGCAAGAGCACGCTGGTTTCCCTGCTGCTCTCCTTCCGTCAGCCGACCGACGGCCGCGTCCTGTTCGACGGGCGCGACGCAAAGACCATTTCCCGCAAGACCATCCGCCGCAACATCAGCTGCGCTCTGCAAAAATCCATGATCTACTCCGGCACCGTGCGCGAGAACGTACAGATGGGTCGCATGGACGCTACCGAGGCGGAGATTCGCGAAGCGCTGGACGTCGCCCAGCTCACGGACTTTATCGCCGAACAGAAGGACGGCATGGACTACGCGCTCGAACAGTCCGGGACGAACCTTTCCGGCGGACAGAAGCAGCGTCTGGCAATCGCGCGCTGCATCATCAAGGATGCGCCGATCTATATTTTTGACGACAGCTTCTCCGCGCTGGATTTTCTGACTGAGGCAAAGCTGCGCACAAGACTGAACACTCAGTTCGCGGGCAGAACGCAGATCGTCATCACCCAGCGCGTCACCTCTGCGATGAATTCCGACTGCATCTTCGTCCTCAACGAGGGCAAGCTCGTCGGCGCGGGCAAGCACGCGGAGCTTTTGGAAACATGCAGAATCTATCGGGAAATCTTCGCCTCCCAGACAGGAGGTGCAAGAAAATGAAGAAAAAGCCGGAAATTCTCCGAAGCGGCACGCTGCTTCGCATGGTGCGCGATACCCGTCCGATCCGCAAATGGCTGATCCTGTCGGCGATCCTCTCCATGGGCGTCATCGCCTGCTCCATCGCAACGCCGGAGCTCCTCGGCAAGCTGATTGACGATCTCTACGCATGGCCGCAAACGGACCGATCCGCCTCCCTTATTTCAGGACTGGCTCCCGGTCTGCTGCTCCTGTTTGCCGTTTTTGCCGCAAATGCCGGCGTTACCTACGGCAACAGCTACCTGCTTAATCACGTCGTCAGCCGCTTCTATACTGCAGGACTGCGCATCCGCATGTCTGACAAGCTGCAGCGTCTGCCGGTGTCCTACATGGACCGGACGAAGGCCGGCGAGATCATCGAAAAGATGCAGGAAGACGTTTCCACGATGGGAAACAGCATCCACGGCATCATCGAGATTCTGATCACCGGCTTCCTCCAGATTCTCGTGATCGCGGTCTTTATGTTCCTGAAAAGCTGGCTGCTTGCATTGGCTGTGCTTGCCGTCATGCCGCTGTCGCTTTGGCTGTCGTCCAAGCTCGCCTCTCTGAGCGAAAAGAGCTGGCACGCTTCCTTTGAATACTTCGGCAAAATGTATTCCGCCGTGGAGGAAAGCTACACGAACTTCCCCGCGACCAAGGCGTTCAATCTGGAAGACCATATTCAGCGGCACCACGATACGATCAACGCGGAGCATCAGGAGGTTTCGCGCAAGGCGAATTTCCTGCAAAGCATCGTGCAGCCGGTCATCATCTTTACGAACGCTCTGGCATATATTCTGATCGCTCTGCTCGGCGGCTGGCTGATTGTCTACCGCTCCGTTCCCGTCGGGACGGTCGTCACCGTCATTTTATTCTCGAAGCAGTTGTCCGCGCCACTGGAGCGGATTGCAAGCGGCTTCGGCGAGCTGCAGATGGTCAAGGCGTCCGCCAAGCGCGTCTACGACGTGCTGGACATGGCGGAGGAAGACCGACCCGTCGAGCCGCTGCGGGGCAAGGCGGAGGGCAACATCC
>Ga0265301_10003939_pt1 | contig 15287 bp, 16 predicted proteins | sample AusTroGonzalo_MG_2_FD_193488 | JGI IMG/M metagenome (GOLD analysis project Ga0265301, IMG submission 193488) | Bovine rumen microbial communities from tropical cattle in Woodstock, Queensland, Australia - Gonzalo_04 | ecosystem: Host-associated > Mammals > Digestive system > Stomach > Rumen ...
ATTGACACCGGGTTCAGAATAGTTTTCTCTACCCATAGTATAAGAATCATTGAAACCAGAGTTATATTGACCGATATAAACACAGAATTTACCATCAGCAATTTCACCAGATGAAGAATTGTCTTCTGATAACTGTTTCCAAGAATTACTTGTACCAGCTCCACCGCCAACAGCACTGTTATTAATTGAGGTTATAGTATTACTTGTACCAGCAAATGTTAATTTATCCTGTTTGGTATTGAAAGCATTTGTTAATTCACCTCTGCCTGATGTTTCATTTCGTGTATAATACCAATCACTGATTACTTGGTAACCTGTAGTTCCATCGTGATTTAATGTAAACTGTACATATATTTCTTCTCCATTATTTGCCCAAGCACAAAAAATAAAAACATTAGCTGGTTTAACGAACTGAGACAATGACAAGTATTTTGTTTGTGCATCATTTTCTACATACTTACAAATAATCTGTTTTCCAGCATCATAGGCGTCTTTAATATCGGCATAAGTAGTTACACCATATTCAGCAACAAATACCTTATCTTCTTTACCATCTAATGCTGCACTAATTTCATTAGCACCACTTGTTTCGGATTTAGTATAATAGTTTGTTAAATCTACACCAGTAATATAATTCTGTTCTTCAACCCAATCCATTGTAGCGTATTCGTCAAGGTTTTGATGAGCTGTCAAGAAAGTAGCACTGTCATTTGCATATTGTTCTTTATCTAACTTTCCCGTAATATCGTCTTCAACAAGGTAATCTCCTTTTTCCTGATAAAGAGAATCACCTTCTTCCTTTGTCAAAAACGCACTTGTTCTCGCACCAACAAGTTCACTTAATTTCTTATCACTTCTACAAACTTGGTTATTATCATACAATACAGTATAACCATCCCCAGTTGGCGGAAGTTTGTCAAATGGAACTGCACTTAATTCTGCCATATTAAACCCTCAAAGCTATGCCATTAAAACTAATAATATCACTATTTTCATTTGCCAATACATTGACATATTCGGTTGGTTCCGGTTCACTATCATCATAAATGAAACCAACACAAGATATTTTTACTTTATTTGTTGAACAATCACCGGCTGGAGTAAATGTATATTGACGATTTGGTGCATCGTTCAAAAAATTATAACTTAAATTATGTGTTTCGTTTGTTTTATAACCTTCAATAATGTGGTTAGATGTCAAACCATTTACTGACATTGTACCACTGTAAACGAAATCTATACAAGCACTTTGTGGAGGATTTACATTATAAGTATAAGAAACATTAAAAAACTTTACGGCACTACTTGCACTTAGAGTATTGCCATTCCAAGTAAAATATGGACTTGGATTTGTATCTGAAAAATAGACTGCACGATTTAATAAATCTTTATTGACACCAAGTGGCTTAAATACTCCATCACCTGATAAAGTTCCATCGTGATTAACTCTGTCTATTGCAATTATTTTTCCACCACTTACTAGCATTTAAAACCTCTCTAATACTATTTATGACTTATTAATACTTTATTCAAAATCTTCATTCATAACCTTTAGTTTTTCTTCAATTCTTTTCTGTTTTAAACCAGGTATGCAATCGTCATAAATGTGGTTTATAAATTTTTTAAAGTTTAATAAAATAAAACCAGTATCTCTATGATACTTTCCATCGTGCCACCAATTAATTCGCCATACAGGATTTGCGGAAAATTCCAACTCGCCAAAAATGGCTGTATCGTTTAGACCAACCATATACCAATTATGATAGGATTCATTTCCTGAATAATGTTTCCCACCTAGAATACATTTAAATCCTAGTTTGGTCAGTTTCTCCAGGATTTCCTTCTCTATTTCGGGATTGTTCATTTTTGTACTCCTCCCAAAATTTATCAAATTCTTCTATCTGTTTGGCAAGTTCTCCTTTTTCGGCTGTTCCGTATTTTGCAGAAATACCTGTAGCCAAAAACTCCTGCCATTTATCTCTCAATTCGTTAATATCCATACTATATTTATGGAATGCAAAAGCAGCCCAGGAAATGCCCCAGGCTGCTCGTTTTATATTTGGCTAATGTAGTTTACCCAACTAAGGATTTTCTGTCTTCTCTGGTCAGTAAACGTTGATTCCTGGAACCCCTAAATGCTAAGGTCAAATCTTTCTGTTCCAAAATGAAAGGTCCGTCCACCAAAACGTCAACTGCGTCTAGTATCTCGTTTGTAACATTTTCTAAACATTTCTTACCACCATTTACCAAATCCTTTTCGTAAACATATCCTGTAAACATCCACAATGTTTTATCAGGACATTCTTCCTTAAACTTCTTAATAAATGGTAATAGTGCAGTTTGGTTTTCCTCTTCCATTGGTTCACCACCAAGAATAGTTAGACCTGAAATGAAAGATTTTTTACACGCTTCAATGATTTCATTCTCCTGAATTGGAGTAAATTCTTCGCCATAATCAAAGTCCCAAGTTGCTTCATTGAAACAACCTTTACAATGGTTGCGACAGCCACTTACATACAAACTAACTCTGACACCTGAACCATTAGACGAGTCAATCAGCTTTATATTTCCGTATTTCATATTTCTCCAGATAAAAAAGTATAGGGTATTTATCCCTATACTCTTTAATTTAATTTGTAATTAAGATTAGAGGTGTTTTACTCTATCGTGAATGTCACCCATTCTACCTTGAGCCATAAAGTTAGCATTTCCAAGATAACCACAAACACGACGGACTACATTCATCTTATTCAAGTCTTCATTTCCACACTGGTCACAGTGCCAAATGAATTTACCATCTTCATTACGAATCATCTTAATCGTGCCTGTAGAACCACAACAGTGACACCAATCAAGTTCGCAGTTTAGTTCTGCGTACATTATGTTATCATAAATGTATTTAATAACACTAAGTACGGCATCAACATTGTTTTCCATATTTGGAGTTTCAATGTAAGAAATAGCACCACCTGGAGAGAGTTTTTGTAATTGAGTTTCAACATCAATCTTCTTGAAAGCATCAATCTGTTCAAATACAGGAACGTGGTAACTGTTGGTTACATAGTTTCTGTCAGTGATACCAGGAATAGTACCAAATCTACGCTGGAGACACTTAGCGAATTTTTCAGTTGTGTTTTCAATAGGTGTTCCATAAACAGAATAATCAATCTTTTCAACCTGTTTCCAGTCGCGGCATTTGTCATTCAAGACTTGCATTATCTTCTTACCCAATTCCATACCTTCATCTTCAGTAATGGACTTACCAATCAAAACCTTAACGGTTTCATAAAGACCTGCATAACCAAGTGAAATAGTTGAATAACCATTATAAAGTAACTTGTCTATGGTTTCGCCTTTCTTCAAACGAGCGAAAGCACCATTCTGCCAAAGGATAGGGGCTACGTCGGACTTAACACCACGCAAATGTTCGTGACGAAGTCTCAATGCTCTATGGCACAATTCCAAACGTTGTTCCAAAATCCACCAGAACTTTTCCAAATCTCCCTTAGCACTGAGAGCAACATCTGGCAAGTTAATGGTTACAACACCCTGGTTAAATCTACCATAATACTTTGGTTTCTTTGTCTTTGGGTCACGATATGGAGTCAAGAAAGAACGGCAACCCATACAAGGATAGCAATCGCCTTCTTCGCCCTTCTTACTAATCTTAAGTTTCTTCATAACCTTTTCGGAAATATAGTCAGGAACCATTCTCTTTGTTGTACATTCAGCAGCAAGTTTAGTCAAGTAATAATACTTGTCTCCTTCGTGAATGTTGTCTTCTTCAAGTACATACAAGAGTTTTGGGAATGGATTAGCATAGTACTGACCATTTTCGTTTTTAACACCCTGGATTCTCTGCTTCAAGATTTCTTCAATTACTCTAGCAAGATTTTCTTTTTCTTCTTCATTTTCTGCTTCATTCAAATACAAGCAAACAGAAACGAATGGGGTCTGACCATTGGTAGTTTGGAGAGTAAGAATCTGATACTGAAGAGTTTGTACACCCTTCTTAATATCGTCTGTAAGCAATTCTTCAATTTGTTCATCGGTCATAGAAGGATACTTCTTCTTAAAGTATTCTCTTGTTGGTGCGATGAATTTAGACAAATGTGAAGCAGTGATAGTTTGTCCACCATACTGTGAACTTGCTACCTGAGCAACGATTTGGGATGCGATGTTACAAGCAGTACTAAATGTATGTGGTTTATCAATTTGGGTACCTGAAATAATAGTACCGTTTTGGAGCATATCATCCAAATTAATCAAGCAGCAGTTGTGGATAGGCATAGCGAAGTAGTCCATATCGTGAAAATGGATAATACCTTCTTTGTGAGCATCGTAAATGTCAGATGGGATTAAATAACGCTGAGAAATATCTTTAGAAACTTCACCAGCCATATAATCACGCATTGTGCTTACAATGTTAGGATTCTTATTAGCATTTTCCTGTTGGATGTCTTCGTTTTCACCATTCAACAATGACAATACTCTGTCATCAATAGTATTCTTTCTTTCTTCAAGTGCTTTTTGATAACGGAATGTGATATATTCAGTAGCAACTTCATATTTACCAGCTTTCATAATTGCGGTTTCAACCATCTTTTGGATGTCCTTATATCCAATAGCAACTGGTGAAACTTTACAAGTATCTTCAATAGCTTTGGCTATATCTTTGATTTCCTGAATAGTTAGTCTTTCGTCAATTCTAACTTTTTCATTTGCTCGTGATATAGCCTCTACAATATTCTGTCGGTTGAAAGTAACTTCCGAACCATTACGCTTTCTTATTTTCATATAACCTCTTTTTATAACCTACTTAATAAACTCAAATCAATTTTTGTATTTCTCTAAATGGGTTTTATATTTATACATTTTCCAAATATAGAAAAAGGACCTTCTTACGAAGGCCCTTTCAATTTTTTTAATTTATTTGGAACTTACTATTCTTCTTCGCCAAAGAATCGTGCAGCACGGTCCATAAAATCGTCTGCATAAGTTTTCTTTGTATCTTCAGGAGTTTCTGTTTGGGTCTGTGTCTGAGTATTGTTCTTAATCTCAGTATCTGGGGCAGTACGTGTGCGAATTCCATCATTAACGGATGGATTAGCCTTTGGGCGAACCAATGGTCTCTGAGCACGTCCTGGAACGGTACGGGCAGTTCTATCTTCACTATCTACCTTACGGACATCAAATCCATTGTCACGGGCTACTTGTTTAGCCTGGTCAAGCTTTGACATCTTGCGGATAGTAAAACCATTTTCTTCTGCAGTACGAATAGCTGCACCCAACTTTTCGTCATCGTTCATTTCTCTACGAACAGGACGAGCTGGTCTGCGTTCATCGTAGTCATCGTCATAAACACGCTGACGGAGAGGCTTAAAGCGACGTGGTTCGTCTTGTTCTACTGTATCACGAAAACGTGGTGCAGGACGAGTTGGACGAGAATCACGATCTTCGTTTTCAACATCTCTGCGTGTTCTGAAACGATTCAAATCTCTTTCATCTCTATCTCTAGGTGGAAGAACTGTAAAACCATTTCTTTCAACTGTTCTACGAGCAGTTCTCAATGTATCTCTATCTATCATATTATTTCACCTCACAAATTTGTTTTTTGGTATGTTAAATATAGAATAATAGTTTATGTATAATAAACAATTTTTAAAAATTTTAAACTTTAGTCTGTTACGGAATAAGCATTACTTTCACGAGGTTTTACTGCCTGTGGGTAATTTGTTCTAGCATAGTTTACTACACTTTCGGCAACATTAAACCAAGAAGGTTCACCATTGTCATATTCCTGTTTAATAAAGTCCTTAATATAAGTTCCCAATTCTTTAATCTTATCAGTTTCAATTCGTTTATCTATGTATTTAAAGACATTTGTTTTCCATTCAGTATATGTTTCGCCATCAGACATTCCATCGTCTGGTTTTTCTGTATCAGTACTTTCATTTACATCGGCATCCATATCACTTCTAAAATCGTCATACCAATAACATATAGAGTCAGCTATTTGGTCTGTTGGAACATTATTGTTAAATGCCTTTTCAATTTCGTCTTTAAAATAAACGTCAACATTGTAATACTTGTCACTTTTTGCTAAGCATTTTTTATAGACTTCTTCCTGATATTGCATCAATGTGTAGCCACTTTCTAAAAGAAACTGTTTAAATGTTGTGTTTTCGTTTATCATTAGTCTAATCTCCATTATAATGTTTGCCGTCATAGAATTGTGAAAAATAGTCATATTCATCACCGTGGTACAATTTATGACCTATTTCAACAAGTTTTTCATTTTTACAAATTTCTTTGAACAATTTAAATCTTTCAATGAAATCGTCTAAATCCATTCTTTCATTTGGATTAAAGTCAATATCAAATTTTCCTGATTTTTGAGCGGCTTTAAATATGTATGGTGCGTAACTCCAAAAATATGCTTTCCATTCATAATCACCATCGTCCGTAAAGATAGAGTATTCTACAACACCTACATAAGGGTCGCCATCATAACCAACATTTATTTTTGGTGTTGGGTCTTTTACATTTGGGTCCCTTAATGTTTTGTCTTTTACTTCAACATCACCAATACCTTCTAACATTTGGATAACTTCTTCAATAGAAGGATTAGCCTCGGATAATCTGTTTTCAACTAAACGATAACCTTTACTATTTAAATATCTTTTTGCTTCTTCTAATCTCATATAAACTCCATTAATCTAATCTACCATCTACATAAGCTTTACCTATGTTAATGCCGATAGATTCAGCAAAATCAAGGGCTGCTTGTTTAATTGTGTATTGAACATCCAAATCCTGTGAGAGGACAGCACCCATTTCTTTTTCTTTGAACTTTCTTATGTATTCTTGACAATATTTATCCCAGTATTTGTCTTTATAGATGTCAATGTATCTGTCAGTTACTTCACCGAGTTTCTTATTACGCTTGTCATACTTTATCCAAGCGAAACCACAACCACCGCCGAAGAATTTGTATCTCTTGCGACCAGGAATTAAATTACCTTCTAAGTCGGCATCACCAACAACAGACTGGTTATCAAAAGCAGCTGCCATTTTCTTATCAAGTTTTGGTTTTAAGACGGTTTCAATATGTTCACAAATTTTAGCATCCAAAGATTTGCCAGAAGATTTAGCAGGTCTTTCACTAGAACCCTTCTTAATGAGTTCACTAGCTTCGCCCTTTGTCAAACCCTGATTACGGAAGTCTTTTTTGTAGATGCAGAACAATGCCCACAACTGGCGGCTAGATGCTGGTTCGTCTGCGTCTTCTTTGAGAACACGATAACCTTGATTTTCAAGAATTTCTATGGATTCTTTTAGTTTGGTAGATTCATAAACACCATCATAGGTTCCATCTACAGGGTTTACACCATCAGCTTTAAACTGGTGTCTAGTTCCATCATCGGGGTCTTCTTCATAATCCCAATGCCAAACTTTCTTACCGTCTACTTTACCCGTTTTTCTAGCGGCTCTCAATTTATCATTATTCTCTTTTTCTTTATTAAGATTTTTAATGATATATTTTCCTTCCGTTTCAAGAAATTCTTTAACAAATTCATCTATATTACCAAAGTCCATATCTCCTTTATTTTCAGAGTAAAAATTAAGAGCTTTTTCATAGAACCAAGAACCATAACCATAATCATCTTCATCTTTGAAATATGGAACTAATTCTGGGTAATCTTTTTCTAATTTATCAAGGAATTTATCATAAGCAGAATCAGAAAAATTATTCTTTAAACTAAATTCACCAGGTAAATCTCTTTCGTATAATCTTCTCATTGATATATCTCCTATTAATCCATGTGGTTTTCATAACTTGGTGAACCACTATCAGGATAAGCTGTATGGTACCTATCATACATTTTTACCCTAATATTGCCATCATCTTTTATCAATGCGGTAGTTGGTTCATCAACTTCATTATCTGGGTCTGGAATAACTTCGCCTGTATATCCGGGTGAACCTGTAACCCACTTTGTACCAATTTCAACAACCTGTGCTTTTTTACCCTTTGTACTTAGAACTTTATAATATTGGTTAATAGTCATATCATAACCAAAGGAGAAACGAAAAATATCACCAACATGTACAAGTGGATTATCGTTTATTTTTGGTTTTGCTGCTTTTGGTGTTTTTTTTACTTGTTTTTCCTTTTTTTCTTCTGTAGAACCATTTTCCTTGTTCTTTAAAAGGTCACCAATCATCTTGAAAGCATCTTCTTTACTAAGATTTTTACCACGGTAATCTTTCTTTGTTAATTTGTACAAAGTCCAAAGTTGCTTACTTGTGGCTGGACCTTCAAGGGCTTCATCAATCAACTGATAACCGCTTTCATTTAAGATTTGTTTTGCTTCGTTAAAATACATTTCCATAGATTCTCCTACTGTTGGACTATATGTTTCTTCATCTGGACCATCATAATTGAATAAGTATTTTGTTTTTATAGTATTACCTTGATAAAATTCGGCATAGAAAGCACCTTCTTCATAAAATGCTACTCTCCAAACTTCAACTGGTGAAAAATCATCACCACTTCCATCATCACCTACACAAACATTTTGATAATTACGAATATTTCTACGAACTTCTCTAGCTTCGTCTAAATCATTAAATGTTTGTGCTTCATTTTTATCTTCGGTGTAATCATATCGTGATACTGGTTGTTCTTCATTAGTATAATCTTTAATAAAATACCAACGCATACCATCATTTACATCATTACCTACAATATAATATGTTTTCATTTTTTACCTACAAATTAAAGAGTCTTGAACCATTCCTTGAAAGCGTCACGAATAGCCTTAGAACCTTGTCTATCAATCTTCTTATTGAATTGTTCTGTAGCTTTTGCGATTTGTTCAGCCTTTTCTGGTGATGTAACTTGAATACCATTTACCATTTGGTCAGCATTGTTTTCAGCTTCTCTCTCAACATACAAGCCCAAAGATTCATTCAATACCCATTCGGTAGTTCTTTGGACGGATTCGTACATAGCATCGCAATAGGCAACCTGAGCACTAGGCATATAAACCGCGTCAATAGTAACCATGTGATAATCGTCAGCTACAATGTTACCTTCAAGAAGGTTACCGGTACCACGGGAAGAAACACCCATTTTACAACCACCTTCAAGTAATGCCTGGAGTTCCTTACCATTACGGGTATCAAGAACTAGAGCCTTACCCAAAGCCAAATTCTTGTCCATAGCAAGTTCTGTAATACGAATTGCAGATGCTTTAGATTTGATTTCAGCATAATCAGGGTGGTCAAGTTCTCCAAGAGCTTCGTGGGATTCAATCAACTGGTTGAAAAGTTTAACTTCTCTTTCAATGATTTTTTGTGGGTAAATTCTACCGTTACGGTTTCTATCTTCTGCTTGTAAGAATGGACCTGAAATATACATGTGCTGTTTCTTCATTGTTCCAACACTTTCTTCAAGGACATTACAGTCTACGGGAGCAGAACATTGTTCGTTAAATAATTTCTTAAAATCTGCCATATTAAACCTCGTTTATTTTATATACTATTTATAACTTTTATGTTCTTTTTCCCAGCGTTCACGGAATTCCGCAGCGTGTTTCTCAATCCAATCTTTTACGGCTTCATCACCCAAATCTCTGTGTGCTTTTTCACTTTCTAACCATTTGTGAATTTCAATCTCTTTAATTTGGTCAGCCATATATTGTTTTAACTTTTCGTATTCTTCGTCTGACATAAAATCCTCCTGTTGCCCATATTTTATTTATTTGTCAGACCAAGTTCAGTTTCGGTTATTACTCTAAATTTATATCCATTCTTCCTGCACCATTCCCTAGCCATATCCCACTTTTCTTTGTTTTTCTTAAGGACATTACAGTATTCTTGCCATCTTTCTATTCGTTTATTAGTTAATTTGCCTTTACCAGTTGGTTGAAGTTTTGGGAACATAATTTGTCCACTCTCGTTTAATTGTGGAACTTGTGATTTTGGCTTAACTTCAATTAACCATTTCTCAATCATACCCTGCTTATTCTTACAAGTGAACATAAAGTCTGTAATGTATCTGTGTGTTTTTCCATCAATTTGGGAAAAATAAGGAATTTCAACAATCTCAGAACCCCATTCCAAAATGTTATTATTAAGGTCTAACCAGTTAGCCATAATCTTTTCATAACTAGAACGGAATGTAACAGGATGGCCTTCTATTTTACCATTGTAATTTAGACATTTTTCAGGATGTCTAGGCATAAAGTCGCCCTTCAAATAGTTATTACTAAACATTGACATTAGAATTTACCTTCTTCTACTTCTTTTATAACTTCAGTAATTTCTTGACAAGCTTTATACATCCATCTATCTTGACAATATTTAAAGAAATATTCGTAAACTTCTCTATTAATTTCTTTGCAATTTAAACAAATATTAAGAATTAAAGTCGGAACATTTGCGAGCTTAAAATAACTCACAAGCAAGACGAGAACTTTAATAATATCGTCATCAAACAAATGTTCATAAAGAGCCAAATCAATAGTTTCTTTATCTTTAAAAATACCAATTACTGACTCATAAAGTTCTGTTGTATTATCTTTCAATTCTTTTTTATTCATAATCTATTTATGAACAAAAAACAGCCCATTTAAGAGCTGTTTTCTTTTTATTTGTTTGGTGAAATTAAGCTACTTTTACATCAACTTCAATTTCATAATTTGATTCATCTTTTTCATAAGAAGGAATGAACTTCTTAACGAGAGCTTCAATTTCAGCAGCACCATCATTGTTAAAGTATTCAGCAACATCTTCAGCAGTTGCGTTACCATAACCGGCATCCCAAGATTCCATTAATTCATTAAATCCTTCTACATCGCCTGTCAATTTGAGTTGCCAAGTTCTGTCGGTTGTTGTAATGAAATACCAAACAGAGTTAGAGTTTTCGCCATAAGCACCATTATGACCCCAGTCAGCAGTTGCTTCGTCATTAGCACTTTTTGTTACAGATGCTTGTGTATGTTGTTCGTTAACTGTAATGTTGAAACCATTAAGTTCTTCCTGAATACCATCTACGTCAACCCAAGTCCAAGCACTATCTACTCTATCACCAGATTTGTGGAACATACCTACTGTAGAACCACCAACCTTTTGAACACCTTCAGCAGCTTCATTTACACCAAATGCCTTATGTAGCATGTGGAAAGTACGACGGCCTTCTTTAGTAGTCATATCGGCTCTCTTAACGGTATCGTGTTTGATATGAATATTTGCAATAACATTAATCTTACCATTTTCTGCTTCGGTCAAGTAGTAGCCGGCATTATTCAAAATTTCTTTAGCTTCTTTAAATAACATAAATTCTCCTTTATATTAAATTCGTTTATAGTATTTATATTATTTATAAGAAAAGCCATATCTTAACGATATGGCTTTAATATTTTATGTTATATTGAATTACATTGATTCTCTTGCGATAACACCAGTATTTCTATCAACAGTAATCTTAATATCAATATATTCAATAGCTTCAGCAGGAACTATACGAATTGCAACATTCATAATATGTGGGTCTTCAGCATCTTGAGTAACACTCAAAGCATATTCTTCCACACCATCTGCAGCTTGAATTCTGTTCAAGAAAGCGTCAATAGAGTTTCTAGCAGCACTTCTTGTATTAGCAGTATTCTGCTGGAACAAGTAAGGGAGCATCATTGTTTCAAGTGACTTTTCAATGTAGTTCAAACATCTACGAACATTGATTCTGTTCAAAGCACTTTCTTTCTTCAAAGCAGTCTTTTGTCCATACAAGCATTCACCGAAACCAGCACAATCTCTTGAAGTATTGACGTTTATGTCATACAACTGACCAATTTCGTCATCAGTCAAACGAGTTAATGGACCGTTGGTATAAGTGATATTACCACGCTGAACACCAGCAGGAGCAAACCAAGGATAACTTGTCATATCACAATAAGCCATTCGGCAAGCACCAGCAATAGACTTAGGCAAGTAAATCCAAGAAGCAAGTGTGCCATTGTAATACTTGTCATAACCCGCATATTCAGCAACATAAGTACCATTGTTGAAGGAGAACATTTTGGCTTCACCAATCATTCTCTTAACAGATTTAGCTTCTCTTGAAGTTACTTGAACTACGCCGATGTCAATAGTTCTGCTAGCAGCAATTTCGGCAATCTTTCTTTGGAGAGCATTGTATCTTTGCTTACCATTGAATGTATCAATAGCTTCTACGTTGAACAAAATATCAAAGTCAGCTTTTTGTCTGTCTTTATAAAGTTTCAAACCAGCAATCTTTTCTGTTACATTATTCTTCTTTGAGTTAGAACCACCAGTCAATCCATAAATTGCGTAAGTTTGATGTGGTTGAGCATAAGTACCAGCACCGGTTTTAGCTTCATTTACAGAATTACGAGAAACATAAATGTAATCAGAATGACCGTTAATGACATTTGGAGCATACAAAGAATTACCTTCGGCATCCTTAGCAGTTGGGTCATTAGATACATACCAGGATTCTGCAGGGTCTTTCAAGAGAGCATCCATACCAGTTCCCCAAGCAGCTTCAGCCGTTTGTGATTTGGTCTTTACATATACGTTGATACGATAGACCTTCTTCCAGGTCAATGTATCCTGGTCTACTTCGTCATTATCTACTTGGTCTTCATCGTCATAACGATATTTCCAGTTGAAAGCATTCTGATGGTTCAAAGCAGGAATATCGGCACATTCACTTGTAATGATAGAAACACCAATATCGTTACCATATTCACCAGGACCAATAGAAGCGATAATCAACTGATTATTCTTGTTAGAAACATACTGTTCTACGTCACCGTTACCTGGTTCGTCATCAGATTCAATGGAAATTGTATAACCATCCTTGTATCTTTCATTTGTTCCATTCAAGATTTCGGAAGTAGCAAATGCAGCCATTTTGTTAATTTGTTCACCATCGGCTTTCTTTGTACTTTCTTGCCAAGGAATAACTACACCCTCTGGAATATCTGCTGTGTAAACAGAAATTGTAGAAGGAGTTTTTGCGTTCTTTTCAGCAACCGTCCAGAACAACTTTGTATCTACACCATCAGTAGAAGCATTCTTGGAAGTAAATTCATCCCAATCTTTCTTGAAAATTACCTTTTCAATAGGTTTGTTAATAATCTTAACTGGTTCCTGATATTCAGTACCATATTCATCTACTTTAGTTTCATATTCGTAATCAATACCTTCCCAGACATCATAATAAGTTAACAAACCAAATTTATCGTTTGACAATAATTCAGATGGGTCGCAACCATAAGAGTCTGCTAATTTAGTAATTTTATCAAATCCACCCAAAGCACTATTAGAAGCAATATCACTCAACAATGTAAATTCAACATTGAAGTTTGTTGCAGTAGAACTTAAACTAGGAAGTGCATTTGTATAAATTGAAGCAATAGCTTCTTGAAGTGTGTTCATTCCATATTCACGGTATTGAATACCAACAGACTGACCGACAGTACTAGAGAAAGATTCTGCATCAACATAGTAAGTCTTATTTACGCAGTCATCCCAATCTCTAAATTGGATTTTCCAAGCATCAGCAGTAGGTTTAACCATATAGCCATTAGAAATACCCTTATAGAAGTTACCGTCATCAAACATATCATCATATCTTATTGCAATAGAAGAAATAGCAGACGGATCAGTTGATAACAAATTATTTCTATCAACGAATTCTTTTGTATAATATGCAGTTAATGTTGTTCCTACTTGGTTCAAAACATCGTCAGCAGTGATACTGAAAATTGTCTTATAACCACTAAGGACTTCAATTAGTTCACCGGTTTTCTTCTGATAAGTAATTGGAGATCTGCTAACTTGAATTGCAGAACCAGGAATTGTTCCTGATGTCCAAGCTTCTTTAGTCAAAATCAAATCGTCATACCATTTACCGACATCGCCCTTAGCATTTACTTTAGTTGCAAATTCAACATAAACACCAGATGCTTTAACGAAATTTGTAGGTTCAATACCTGCTTCCTTAGAACCTACATTCTTAAATACAGCAACGGAAGGAGGATTATCATTAATCAAGTCAACGATTGTACCGTGACCAGCTTTTTGATAAACACCAAACATAGAAATGGAATCATCTACAATCCATTCTTCTTTTCCTGGTTCACCTGAAATTGCAGAAACTTGAGTAACGTCATTCAAATTACCCAATAACTTCAAATTAGCATTATCTTCATTATCAATGAATTTAAATTGTGAAGTATCTTCGGAACGATAAGTATCCTTTAAGTCTGCATCGGTATATGGATATTGAATTTGTGCATAACCTTCGTCACCCATTGTTGTTCTAACAGTCAATAACTGGTTAGAAATTGCCAAATAATTTTCAGCAGCAAAGTGTCCATAGTCATCCAAATTCTCTGGTTGTCCATAAATGTCTGTGAAATTGTCATAAGATGTTGTCAAAACTCTCTGGTTTACAGGACCCTTATTGGACTTCATTACGATAGCACCAATTCCCAAACCTGGTATAGAGTTAGAACGGATGGTATTATCTATTTCTGTAAAATTAATACCTGGCACTGAATATTTTGCCATAAATTTACCTCTTTAATTGTATAAACGAAATAATAAAATCACTCACTCACAATTTTCAATAATAATCTCTATATTTATAAGAAAAGGTCGCTAAAAAGCGACCATTTTGTTAATTTGTGAATTTATAATACATATCAATTTGTGAAATTAAGTTAAGTGTAGCAGAACCATTTATTGTATTAGTTGCAGGATATGTTATATGCAAATATTGATAATCTTTTGTATTATCTCCAAATGTAAATCCACCTGTATCAGTTCTTTCACCCAAATTTATTGTATGTGTCATTTTTACATTGGATAGATAATGTAACATAAATGCAGTTAATGTATAACCATAAGAATTCCAAAGATAATTACCTGGTTCATTTAGGCAATTTGATAACGTATCCATACTGGAATAAGAATTAATATAATAATCTCCTTTGTTTACACGCTGATACAAATATAAAGTATTCGGATTATTATAGCTTGGAACAGCACCAAATATTCTAAATCGTGAAGATAATGCTCCCCAATTACAATTAAGGTCTTTTAATTTTCTATGAATATAGTTATTATTAGTATTAAAATATTGTCTGTAATCTATAACATTTGGATCTGAGTCAAATGTAGCCGAATTAAATGGTTTACCATAATATGTTAATAAATCTCGTATATGTTCCATACTACTTAATGTT
>Ga0265301_10003950_pt1 | contig 15247 bp, 10 predicted proteins | sample AusTroGonzalo_MG_2_FD_193488 | JGI IMG/M metagenome (GOLD analysis project Ga0265301, IMG submission 193488) | Bovine rumen microbial communities from tropical cattle in Woodstock, Queensland, Australia - Gonzalo_04 | ecosystem: Host-associated > Mammals > Digestive system > Stomach > Rumen ...
TTAAGAGCAGCAGATTGGCAGCCGCCGCCAATACTCCGTATTCAAACGGGATAGAAAAAACGATTCGCCAGCACAGATAGATCAGCGTAATCCATGTGCCCAGAATCAGGCAGATTCTTCCTCCCAGGTTCCCCTTTGGGATACGGGTGCTGTCCGGATCCACGATATCATTATAAGTCAGGCGTTTCTTGCTGTATTTCCGGTAGACGGCAAAGCGGGCAGCCAGTCCTGCCAGGAGGATTCCGGCGGAAATCGCGGCAAAGAGTATCCATTCGGAAAGCTCCCTGTCTCCCCGCTCGCCAAGAGATCTGGAAATCCAGGCCATCACCTGATCAGTAGCGGTCTGCTCCACCTGCGGCGCGGGCGCCGGGATCGCCTTAGGGTCCCTCCCGCGGATCAGTTCCCGGATCCAGGCACCGCAGAGAGTCAGGTCCTCATCCCGGATCTCCCCCTCCGGATCAAAACGATACCCGAAAAAGGCGGAAGACTCTTCTTTGTCCGAAAGGTTCCACACCGCATAGCTGATCTTCTTATCATTCAGCAGCGTAAACCAGTCCGCCGCGCAGGCAAAATCAAGCGTTCCGTTGCCGCTGGTCTCGCTGATGCCGCATTCGCTGACGAACACCGGCAGCCCTGAATTCAGCGCCGCGGTCAACTCCTGCCGAAGTCCTTCCCCATGGGTTGCCGAATAGAAATGCAGCACATACATCAGATTCGGGAAATGCAGCGGCTGCAGCACCGCATCCCCCAGGTTCCGGTCGTATTCCGGTGTGCCTACCAGGATAACCGCGTCAGGAATCTGTGCCCGGATCACCGGGATAATCTCCTCCGCATATAACCGCACATCTGACCAGGTTGTTTCCCCATTGGGCTCGTTACAGATCTCAAAGATCAGGTTCGGGCTGTCCTTATACTCGGAGGCGATCAGGTCAAAGAACTGTTTTGCTTCCTCTTTATGTTCATTCGGATCGCTGTCGTTCATGATGTGCCAGTCCACCAGCACATACATATCCGCGGCAATCGCCGCCTCAATGCCCTTGCGCATCAATTTCAGGCTCGTGTCCTGCAGGCTCTTATTTTCACAGTACTGCTCCGAGTACATGGCCAGGCGGACCAGATTGCCGTTCCAGTCCTGCGCAATCTGCCTGAACAGGTTTCCGCTCACCATATTCGGATACCAGACCAGGCCATGGGTGCTCACGCCCCGCAGTTGAACCGTCTTTCCGGAGGCATCCGTCAGCTGTGTCCCTTTTACCTGCAGCCGGCCGTTCACGGAGGGCCTGGCTGTTTCAACTGCCGCCGTCTCCGCGCATGCGGAAAGGACGGCGCACCACAGCAGCATCGCCGCGAAAAGAACCGCCGCAATTCGTCTTTTCATCATCTGTCCGGCCTCCTCATCCGATTTCGGTATTCTGCCCTGCTCAGTTATCTGCCATCCCGGTGCGTTTGCGATGTTTCTCCCCGCTCAGCAGCATCACCGATCTTGCCGGAACAAAGGCGCCCGCCTCGGTCATCCGGCCGTAAGGGGAAGAAGCCGCCTCTGTCTGCCATTCAAAGCCGGCCGGGATGATCGGCAGTTGGAATGTATGATCCTCCCAATGCGCGTTGATGGCCAGATACAGGAACGTGTCCTGTTTTGTGCCGTATTTCTTATGGTCTTCCGCCCACAGGCAGGCAATTGTCAGCGACTTTTGGTTCCAGTCATGCTCCCACGGGATCAATCCGTGGAAGGAAAGCTCCGGATAACCCGTCCCGTTATGATCGAAATCATATTGCCGGACATAAAGAACCGGATGCTTGTGACGGAAAGCAATCAGTTTTTTTACATACTCAAACAGATCCCGGTTTGTTTCAAGCATACTCCAGTTCAGCCGGGAAACATCGTTGTCATGGCAGTAAGCGTTGTTGTTGCCATATTGCGTGTTGGCAAACTCGTCCCCTGACAGCAGCATCGGAATTCCCCTGCTCATCAGCAACACCGTCAACATGTTTTTCATCTGGCGGAAGCGCAGGTTCAGCACTTCCCGGTCCCGGGTTTCGCCCTCCTGTCCGCAGTTCCAGCTGAAGTTGTCGTTGCTGCCGTCCCGGTTATCTTCCCCGTTGGCTTCGTTGTGCTTCCCGTTGTAGGAAACCAGGTCGTACAGGGTAAATCCGTCGTGGCACGTGATGAAATTGATTGAGGAAAACGGCCCTCTCTTTCCGTAAAGATCCGGCGAACCGCTGATCCGCTGCAACAGTTCCGGCGCAGCCTGATCTTCCCCTTTGATGAACCTGCGCACACAGTCCCGGTATTTTCCATTCCATTCTGACCAGCGGTTCCAGGAGGGAAAATGACCGACCTGGTACAGTCCGCCCGCGTCCCAGGCTTCCGCAATCAGCATCGTCTTTCCCAGCACCGGGTCCCGTGCCAGCGATTCCAGCAGCGGCGGGGCGACCAGCGGCGCGCCGTTTTCGCCCCGGGTCAGGATAGAGGCAAGGTCAAAACGGAATCCGTCTATGTGATAGGCAGATACCCAGTAGCGGAGGCAGTCCTTGATCATGCTTCTGACCACCGCGTTGTTGCAGTTCATGGTGTTGCCGCAGCCGCTGAAATTATAATAGTACCCCTCGTCTGTCAGCAGATAATATGTCCGGTTGTCAATCCCCCGGAAGGAGATGGTCGGTCCCTGCTCATTGCCTTCCGCCGTGTGGTTGAACACAACGTCCAGAACCACCGCAATTCCGTTGCGGTGGAGGTGGCGGATCAGATACTTCATTTCGTCCGCTTCCATCCCGTAAGGTGCGGATGCGGCGTAGCCGGCTTTTGGTGCGAAGAAGCCGACAGTCGAATATCCCCAGTAGTTCAGCAGCCTGTTCCCGTTGAATTCACGCTCGTTTTCAAACTCGTCAAACTCGAACACCGGCATCAGTTCAACGCAGTTGACGCCCAGTTCTTTCAGATAAGGGATCTTTTCAGCCAATCCGGCATAGGTACCCGGATAGCGCACACCGGAAGATGCATGCCTGGTAAAGGAACGAACATGCAGCTCATAGATGACCAGATCGTTCTTGTCCAGATCCAAGGGAGTGTCTCCCTGCCAGTCGTAATCCTCCCAGATAATCTGCCCCCGGTGAACAAAATCAGTTTCGTATATATCCCGCCTGCCCCATACAGAGCGGCCGGAAATGGATTTCGCGTAAGGATCAAGCACAACCCTGGACTTATCAAAACGGTAGCCGTTTTTCGGATCCCAGGGCCCGTCAAAGCGATAGCCGTATTCCACCGTCTCGATGTTCAGGCCGTATACAAGCATTGTGTATACGTTTCCGATCCGGAAGCTTTCCGGAAAGGGAATCTCGGCAAAAGGCTCCGCCTGCCCGTGATGATACAGCACCAGCGTGCATCCGGTGGCATCCTTTGAGTAAACGCTGAAATTGATCCCATCGTGCAAGATCGACGCGCCGAAGGGGAACACCCGCCCGGAGCGATACCTCAGATCACCGATCCGGCGGGTCGGAAAAGTATCAGCTTGATATAATCCGTACATCAGTTATCCTCCTGTACAGGCCCTGTTCTGTTCCAATCTTATTTATTATCTCAAATAATCGGTTCAGTGGCAAGCGGTTTTGCAACCGGAATATGAATCCGCCGGTTCAGCGTCTGAACCGGCGGATTGATTATTTCCCTTCTGTTTTATCGATTCCCAGCAGCATCCGGTCGTTGTCAAGCATCCGGCCGCTCAGTTGGCGGAATTTATCCGTCAGGTCACCGATCGTCAGTCTGCTCCTCTCTTCGCCGGTTACATCGTAAATTACTTTTCCCCGGTCCATCATCAGCGTCCGGTTTCCCAGATCCAGGGCGCTTTGCATGTTATGAGTGATCATCATACAGGTAATCCGGTTGTCTTCCACAATGCTTCTTGTCAGTTCCAGCACCTTTTCCGCCGTGCCGGGGTCCAGCGCCGCCGTATGTTCATCCAGCAGCAACACCTTCGGCACCTGGTATGTGGCCATCAGTAACGTCAGCGCTTGCCTCTGCCCGCCGGAAAGGAGACCCACCGGCTGCCTCATCCGATCCTCCAGGCCCATTCCCAGCAGACTCAGCCGTTCCCGAAATGCCTTCCGGTCTGCCGCGGAAACCCTGCTCAACCAGCCTCCTTTTCCGGCCGCCAGGGCAAGGTTTTCCTCAATGCTCATATCCGGCGCGCTTCCCCGCATCGGATCCTGAAACAAGCGGCCGATCTGCCTCGCCCGCTGATGTTCGGGCATCATGGTCACATTCTTCCCGTCCAGCCATACCGTGCCGGAATCCAGCGGGAAACTGCCGCAAATCGCGTTGAACAGGGTTGATTTTCCGGCACCGTTCGCGCCGATGATGCTCACAAAATCCGCGTCCTCAATCCTCAGGCTCACGTCTGTCAGCGCCCGCTTCTCATCCGGTGTTCCTGCGTTGAAGCTTTTACAGACGTTTTTCAGTTCAAGCACCGTCTTGCCTCCCTTCCCGGGCCATTCGCAAGCGGCGGACCAGCAGCGGAAGCTGCTGCCGCAGATAGGGGCCGGAAATCGCGATCACCACGATCACCGAGGAAACCAGTTTCAGCATGAACGCAGGCATATCCAACCTCAGCGCCAGCCCGTAAACCAGACGGAACAGGAACGCACCCAGCACCGCGCCGACAGCCCGCAGCGGAATCGGCCGGTGTTTCGCAAAGAATACGCCGCCGATCAGCAGACTTGCCAGCGCCACCGTCACCATGCCGCTGCCCATGTTGATTTCAAAATTCTTCTGCTGCTGCGCCATCAGGCACCCGCTCAGCGCTGTGAACGCGTTGGAAATGCAAAGGCCCACGGTCGTCGTGAACGTGGGATTGATGGATGAAGAGCGTACCATGTCCGCGTTGCTGCCCGTCGCCCGGATGGACAGGCCTAGCTTTGTCTTCAGGAACCAGCAGAGGAAAACCACTACCAGCGTGACAATCACAAGCATCACCAGCAGCGTGCTTTGTCCGGCCAGCGGCGTCTCCTTCAGCAGGTTTTTTGCCATGGAAAAGATCGTCGGCACCTTGTTCATCGGCAACGTGGCCTTGTTGCCGGTCAGCAGCATATTGACCGAATACAGCCCGGTGTTCACCACGATTCCGGCCAGCAGGCTCTGCACACCCATCCGCGTCTGCAGGGTCGCGGTGACAAAGCCGGAAATCATCCCGGCCAGCATGGCGGCCGGCAGCGAAAGCCAGGGATACCCGGCAATCGCCACCAGCGCGCCGACTGCTGCACCCAGGGTGAAACACCCGTCCGTGCTCAGATCACATACGTTCAGCATCGAATAGCTCAGGAACAGGCTCAGCACCGTCAGGGCATTTACCAGCCCCAGTTCCATTGCTGTCTGGCCCAGCGCCAGAAACTTATCCAAAGTCATAGGTTATCTTCTTTCTCATTCAAAACTCTCAGCGGTTTTGATCTCCTTCACCTGCGTGCAGAACGGTGCAAACGCTTCCTTGATCTTTTCGAAGTCAAAACCGATCGCCGCGCAGGTCTCAACATTTACGGTAGCCGTACCGTTGTCAAATGTCCTGACTGCCGTTTCCGCGGGCTTTGCGCCGTTCAGCAGGATCTCAGCGATCATATCACCGGTCTCCCGGCCCAGGTTCGCGTAGTCCACGCCGTATCCCAGGAAGGCGCCGTTCAGGGCAAAGGAGTCCGCTCCGGTATAATGCGGGATTTTCGCCTCGGCCAGTTCCTCATAAATCGAGAGTTCCGCGCTCATGATCGTATTGTCTGTGGGGGTAAAGACCGCATCCATCTCGTCACTGACGATCGCATTCACCGCCTGCATGACTTCGGCGGCATTCGTGCCCATGTATTCCTTTACTTCGATGCCTTTCCCGCCCAGAATTTCCTTCGCGGCTGCAATCGGCGCAGTGGAAGCGTCTTCGGAGGGGTTGTACAGCAGGGCAATCTTCTTCGCTTCCGGGTTCGCCGCAAAGATCAGATTCAGCACGGCAGCCGTATCCAGATAGTCGGAAGTGCCGGTGATATTGGCTCCGGGAGCTTCCAGGCTCTGCACCAGGCCGGCGCCCACGGGATCGGATACAGCAGCGAAAACCACCGGAATCCCGTTGTCCTCTGTCATTCCCTGCATCGTCAGGGCTACCGGAGTAGCAACGCCAACCATCAGGTCTGCTTCGTCAGCGATAAAATCCGCAATAATCTGCTGCATCACGCTTCCGTCCAGATTGCAGTTGTCTTCCTTGATCTCAAAGCTCACGCCCTTGTCTTTCTCAATCTCACCCAGCCGTTCCCGGATGTTCTGAATGATCTGGTTCAGGCTCGCGTCATCCACGAAATTGCAGATACCGACCTTATAGCTTGTCTTTGCTTCCGCAGAAGCCAGGGAAACCAGGGAGAATACCATCATCAGAGAGAGTACCAGTGCCATCATCTTTTTCATTGTCTTGTCCTTCCTTTCATCAATAAAGTATGAAATTCAGGGGGATCTTTTGAGCCGTAAAACAAAAACCTCAGCGCGCTTCTCCTTTGCGCGCTGAGGCGATCATTTCGCGGTGCCACTCAGCTTGACTCTTCCCTGTCGGGAAAGCCATCTCTTCATCACGTACCCCTGATACGTGCCGCCCTGATAACGGGTGCGTCCCCCGTCGCTTCCTACTTGAAACCTTTCGGAGCGCCCTCAGGAGCCCATTCACTTCCTCCGCACGCACCGCCGTTCCACTCTCGGCGGCTCCCTGTACCGTGCTGCGGGGAAACTACTCTTCTCCCTCACAGGTTTGAAAAAAGGGTACCCCAGTCTAATCCGTTTGTCAACCTCCGGATTGTTCTTCAATTGTTTTTTGACTCAGACGTCTTCCAGTGTGCATCCCCCGATAAACTCTCTCAGCAGCGACAGCGGCGGAATCTCATCCAGCACCTCCGGATCCAGATCCGGCAGATAATTCAGCGTCTTGATCAGCCGGCGGGCCAGCAGATAGTTCGGCGAATCGGAAGGAACTTCCTTCAGCAGGTCATAGGCAAACAGCTTCAGCACCGGCAGCTCATACTGCAGGGCGGTGTTAAACATACTGTCCGCATTTTCCTGATGTGTAAAAATATATTTTTCCTCCGCAGTTCGCACGTTCGGCCAGATCGCCAGTGTTTCCTCTGGCGGATACCCGCGGAATTGGTTGTCCCGCACGATCCGGCGCAGCAGGCGCACATCCGTGGTCCGGATACGGTTGTGATCATCCAGATTCAGGCAGGTCAGCGCGCTGGCAAACACCCGGTAAATTTCGTCTGCCGGCAGAGTCTCGGAGATGGCCGGATTCAGTCCGTGGATCCCTTCCAGAATGATAATCTCTCCGGGTTCCAGTTTCGTAGGCGGCGTCATATAATCCTTTACACCCGCGGAGAAGTCAAAGTTCGGCATGAACACTTCCTCGCCGTTGAGCAAACCCGTCAGCGAATCTGTCATCAGCTTAACATCCAGCGCTTCAAGAGAATCAAAGTCCCGGGTGCCGTCCACCTGCATCGGGAGATCTTCACGGTTGATATAGAAGTCGTCCATGGAAATCCTGCGGCAGGGATGCCCGTACATCTGCAGATGGATCGCCAGTCTTCCTGCAAACGTCGTCTTTCCGCTGGAAGAAGGACCTGCCAGCAGAACAATATGCTTATGCTGCTCATGAATCTTCCGTGCAATATCGTTGATTGCGGCTTCATGAAGCGCCTCATTCACCCGGATGAAATGGCGCAGCTTGTGATCCTCAATCATGCGGCTCAGATCACTTACATTGGTGACGCCCAGAATCTCACACCATTCCGCGCTCTGGGAAAACACCTCCAGGTGCTTCGGCCGGTATATATACGGTGCAGCATGATCAAAATCCGCCCCTGCCGGCAGCTGCAGCACAAAGCCGCCCCTCAGCTCAAACATGGTGAAGACTCTGACGAAGCCGGTCGAAACCGTCATCGCGCCGTAAAAATATTCCCACATCCCGTCAATCGAATACATGTTGAAATACGGCACCGGACGGCGGCGCAGCAGTTCCACCTTGTCGTCCTGTTTCTCTTCCTCGAAGTACCGGATAGCATCTTCCTTAGTCCATCGTTTCTTTTCGAATACCAGATCCAGATCCGCCAGCCGCCGCATCTCGTTTTCAATGCGGACAATATCCTGCCGATGCAGTTCAATGCCGGGCAAGCGGACAAACACGCCGTAGCCCACCGAATACTCAATCCGTACCCGCTGCATAGGATAGAGATGCCGCAGTGCCAGCAGCATCACGAAGCGCAGGGAACGCTCATAGATCCGGCGTCCTTCCTCGTTCTCCAAGGTCAGCGGTATCAGGGAGCAGTCCTGATTCAGCTGATCGTTCAATTCCCGCACCACACCGCCGGATTGGGCTGCCAGCGTACCCCGCGGAAAAGCGTTCAGCGCTTTCAGGCACTCCTGCACAGTCCTGCCTTCCGGAAACTCTTTTTCGTTGTTCATCGACCGGATAATCATATGCTCCCCTCCGTGTTTATATTCTGAAAACCATCATTCTGAACGATTAATCAAACGGCATGCTGGACACATCCGCGTTCAACAGTTCTTCATCCGGATCGGGCAGAGAACCGTGTTCTTTCAGATATTTTGCCTGTCTTTCACGCATCTGCAGCTGTTTTGTATGCACGTAAGCCACATTGGCGCTGGTTGCCGGCGCAGTGGTCCGGGTCATAATCTTTTTCCCGTCATCATCGATCCGGAAACGAAGACGGATCAGGATTCTGCCGTGGTTTTTGCACCGGGCAACAGCAATATATTTATCGGCACTCTGTTTAATATATTCGCCGTCCATTGTCAGAACCCTTCCGCACCGCGGGCAGGTCGGATGAATTGCGCTATCGCTCTCCAGCGCGTCCCGCACGGAATCGAAAATCTCCCCCGGCGTTTTTTCCCGGGCGGACCGACGGGTATGGATCAGTTCCTTCGGCTCCCGGGGATAGTTCAGCACCGCGTCCGGATCCGGCAGGGTTTTGAATACGAGCGCCGTATACCATGCATCATATAACGCGTTATGAAATGCCATGTTCTCATCCGGCTCGATTTCCATCAGATCCATCGCCGCCTTCAGCCCGGCCCGGTCCTTCAGCCTGTGAACCTGGCTGAACAGCTGCTGTATATCATACAGCGGCGGCAGAACAATATCCTCGCAATGGAAAAACCGGATATTCTGATAGAGCACGCTCACGTCGTCTATGCCCCAGGTCAGCAGTGCGTAATCCTTTCCGCACCAGGCCGCAAACTGCTCCAGCGCCTCCCGGAAGTTCGGTGCTCCGGCCAGCGTTTCGGAATCCAGTCCCGTCATCCTCTTAATCCGCGGATGAATCCGCAGGTAATGAGTCGGTGCAATCGGAATCGAAACAGAATCCGCCGGGTTCAGATCAGCATCCAGCTTCACCGCGCCGATCTGGATCATCTCAAAAATCAGTTTGTCCCCTACTTCCCGGTAAGTCCGGCTCTGATAGGAGATCGGCTGATTCCATTCCAGGTCAAGAATAATATAGGTCATTTGTTTTCCCCGTTCTTTACTTTTCATTTTGAATTATGCATTCTGAATAAACGCCGCGCTCTTCCCCGCCAAGGCCCCCGTGCTCCACGCAATCTGGAGATTATATCCTCCTGTATGCGCGTCCACATCAACCATCTCACCGGCAAAATAAAGATTCCGGTACTTTTTGCTCCGCATCGTGCCAGGTTCAATCTCCTTCACGCTGACGCCGCCGCGCGTCACCACAGCCTCCGCCAGCGGTCTCGGCGAGCGCACGGTCAGCGGAAGAGCCTTCAGCATGTTCAGCAGCGTTTCACGCTGGACAGCGGTCACCTGGTTACAGAGTATGCTTTCCGGGATGCCGCACAGACGCGGAAAGAGCGCCGCCAGTCTCGCCGGCAGCAGCCCCGGCAATATGTTCGCCAGCTGTTTTTTCCCATAAGCAAGGAAATCCCGGCGCAGCCGGGCATCCAGCTGTTCGCGCGTCAGGCCCGGTTTCAGGTCGAGACTCAGCTGCGCTCCCCGGGCAGACTCCGGAAGATGGCAGCTGGCTTCAAGCACCAGCGGACCCGAAATACCGAAATGAGTAAACAGCAGTTCACCCAGCTCGCAATACAAAGCTTTCCGGCCGTTTGTGAGCGTGAGCGTGACGTTTTTCAGGCTCAGGCCCTGCAAACTGCGAGGCCAATCCTCTTCCGTCTCCAGGCCGACCAGTACCGGAGACGGCGGAATCACCGTATGTCCGAGCGCCTCTGCCAGCCGGAAACCATCGCCCGTGGAGCCGGTTGCCGGATAGCTCAGCCCTCCACAGGCCAGAATCACACTGTCCGCCGGTAAAAAACTTCCGTCCTCCGTTTCCGCGCCGGTCACCCTGTTCCCTTCCGTCTGAAGATTCCGGACCCCGGTGTTCAGCCGTACATGAATGTTCAGTTTTCGCATCAGGCCCGTCAATGCTTTTGTCACATCGCTGGCTTTTTCACTCGAGGGAAATACCCGTCTGCCCCGTTGTACCGTCACCGGGCAGCCGTTCTCCTCCAACAGCGCCATCATGTCCCGGGGCGCAAAAAAACTCAGCGCGCTGTACAGAAACCGCGGATTGCGGGGCACCTGGGCGAGAAACTCGTCCCGCGTGCAGTCGTTGGTCAGGTTGCAGCGTCCCTTCCCCGTGATATAAATTTTCTTGCCGAGTTTTTCATTATGCTCCAGCAGGGTCACATCCGCCCCCGTCCGGGCTGCAAAGATCGCGGCCATCATTCCGGCGGCTCCGCCGCCGATGACCAGTACATCCGCCATGATGTCCTCCGGTTTCCTGTACGCATTACCCCCGATATAGATATATGCCGAAGGGGGATTGGGGGCGATCGGAAAGCCCCCCAAGTATAAAGGAAAGCTTGCTTTTATGCAAGCTTATTCATCTTCATTCCACTGTTCATCCAGCCAGCGGATCCGTGCATTCACATATTCCACAATTTCCCTGCCCTTTTCCAGCTTTTCCGCATTCTCTTCCCCCAGGTCGCCGGCAAGGGCTTCAATATCCGCCAGCACCCGGATCGTTGTATCAGTCAGTGCACCGCTGTCTGACAGTTTCTTCCACCTGTCTCTGACGATCGTCTGAAACGCTTCCATCTTCATCGCCAGCACAAACCACGGGTTGGAATTGTCCATTCCCTGGATCATATTCTGGAAGGTGGATGCATAGTATCCCCCGTCCGCAGGCTCTGTATATCCCCAGCTGAAATCCCACGGGCCCAGAAAAGTTAGCTTCTCATACAGGCTGTCTTCGGAAAAGTCCACAGCCATGTAGAAACTGCCCGCACCGACATCATAATTCTGAACCAGTTCCTCCAGGATCAGCATATCCGCAAGAGATTCCAGGTCCAGCAGTTCATTTACTGCCTCGAAAGGCGTCATTTCTTCCGCCGGTTCCGTCTTCAGATTCTCATTCAGCTTCATCGCTTTGCCGTTGACTGCCGCCTCATACAGCACACTGTAGGCACCTGTCAGCCAGTTTTCGATATATAGCTCCTGTTCTTCGCCCCATATGTCGCTCTTGATGGCATAATACCGTCCGGGAACGACACGCTTCCGGCCGGCAATATCCTCTGTATACGGTTTTTCTCCAATCCCGAAGCCGGGATGCTCGTCATCCGGATAATTCTCCATTTCCAGCAGGTATCCGATCTTTGTTTCCTTATCCCCTTTCTCCGGTTCAAAAACATCCATCCGTTTCTTGGCGGCCTGGTTCTGTTCACACAGGAGATACACTCCCAGGTCCCTGTCATTCAGATACAGATTCACAAACATGCAGTCGCTGCTGTAATATTTCCCTCCGAAGATCGTCCCGGCCAGCCTGAATGCCATATAATCCGGGCACAGATGCCAGTATGTCCGCAGCAGTACCCAGTTCCGGTATGCCCGGCCGTCATGAAGGCCGAGCATATTATGCTTCTTCTCAAAGCGAATACGGTATGGTTTTTCCTCTCCCTGTTCCGCGGTGGAATTACCGCGGACGCGCACGCCGCCCTCTTCCGCCATTTCATAAGCTTTGTCACAGTTGAACACCTGAACAACCGCGGGAACATACTCTTCTCTGGACAGGATCGGCTGTCCGTCCTCGGTAACAATGCGGATGCAGGGGTGTTCCTTTCCGGCTCCGATGTCCTCGGCGATGGCGCTGCCTGCCGCAGCCGCAGCCAGCAGCAGACAAACCAGCAGGACCAGTCTGATCTTTTTCATGGTTTATTCTCCGTTCTCAGTTCTTATTCAGCATTGCCCGAAGAAACTCGCCGCAGTCGCATTGCAGCGCATAATCGGCATAACCGAAAACAGGCGCGTCCGGGTCCGTATTGACTGCCACAATTGTCCCCGCCGCAACTCCGGCCATGTGCTGAATGGCGCCGGAGATTCCCAGCGCCAGATAAAGCTTCGGCGCAACCGTTTTTCCGGTCTGTCCCACCTGTCGGGCGTAAGGCATTATGCCGCTGTCCACCAGCGGCCTGCTGGACGAGATGGTTCCACCCAGCCTGCGGGCCAGTTCCTCAGCCATCGCAATGTTTTCCGCTCCGCCAATTCCCTGGCCTACGGAAATCAGCACATCCGCCGTCCCGATATCAGGCTCATCCCCTGCGGGAATTTTCTCCATAAACTCAAAGCAGTGTTTCGTTGCCCCAATCTTTTCCCGGACCAGACGCAGCGGCCGTCCTGCATCCGGAACAGGCATCGGAAATACTTTCGGTCTTACCGTCGCCATCTGCGGCATTCTCTCCGGGCAAATAATCGTTGCCATCAGATTCCCGCCGAAGGCAGGTCTTGTCTGCCGCAGCAGGCCCGTCTCCGGATCAATCTCCAATCCCGTGCAGTCCGCCGTCAGTCCGGTACCCAGCCCGGCTGCCAGCCGCGGCGCCAGCGACCGTCCGAACGCCGTAGCGCCCAGGAGCAGGATCGCAGGGCTGTATTTCTCCGCCAGTTTTTTCATTACAGCCGTATGAACCCGTTCGTCCGGCAGCTCTTCAGCCGGTATCTCCGCCAGCAGAACATGATCCGCGCCGCAGGCAGCCAGTGCAGCTGCCTGGTTTTCTGTACCGCCGATCAGCACGGCCGTCACCGTTTTTTTCATTGTTTCGGCAAGTCTTGCTGCCTGTCCCAGCAGCTCACAGGCCACCGGCCGGATTCCGTCCGTTCCCTGCTCGCAGTAAACCCAGAGGCCTCCCGATTCGATACCGTTCAGCATATCAGGCCACCTTCCTGCAGCTTTTTTTTCAGCCGTTCAGCCTGTTCCGCCGCCGTTCCGTCAATCCATGTCGTCTTCCTCGTCATAATTGGCCTTTCAGTCCTGACCACCCGCGTCGCAGACCCGTTCAGTCCGCTCTTTTCCGGATCGATTCCCAGATCCTCCCGCGTCATCCGGACAATCTCCGCCTTTTCTCCGTGAATCACTCCGCTGACCGAAGGCAGCCGGGGAATATTGATTTCCTTCAGCACCGTCAGCAATGCCGGAAGTTTCACCCGAAGCCGCATATAACCGTCATCCGTCATTTTCCGGACCACACAGCCTTTTTCATTGATTTCTTCAATTTCTGCCACATCGCTGACGTGTGGAATATCCAGGCATTCCGCCAGCATCGGTCCCACCTGCGCCGTATCCCCGTCCGTCGCCATCCGTCCGCAAAGAATCAGGTCCGGCAGTCCCTGATGCTTCAGTGCCGCGGCAAGGGTCCGGGCCGTTGCCAGCGTATCGGATCCGGCAAAGGCACGGTCTGTCAGCAGCACTGCCTCATCCGCGCCTACAGCGATCACCCGGCGGAGCATGCCTTCCGCCGAAGGAATCCCCATCGAAAAGGCGGTCACTGTTCCTCCGCAACGTTTTTTTATCCGTACAGCCTCCTCTACTGCATAGGCATCGAACGGGTTCAGGATGGACTGTGTCCCTTCCCGGATGATGGTATGCGTCACCGGGTCCAGCAGCGTTTCGTTGGAAGCGGGCACCTGTTTTACGCAGACATAGATCTTCATTCCCGCTTCCCTCCGTTCACCGCTGAGCATTCCGGCCGGACCGGAAGAGCGGATGATGGGCAGTCGGAAAGCACTTTGACAGCACTGAATATATTGCCCGGGCCGAGAATGCACAGCGGATCAAACGCCTGTTTGAGCGTATAAAGTTCCCTCATCCGTTCCTCCCCGTACATAATCAGCGCCAGACGTCTCTTGATCTTCCCGGCGCCATGTTCCGCGGAGATGCTTCCGCCCATCCGGTGAACATCCCCGGCCCATTTTTCAAAGATTTGATGCCCCTGCTCATATTCCCGCCTGTCCCTTGCAAGGATATTCGGATGCACATGATTCTCCCCGATATGTCCGAAAATGATCCAGGGCAGATCGGAAGCCTCCAGGTCCTTTTTATAGATATGGAACAATTCATCAAAATGTGCGTCGTCCACTGCCATATCCGTGGAGAGGATCGTTATGCAGGGTTCTTTCTTCCGGTTTTCTTCCACAATCAAATCAATCGTTTCCGGTACGCTGTGGCGGAAGAACAAAAGCTGTTCCAGTTCCATCGCGTCCCGTGCCACCCATGTTCGTTCTGGATCCCCTCCGGTCGCTTTCAGCACTTTCGACAGCTCCGCAAGTACCTCCGGCATCTCTCCCGGGTCATCGTCGTTCAGTTCCACATAAACGGCACTGCAATAATTCTCCGGCAGTTCCTGAAGCTGCCGGAAGGCAGGCGTCACTGCCTTCTGCCGCTGAACCATGTCAAGAGCGTTTTTGTCAAAAAACTCAATGGACGCAGCCCGCCGTGGAAAACGCGGCACGCCCGGATCCGGTTGTCCTTTCACAGCGCGAACATAGGCCAGCGCATACTCGTCGTCCGGAAAGAATGCCGTCACGCCCCAAAGATGCTTCGGTGCCGGCATCAGTTTCAGTTCCAGCTCGGAAATAATTCCCATCGTCCCCTGGCTGCCGATAAACAGATCCAGCAGGTCCATATTCCTTCGGATAAAAAAGCCCGCGTCCTTGATATCCGGCGTTTCAAAGGAAGGAAGCTCCGCTTCCAGCATGCTGCCGTCAGTCAGCGGCAGCCGGATCTTCCTTCCCTCCGCCTTTTGCCTGCCGCGTTCCAGGTTCGTAATCCGTCCGTCTGCCAGCACCGCGCGCAGCGCATGGATATGCGCCCGGGTACAGCCGTACTGTACGCTGCGCGCACCGCAGGCATTGCAGGAAGCCATGCCGCCGAGGCTCGCCGT
>Ga0265301_10003955_pt1 | contig 15225 bp, 14 predicted proteins | sample AusTroGonzalo_MG_2_FD_193488 | JGI IMG/M metagenome (GOLD analysis project Ga0265301, IMG submission 193488) | Bovine rumen microbial communities from tropical cattle in Woodstock, Queensland, Australia - Gonzalo_04 | ecosystem: Host-associated > Mammals > Digestive system > Stomach > Rumen ...
GTGTGCTCGTAATTGCCGTGACCCGGATGAACGACCAGTCCGGCGGGTTTATTGACCACCAGCACGTCTTCATCCTCGTAAACAATATCTAATGGAATATTTTCGGGCGTGATGGTATAATCGTGCGGTTCGTGATCTAATAAGACTTGAATCACATCGCCGGGTTTGACGCGATAATTAGAAGCTACTGCTTTGCCATTCACCCACACGTTACCGGCATCCGCTGCCGTTTGAATGCGGTTGCGACTGGTATTGGTCATGTGCTCGGCTAAATACTTATCGATGCGCTCTTTGCCTTGCCCTTTATCGACTTCACACCGCCAACGTTCCCAAATATCTTCTTGTTCTATGTCAATATCAGAACCAGTTATCATCGTCGGTATTGCTTCCTCCGGTTGCTGCTTTTTCAATATTTGAAGACAAATATAATGTAATCGTCTCGCCCTCTAAGATGCGTTCGCCTGCAGTAGGAGACTGAGAGTACACAAATTGCTCTGCGCCTTCTTCAGCGGGTTCGTCATAATTGACAGCGCCAATGGTCAATCGGCGGCTAAGTAGCAGACTGCGAGCATCTTGCAGCGTCAAACCGATGACGCTGGGTACCTCTACCTCTTCTGTTCCACGACCGAAACCTACCACTAACCGTACTTTAGTACCAACTGGCACTTTATCCCCCGGTTGAATACTTTGTCCGTTCGCTTTGACATCCAATACCAGATCACGGTATGCCGAAGGTTCATATTCATATATGCTGTCCACTCTCAGTCCTAATCCACGCAAGGTAGTTTCTGCTTGCCGATAACTCATATCATGCAAATTGGGCATGGTGATTTGTCGCTTGGTAGTGGCATTAATGGTCACATAGACTAATCGACCGTGCTTGGCGTGGCTTTGTGGCTTGGGGTCTTGGTCCACTACGGTACCGAAAGGCACTTTATCCGAATAAGTAGAGTCAATCACCTCTATCTGCAGTCCCTGGGCGTGCAAAAGAGGTTCCGCTTCCTCCAATACCAATCCTCGCACATCGGCCACTTCCACTTCTACACCGTGTTGGGTATACCCCCGTAACCATAGTACTAAGGCCACGATAATAAGTATCCCCACCACAACGGCAAAAACGATGTTCCACCCCACAAATTTGAGGTCAGACTTGTCAAAAATAGGCTTTTTGTCCATAAAATGTAAATTTTAGTGTGCAAAATTACAATTTTTTTTGGATATATGCAAAAAAAGCAGTACTTTTGCAGTCGATTTTCGCAAAAAGGCGAAAAAATTTGGTATTAAAGCTTTATTAACCCAAATTATGAAGGTTCGTGCAAGTCGAGTGTAAGCTTGCTTACGCAACTCGACGAAGCCGAAGCTCCATAATTTAAAAACGTGTTTTTAAATTATGAAAAAGATGCTTCTTATGGCAGTTATTGCAGTTGCTGCAATGAGCTGCTGCAACAAGGCTGCAGAGAAAAAATGCTGCGGTGGCTGCTGCAAAGACAGCGCATGCTGCGAGGCTGTTGCTGATTCTGTAGAGGTAGTTGAGGCTGTTGAGGCTCCTGCTGCTGAGTAATCCTTGTTGCGCAATTAAGGTACAAAAACCTGTTTAAGCACCCCGCTGGGTGCTTTTTTTATGGGTTATTGTAATTACGCCCGTACGAACGGTATGAATCGTGTTCTATCTCAATAGTAGGTTCCTCCCATACCGTCAACGGCGTCAGTTGCCATGCTATATACTTGATGGTTAGGCCTCTATCCAACCATTGCTTCTCGTAATGCGTCTGCAGCGCCCGCGCATCGATGTAATCATTCGCCTTGCCATATAAATCGTCGGTGGCACAACGTACGGGATAAGGGTTGAGGCGCAGCATTTCCGTGGTATAGGTGTACAGAAACGGGCTATCTGTTTTTAGATGAATCAGTCCTTCTGGTTTGACTATCTGCTGATAGCGCTGCATAAAATAGGTAGAGGTAAGCCGTTTAGTGGCCTTTTTCATCTGCGGGTCACAGAAGGTGATCCAGATTTCATCCACTTCATTAGGAGCAAAGAAAGCAGTGATAATCTCTATATTGGTTCGCAGAAAAGCCACGTTCTTCAGTCCGTCTAATTCGGCTTCTTTTGCCCCGGCCCACATGCGGGCACCTTTGATGTCCACGCCTATGAAATTCTTCTCTGGATAACGACGTGCCAGTCCTACGGTGTATTCGCCTCGTCCGCAACCCAATTCCAATACGATGGGATGGTCGTTATGGAAATACGCATCGCGCCAATGACCCGCCATCTCATGTTTCTGAGAACTGATTTTAGAAGGCTGTCGGCTAAATTCTTGTGCTCCGCATTGAAAGACATTGCTGAATGTCTCCATCTCTGCGAATTTCTTTAACTTATTCTTTCCCATACCGAATGATTTCCACTCCGATGTCGGTTATTCCTCGTAATAATGTATCGCGCATACCGTGTTGAATATCCAGATAGTAAGAGCCGGTATCCGTAAAATGGCATGACTCGTTGTATACAATCCGTTTCTCGATGAATCCATGATGTTTATCGCCAATCCATCGTCCGCGGTCATCTGCCAAGAAGCAATCCATAGTGTCGCGATGGAGCGAATCGCCCACAAAGAGCCATATATTCTGATATGGATAACGCTCCGTATGCCGTACATAAATCAATAGGGTGTAATATGGCACGGTATCTGTTATAGAAAAATCAAAATGCGCGATGGAGTCAATGGCCCATTGTTCCGATGAAATCGAATGAAATCGGCTATACACAATCCCTTTTCGGCACGAACTCATTCCGATAGCCACGAAAGCGAAAAGGATGAGCAGAAAGGATAATTTTCTCATGATTGTGATGACGGTTGGTTAGAATCCCGTTTATCTCGACGATCTCTATTATCTCGATGATGATGGTTCTTAGGGTTACGCTTACGGTCAAAACGTGTTACATCATCGTGTCCTACTACGTTATGATAGCCTAATTCGGGTGTAGACACACGTGTGCCTTCGAGCGTGTCTGGCTTCTCGCCGCGATTATTCATCGCAATGATCTCTTTGGCACGATGGGCTGTGATGGTCTGTAAGTTAGCGGCTACGTGCGGGTCAGATGAGTAGGTGACCATGCCGGCCAGAGGGTCAGCGGAGAAGAGGTAATAAGTAGCATCTTTGGTCTCCAGTTCTACGTGACGCGGCGGCAGCAGTTTGGAAGCATCTTCATATACCGGCACCTCATAATTGAGGCAACATTTGAGTTTCGCGCACATACCTGCTAATTTCTGTGGATTAGGCGATAGATTTTGCAGACGCGCAGCACCGGTACCTACCGATGAGAAATTGATCATCCACGTAGAGCAACATAACTCGCGTCCGCAAGGACCGGTACCGCCGATACGACCTGCCTCTTGCCGTGCACCGATTTGCTTCATCTCCACGCGAATACGGAAGGTTTCGGCGTACACTTTAATCAGTTGTCGAAAGTCTACACGTCCGTCGGCTATATAGTAGAATATCGCTTTGGTGCCGTCTCCCTGAAACTCCACGTCGCCGATTTTCATCTCTAATCCTAAGGACTTGGCCAATTGACGTGCTTTGATCATTGTTTCCTGTTCGCGTGCATGTGCTTCTGCAGCGCGTTGGAGGTCTTCATCGGTTGCGATACGAATGACTTGACGGATCTCATACCGTGAGGTGTCGATACGGTTCTTGCGGATCTGCAGTTCTACCAGTTTGCCGGTCAGTACCACTTCACCCAGGTCTTGACCCGTGGTTGTCTCTACCACCACTTTGACGCCTTTCTCCAGCGGTAGATGGTTCGTGTTATGAAAATATCCTTTGCGCGTTTGCTTGAACTGAACCTCTACCAAATCGGTTAGGTTCGTGTTTTCCGGCAGGTCGGACAACCAGTCAACCACAGGCAACATATGCGCTGAGTTACGTTTGGAAGCCGAAGCGGGTAATTCGTTCGAAGTATGATATGTAGGTTTGGACATATATTATTGTTTGGGCTTCTTCATTAATACTATTATTTGTAAGCAGAGGTCAAAGAAGATAATTTTGGCATTACCGTTTTGTTCTATTTGTCGCTCCGCCAGATCTAATTGATTCATGATGGCTTCTACATTGCCGGAATGGATAAAAGGTGCGAATTTGACGGAGAATTCGCGTTCTTTGGGCAACTGATAATTGAGTTCCGGCTGCGCTAAATTGCGGATGTAATTCTCCCGTACTTGTTGCTGGGCGTATTGTAGAAAATGTTTCTGTTTCTCACGTCCCATCGTTTTGGCGTCTGCCATATTCAGCGTCCACTGCCGCAGTTGTTTGAGCGATTCGAATTTCTTCTCAGGGTCATTGACCATTCCCACAGTGTAGGCATTGCGGAAAAGTGCGATGAAAGCGTTCAATTCGGCTTCGTTCTCTTTGCTTTCACTGGATTTCTTCAGAGCCAGCAGATAACTGCCGTTGGCAATGCGGGCGATGTCAACTGCCGTTTCTGAAGGAACGCCTTTTTGCATTAACGCGTTGGCTACCACCTCATTGGGTAAGCGAGGGATTTGTATCTGTTGAACGCGCGAGAGAATGGTAGAGAGCAATTGTTCGGGGTGCTCGGAAACCAATAGGAATATCGTTTGTGTAGGCGGTTCTTCCAGCAATTTGAGCAACTTATTGGCACAAGAGTCATTCATCTTCTCCGGCTGCCAGATGATCATCACTTTATATCCATCGCCGAAGGGTTTGAGACTAAGTTTGCGTAAGATCTCCGCACTCTCCTTCTCATAGATCATACCTTGTTTGGTCTCCACGCCTAACGCTTTATACCAATCGTCCAAGTCGAAATAACCGCGCTGAAGGAGAATCTTTCGCCACGGTTCCATGAACGCGTCGCAGGTATCACCGGAATCGGTTTTGACGATCGGAAAAACGAAATGCAAGTCGGGGTGTTGCAGTTTTTGCATCTGCAAACAAGTAGGACACTGTCCGCAACTGTCTTCGTTCGTGCGATGCGGACAATTGAGATACTGCGCATATGCGAGCGCCAGTTGCAACTTGCCTATACCGCTTATACCGGTAAAAAGTTGCGCATGAGGGATGCGTCCCTCACGAACCGACGCACGTAATTGCGCCTTGATCTCCTCTTGCCCTATGATCTCACGAAATAACAAGAAATATTAATTTTTAATTTTTAATTCTTAATTCTTAATTCTTAATTATTAATTATTCCCTCCAATACAGCATTACGTACTGCCTCAATGGCTTCGTTCGGGTCCGCAAACTGTTTGAGGTCAATCGGTTCGCCGATGTGCATATGGGCCGCGTGGCGATGAACAGTCAGCGCGCCTTTAGGCATAATATCAAAACATCCGCTGAGCGAAAGCGGAATAACCGGCAAACCCAAATCGAGGGCAATCTGGAAGGCACCGCGTTTGAAGCGTCCCATTTCACCGGTAGCTGTACGCGTACCCTCAGGGAAAATAACTGTACAAACGCCGTTGGTCAGTTGTTTTTCTACCTCCTTGAGACTCTCCATCGCCGCTTTGGCGTTTCGGCGATCAATGAAGATGTGTCCGGCGGCTTTGCAACCGGTGCCTACGAACGGCACTTTGCGTAATTCCGCTTTCATCAACCATTTGAAAATAACCGGTAACCAACCGTACACTAACCATACATCGAACATCGATTGGTGATTGGATACGAATACATAACTCTGGTTAGGCTGAATATGCTCGGCGCCGTCAACAGACACCGGCAGGAACATCAACCAGAAGAACGAACGTGACCAAAACTGTTGCACTTTATGCACAAACTCCGCATTACGCCAAGGCACTGTGCAGACGGTGAAGATGGCCGTAAACATCGTCAAAACCGCCAATATAGGCCATGCAATCACAAACTGCCACAAAATATAAAAAGGACGAAGAATTTTCATTAAACACTAAACATTAAACATTCAACATTAATCCTTATCATATTTCTGCATGAACCCGCGGTAGAGGGCGCAGATGCGTCGAATCTCTTCCCAGGTATCATCGCTCAGTTTGGTACCGATTACTTCTACCACACGACCGGCAGCGATGGTACCAATCTCTGCGCAACGACGAATATCAAATCCGTCACTCAAGGCGTGCAGGAACCCGCCTGCAAAATAGTCTCCTGCACCGGTAGAGTCCGTACAAGAAGTGGTAATAGCGCCGATGTGATAGCGCTTGCTGCCTTGCTGTACGTACGAACCGTTCTTGCCCACTTTGACAACCGCGATATCGCATTCTTCGGCTATCCGTGCAACCGATTCTTCGGGATTAAGATGCGTATAGGCGAATGATTCATCCTCGTTGGCAAACACGATGTCCACGTATTGTTTAACCAGCCCTTTGAGGAACGAGTGGTTCTCATTGATGACGTTATACGATGCCAGATCCAAGGAAATCATACAACCAGCTTCTTTGGCCAACCGCAACGATTTCTCCAGCAAGTCATGGTTTTGTACCAAATAGCCTTCGATATGGAATATATCGTAACCGGAAAAGGCATCTTTCTGAATATCATCGGCGCATAGTTCGGCTGCGGCACCTAAATAGGTAGCGAACGTGCGCTCGCCATCAGGCGTGATGAGCACTATCGAACAACCCGACATGGCACTCTGCGAAGAAAATAATAAAATGGGCTTCACACCGTTTTTGAGCATATCCTCGCGGTAGAAATCACCCACTTCATCATTACCGATCTTACCGATAAAAGCTGCTTTGCCTCCTAAGGATGCGATGCAGTTAATGGTGTTCGAGGCCGAACCACCGGCTACCATGCGTTTGCGAACCGAGAGGAAGCGGTATTGAATCTCCGCTGCCTGGTCTTTAGAAATGAGGTTCATGCTTCCTTTCGGAAAACCGAGTTCGCGCAAATCGTCTTCGCTCACCTGGAGCAGAATGTCCGTCAACGCATTACCTAATCCTAAAATTTTTTTCATTTTTGTGTTATTTTTGGCTCAAAAAGAGTTATTTTTCAAAAAAGTGACCCTCAAATTGCATTTTTTTGCAAAAAAATTTGGCTATGTCAAAAAAAAGCAGTACTTTTGCACCCGCTTTCAAAAAGCGAGCTTCCTTAGCTCAGTCGGTTAGAGCATCTGACTGTTAATCAGGGGGTCCTAGGTTCAAGTCCTAGAGGGAGCGCCAAGCATCTGCATTTTGTAGGTGCTTTTTTTGTGCACCCTCCGCCCCTTGGCGCTTCTCCTTCTCCTGAAAAACGTGCAAAGTTACAACAAAAATTTGGAATATACAAGAATTTTGAAAATAAAATATAATTTTATCTCTTTTTTATCCCAATGCCAGGCAGATGAGGCCGGTCAGGATGCCGACCATGCAAGCGATTTTTTTGATATATCCACATGTGCAAATTTACAAAACATTTTAACATTTTCGAATGTGCGATTTTTATGATGGCTCACAGAAAAGAGCATTTTTTTCTCGACAAAGTTCAAAAATCGATTTCCTATTGTTAAGAACCATTTGGACAAAAGCACATTTTGTGGGTATATTTGCATAAAATTTGATGATTTTTGTTCACTTTTTGAGGGACAAAAATTTGCATATATCAAAAATTTTTTGTATCTTTGTCGTCGATTTCAATATTTGTGTATTGATACGACCTAAATTGACTTAAGCGGACAATCATTTGTCCGGCTGTTTATATTATTATTCATTAACCTAATTTATTTTTATTAACTATGATTCAAAACTTATCTTCTACGATGGAAGCAGACCAGGATCTGCACATTGTCAACCATCTCGAACCGGAACAATTACCGGCTATCATTCAACCCATTATGAATCTCGCGCAGTCGGATTCCGAACGCGACATGCTGTTACTCTCGCTTCTGACGGCGGCTGGCAGTTGTATGCCGAACCTCTATTTCCGCTACGGTCTGACGGGCAAGAAGTATTACCCGAACCTCCAATGCTTCATCGTTGGCTCTGCCGCTTGCGGCAAAGGTATAGCCAACTTAGCACTGGACTTCGTCAGCCGCGTGCATGAAGCTTGTCCCCTTGTTATTGCGGGTGATTCGTCTTATCCCGGATTCTACCGTCAACTGGAACGACAGCACGGACGCGGTTACATCCACGAGTCCGAAGGTTCGGTCATTACCGATGTATGGCGCAGCTCAGTCACGAACTACAACACGGCGCTTCGTAAAGCGGCGGAACACGAACCTATCACACGTAACCGCGCGAACGATAACTCTGTTATCGCGTGTCCGCAATTATCCGTCCTACTCACCGGTACGTTTAGCCAGTACAAAGCACTCGTGCCCTCTATCGAAAACGGTTATTTCTCCCGTTTGCTGACGCTGATTGTGCAAGACCAACAAGCCTTCTCCAGTAAGTATGTCGAACCGGCTAACGGCTCGAATACCGTTATGGTGAAGGCTTCCGAACAATTGTTTGAGCTCTGCCAAACGCTCTATAAAATGCGCCCGACGGAGTTCTCGCTAACGCCCGAACAACGCACTCGTCTCGGCCACCACCTCGAGACTGCGTACCCGACGCTGATGCAGATGCTCGGCGATAATTTCCACTCCGTGGTTCTACGAATGGGTGTCCAAATCGAACGCTTCGCGATGATTCTCTCCTCAATGCGCGGTAACTTCGAAAAATGTTCCGATACCGATTACGCGACAGCCGAACTCATCGGCAACAAACTCATTCTCCACATGGCTGCGGCATATCGGATGATTGAGGGCGCGGAGCAAGTGGCAGTACCGAAGATCCAAGCACTGGACCAAAGAAAGATGTTACTGAGTCTATTGCCGGAAGAGTTTGAATCCAAGACCCTCGTCGCGGAAGCCGCCACCCAAGGTATCTCACGAGCGACGGTTTTGCGGTGGAATGATGAATGGCAAGTACATGGATTAATTCAGAAAATTAAATATGGAACATATAAAAAATTGGCATGAGACAGTTGAGATTCTTGAGACACTCTGGGTAAAACTGTCTCAACTGTCTCAAGTGTCTCACTGCAAAAAAATCTATGTCTATTGTGTCGGATGGTATCCGACAAATCGTTATATATTCTTAGTCATTTTTAATCATTCCTAGTCATTCTCGAGGGTATTCCCTATACATCTGCAGAGCATTCCCTAACTACTTAACAATTTAACATATTATGGCACATTACAAACCTACAGATGGCTTCGGTTATTTTACCGGAGCTTTAAGCAAGAAGAAAATTCAAGGAGTGGATCACATGACCGTCATGCGGAGGAAAAGAGTCAAGGATCCTATCACCGGTGAAGTAGTCGGTATGGGACCTAAAGAGATTTATGCGCAAGAACGGCGCGACTACGATAAGCACCCGATGACGGAAGGAGAAGAGAAGCAACGCGGCAAATGGAAAGAGGCCTGTTGTTTAGCCTCCATTATCATTCATGACAAGTCTCATCCGCGCTACATGGAATTATACCAACGCTGGCGCGAGCATGTGCAAACGAGTGAAGAACCTAAGCAATTCCCCAACTTTGTGAGGTCAGTATTAGTAAACGAGACTTAAGTGTCTCTCGATCCTCCACCTGCCTGCGTTTGAGGGTGTATTGACAGGCGATTTGGGATAAAAGACAACAGACAACCAAAACGGTCGCCTGTGAGAGACGACCGTAATGGTGGGGAAGGGAGACGAATCATTGATTGTACCCGACACTATAATTGATATCAATAGTTGAATAGGATCCTTCTTGCAGGGAATAGTGCGATGTCTCTTGTTTGCCACTTTTAGTTCTTACTATGTCCGTTGTTCCACTTGTCACTTTGGGTGTGTTCTGATTGTTCGGGTCTGACTCAAAATAGATCACCGTAGTTTCTATTTCGTGGTAATTGTAAGCTTTCTCTGCAACTTTAGTACATTTGCCGTTCGTATAGATGTATTTATCAGACTTCGGATTATTTGGATCTCTGCGTACATCCATTTCCAAATGATATGTTTCTGTGACATCACCACTCATTTTAGTCTCAACATACGAACCTTCCAAATGTAGTTCATCTTCACCATTACGCTGGATAGTAATATTTGAGTTGTAGAAATCTACATAGGCTAGTCGTTCCTCGTATTGTTCAGTGGTTTCATCGTAGTACTGATATTTGAAGCTGGCATAGACGTTAGGCGTAATAGTCGCTACATTCTGGTCCGGTGCTTTCAGATAGAACCCTACGGGCACTGTCTGAGTCAACCCGGAACTTTGCAGATATATTTCTAAATGATTGGCAGATTTCGGGGATGACATGCTGAATAGCGTAGTATTTGGGCGAGAACGGAATACGGCTCTGTATTTCCCTAACTGCTCGTCCAAGATAATTAAAGTGTCTTTATCACACCACCAGCTATTACCATAGATAAAAATTCCGTGAGTCGGACAATTGGTGGTAAATTCTACACTTTTCGTTTGGTTGCCCTGACAATCGAACACCAGCGAATCCTGTGCGAGATTGATCTTGAATGGCGGTACAAAAAAATGGTCGTGTAATAATACATCCGGAGAGAAATAAGTGCCAAAAGGCCCTGGGGTTACCACTGCTCCTACATAATACCGTTGTGCCTTCAGATCAGACAACGGGATAGAAACCTCGTACTTCTCATTTCTGGTATCAAACACCGTCCAATCGCCATACAACAGACTTGGTTGGCTTTTGGCATTGTCGTAATGATCGCATAAACCGACCTGCAACTTGGTATAAGAAAGGATCTTCGAACCTTCGGTATTCAACACGACGCGTACATCGTTTTCCCTGACTTCAATAGTGGGTTCTTTAAATACGGGCGCGAGACGGAAGGTATCGCAAATGAAAGACCAGTTCTTATTGAAGAACGTTCGTTCTGCCGGGTCTTGCCAAAAAGCGGCAGCGGTAGCTTTCGCTTCTAAATCCAACGATAGGAGCGAGTAATTGATATTTGCCTTGGACAGGTAAGAATACGCTGTCTGATTGTTATCGTAGCCTGAGTCATAGAGCGTTATTTCACCATTCAGTTTCGGACCTACATACAAGTGCAGACTGATATCGGTCATCAGCACTTTCTTGAACCAACTGGCTGTAGCCAAATTAGCCACAAACTCCACTCCGGTCTGTACGTATCCGCTGAATTTCGCGTTGATAGACAGGTCCAGCATCTCTGAAGGAACCTCTTTGTTTTCATCCGGAGTTAAATGCAATCCATAAGTTATGGGGAAGATATTTTTGCTATCCATAATCATATCATCGCTTATTCCAATCTGCACCTTCGGCATATTGAAGCGAGCCTCTATCTTACCTTCCGCACGCAGGAAGATATCAGGTCGTGGTTGAGTCTGGAATACAGGGCAAGCAGCAGGGAACAGGATAGGCGGAAGGCCTACTATCTCACCCATTGACCCCTCAAAATTTGTTGACATCGATGCGCCTATTGTAGGTTTGACATTAGCAATAAAATCGCGTGACAGCTTCACATAAAAACGCTTCCATGTGATATTATAGGCAGCACGCATGATCAGTTTGATGCCTACATCGGCTGTAAGGTCTATCTTACTAGCCACCCCCAAATCCCACTCGCGACTTAGCGTACCTGCGAAGTCAATGAGTGTGAGTTGTCCCTCGCCGGAAGCTGTAGGTGCTTTGCGTGGAAAACCGTCCGGAGCACAACCGGCTATACGACGAATCACATTCCCCTTTTTATCTATACCTATCTCCTCTACGGTAATGTATTGGTCGAAAACATCGCTGATTTGTGTAACTTCTCTACCATTCACGAAGAGTTTGTTACCTTCTTTTTCTAACGATTCAACGATAATCGCGAAACTACCTCCCCAACTTCCATACTCATCAGCACATGCATCTGTAGGCAGCCCAATGAGCACATCGCCTACTTTTGGAGCCATGCTTTCCGGCATATCCACAAATGAAACGCGTCCCCACCAATATTGTAAATACGGACTATACCCTTCTCTCTCAACGAATTTAATATTCGGGTTCAGACGAATCTCCGGCTGCTGGAAGCCGATGGAATCAATGGCAGCAAGAGGAATACGATAGAGTGTGTCCGCCAACTCGACTTCATACATGATATAATTGTCGTGCTCTACGCTGTCTAAGTCTATCTTCGAATAGCGCATTTCGACTACTTCGTCATAGAAGAAACCGTTAAAGTCACCGTCATTGCGGTAGATATAGAATGCCTCTTGTGAGAACAAGGGACAAAGGGACAATGTACAAAGAACAAAGGCAACAATAATCTTTTTCTTAGCCACAAGGGCACGATTTACTGCGTTCTTCATTGCTTCACAAATTTAAAGGAGGTGGAACCTATGCTTACGATGTATGTTCCTTGCGGCTGGGCAGTAAGGTTGAGAAGGGTGGATTGACCACCAACGGCGCGTTGCGAGAGGATGAGTTTGCCGTCCGCGCTATAGACTTCTACTAATTGGTTGTCGGGCAGACCTTCGATGAGCATCTGTTCGTTGTTCTGACGAACGAGGATGTCACCGGGTGCGACCGTCGGCACGTCGATGCCTTCCGGCAGACCTTCGTGGGTATATTTCTTCATCTGCGCCAACGGATAGGAGTACACACCTTGGTTGGTAGTAATGACAAGGTTGCCATTCTCGAATGTTGTCACGGGCTCGTCGGTGAGCAGGAACTGGATCTGCGTGCCGTCCATCTTCCATACATTGAGTTTCTGGACGGGCGCTTCCTGTGCCATCATTGCGCCTGTTGCGGCACAAAGGGCAATAAGGAGAAGAATTTTTCTCATAAGGGTATTGAGTTAAGTAAACGAGATAATATGTCAATAATTCACCGGTTTAACGTCAGGGAGTGACGGCTTTGGTTTGCCTATCATTTCGAGGTTGTTTGTATTCAGTTGTCGGGTTGATATGTCGGTCTTTCTGTCATCGGTAGTACCAAAACCTTTGCGACTGCAAAGGTACACATTTTTTTCGATATATGCAAATTTATTCGTATATTTATACAAAAAAGGCGGTCGTCTGACCGTCTTTTTGTCGAGAAGAGGTGACTCGAACACCCGACCCCCACGTCCCGAACGTGGTGCGCTACCAACTGCGCTACTTCTCGTTCGCGTCAGCGAACGACCTGCGTTCACTTCCGCTCGCTCGGAATCCCTCGATAGTTAGTTATTTTCATGGTCGTGAAGCAGGGAACCCCTCCCTCCTTTACTCCCGAAAATAATCTTCTATCTTCGTGAATTCTCGTCTATTATTTTTTGCTTTTTTCAAAAAGCGGGTGCAAAGGTACTGCTTTTTTTTGACATGTGCAAATAAAAGTGCATTTTTTCGTGATTATTTTGCACTTTTTTTGCGAGAAGTGCGTTTTGAGGCACTCATTGGCTCCGATTTGGCCATTATTTCGCGTACTTGTGCTTCGCTCAATTCTGCAACGTTAATCGACTTAGCCAAGCGATAATTACCTTCCGGCGTATGAATGTACGCTCCATAACGTCCATTCAGCACTTGAATATCGCCCCATTGATGGATAGGTTCACTTCCTTGTTGCTTCTCCGCAATCAGTTCAAGCGCCTGTTCCATGGTGATGGAAAGCGGATCAATACCACGTGGAATAGATATGAACGCGCCCGCATAACGCACGTAAGGACCGTATTTGCCTTCGCCGATGAGGATGGTTTTGCCTTCATGTTCGCCGAGCGTATAAGGCAGCGCTGTTTTAAACAGATCCAATGCTTCTTTGAGAGTGATAGTGAAGACCGATTGACCTTTTTGCAGGCTGGCAAAACGCGGTTTATCTTGGGTCGCATCGCCTAACTGAACACAGGGACCAATCTTGCTGATTTTAGCATAGACGGGCAGACCCGTTTCGGGGTCATTCCCTAATAGACGACCTTCAATTTTGCCCGATGGAATCGTGGTAATCATGGGATGGAACTTCTTGTAGAATGTATCTACAGTCTCTATCCAATCCGCTCTTCCTTCTGCGATCCGGTCGAACTGTTGTTCTTCGTGTGCCGTGAAATCATAACTGAGGATTTCCGGAAAATTAGCTACCAGAAAATCATTGGTGATAAAGCCCAAATCGGTCGGCAACAGACGCTGTGTTTCTGCGCCGTACATCTCTTGTTTCTTTTTCTCCGTAACCAGACCGTTCTTCAGCACCAGCGTGGATGTCTCCCGTTTAGTACCGGCAATCGAACCTCGTTCTACATACTTCACTTTTTGAATGGTCTCAATGATGGTCGCGTAGGTGGAAGGACGACCTATACCTAACTCCTCCATGCGTTTGACGAGTGTCGCTTCGTTGAAGCGATAAGGCGGTTTATTATAGGTCTGAACCGCTTGTGCTTCTTGTATGCGCAGTTGTTCGCGGAGTGACATAGCCGGTAAAACACGACGTTCTTCTTCCGCGTCGTCGGTCGATTGCACATAAACGCGTGTAAAACCGTCGAAGTTAACTACTTCTCCGGTAGCGATGAAACGGAACGGTGTGCCGGTGATACTGACTTCCACTTGCGTGCGTTCAATCTCTTCTTCCGCCATTTGCGAAGCAATCGTTCGTTTCCAAATCAATTCGTATAACCGTTGCTCATCGCGGTTAGTACCGGCATTGAGGACGTTCATATACGTCGGACGAATGGCTTCGTGTGCTTCTTGTGCACCTTTCGAACTGGTATGGAACTGCCGTGTCTGCACGTATTTGTCACCGTATAGGGATGCAATCACTTCTTTGCTGGTAGCGAGCGCCAAAGACGACAGGTTAACCGAGTCCGTACGCATGTAAGTGATTCGTCCGCTTTCATAAAGCGCTTGCGCAATACGCATCGTTTTAGAAACGGAGAATTTGAGTTTGCGTGCGGCTTCCTGTTGAAGGGTGGAGGTGGTGAACGGCGGTGCCGGCATATGTTTAGCCGGTTTGCGCTGCACATCTACGACAAAGAAGCGGGATTTAGGCAGTGATTCCAGGAAGGCCTGTGCGTCTTTCTTATGTGAAAAACGATGGTTCAGTTCGCATCTCAGTACCGAAGCATCACCAGGATTTACTCCGATGAAATCGGCAATAATTCGATATTGCGAGCTGGCACGGAAGGCTTCTATCTCACGCTCTTTCTCGACGATGAGTCGCACGGCCACCGATTGCACACGACCGGCAGAAAGACCGGTAGTCACTTTGCGCCAGAGAACAGGTGACAGTTCAAAACCGACAATACGGTCGAGCACTCGACGGGCCTGCTGGGCTTTAACCAAGTTATAGTCTATTCCCC
>Ga0265301_10003957_pt1 | contig 15224 bp, 12 predicted proteins | sample AusTroGonzalo_MG_2_FD_193488 | JGI IMG/M metagenome (GOLD analysis project Ga0265301, IMG submission 193488) | Bovine rumen microbial communities from tropical cattle in Woodstock, Queensland, Australia - Gonzalo_04 | ecosystem: Host-associated > Mammals > Digestive system > Stomach > Rumen ...
GATGGTTCCCTGAGTCTCCAATTCGGCAATCTGCTCCTGCGACAGCTGGTCAACAGCAGCGGCAACAGCCTTCATCATCTTGCCGAACTTCTTACCCATGGTACGGAAGTTACACTTCACCTTCTTGACGAGAATGCCCTGTCCTTCAACGAACTTCAGCTCCTTGACGTTCACCTCATTCATAATCAGGTCCTTCACAGCCTCGATGTGGCGCTTCTGCTCAGTGGTAGCTGGTACCATGATGCTCTGCAGCGGCTGACGCACCTTGATATTCACCTTACGACGCAGGGCCAGCACCATTGATGTAATCTTCTGGGCCATCTCCATGCGAGCCTCCAGTTCCTTGTCGATGACGCTTTCATCAGCCACAGGGAAGCGGTCGAGATGCACTGAGTCGAGTTCGCCGCCCAGATCCTTATACAGCTGATCAGCATAGAACGGAGCGAACGGAGCCAACAGCTTAGCCACAGTCATCAAGCAGGTGTAGAGTGTGTCATAAGCCGAGCGCTTGTCGTCGCTCATGTCCTTACCCCAGAAACGTTTGCGGTTCAGACGGACGTACCAGTTAGACAGGTCGTCGTTCACGAAGGCATCGATAAGACGGGCAGCACGTGTGGGGTCAAAGCCCTCTAGTTCACGCTGCACGCCCTTAATCAGCGTGTTCAAACAGCTGAGAATCCAGCGGTCAATCTCGGGTTTGCCGGAATTATCGGATAATCCGGACAATCCTGTATATCCATCCACATTAGCATAGAGTGCGAAGAAGCTATACGTATTATATAAGGTGCCAAAGAACTTGCGGCGTACCTCATCGACACCCTCGGGGTCGAACTTCAGGTTATCCCAAGGTTCTGAGTTGGTCATCATATAGAGGCGTACAGCGTCAGTGCCGTATTTCTCAATCATATCAAAGGGGTTCACGACGTTACCCACATGCTTCGACATCTTGTTGCCCTTGGCATCGAGCACCAAACCACTGGAGATAACGTTCTTGAAGGCCACTGAGTCGAAAATCATGGTGGCGATAGCGTGCAGTGTGAAGAACCAGCCACGTGTCTGGTCAACACCCTCGTTGATGAAGTCAGCAGGGAATGCCTTGCGGTCGTCAATCAGTTCACGGTTCTCGAACGGATAGTGAATCTGTGCGTAAGGCATAGAGCCAGAGTCGAACCACACGTCAATGAGGTCGGTCTCGCGCTTCATGGGCTTACCAGAAGCCGAGCACAGCACGATATAGTCCACATACGGACGGTGCAGGTCTATCTTGTCGTAGTTCTCCTTCGACATGTCTCCAGGCACGAAACCATTGTCCTTCAGCGGATTGCTCTTCATGAAGCCAGCCTTGACACTCTTCTCAATCTCATTGTACAGTTCTTCAACAGAGCCGATGCAGATTTCCTCACCGTCCTCTGAACGCCAGATTGGCAGCGGTGTACCCCAGAAGCGGCTGCGTGAGAGGTTCCAGTCGTTCAGGTTGTCAAGCCAGTTGCCGAAGCGGCCTGTACCCGTAGATTCCGGCTGCCAGTTGATGGTCTTGTTGAGTTCCGACATACGCTCCTTGCATGCCGACGACTTGATGAACCATGAATCGAGCGGATAGTAAAGTACGGGCTTATCGGTACGCCAGCAGTGGGGGTAGTTGTGGACGTGCTTCTCAATTTTGAACACTTTGTTCTGGGCCTTCAGATCCATGCAGATGCTGATGTCCAGTGTCTCGTCCTTGTCTGTGAGTGTCTCGTCGTAGGCGTTCTTGACATAGCGGCCAGCGAACTTGTTCCACTCTTCGACATTGACATAGTTCTTCACGAAGTCAGCGTCAAGGTCCTCAATGACAAAGTACTTACCCTGCAGGTCAACGACAGGACGTTCATTGCCTTTCTTGTCAATCAGCACAATCGGACAGATACCGGCTTTCTTGGCCACGAAGGCGTCATCGGCACCGAAGTTGGGAGCGATATGTACGATACCAGCACCATCGTCGGTTGTCACATAGTCACCGGGAATCACCTTGAAGGCTTCGCCCATAGGCTTGATGGCGGGCATCAGCTGCTCATACTCCATACCAACAAGATCAGAACCCTTATAGCGAGCCACGATACGATAAGGAATCAGCTTCTCACCCTTCTTGTATTCAGGCATCTCACCGCCGTCGGTAATAGCGCCCTCTGCAGGCAGATAGGCATTCAGACGAGCCTCGGCCAGTACAATAGTAATCTTCTCGGCGGTATAGGGATTGTAGGTCTGCACAGCGACATAGTCAATCTTCGGACCTACGCAGAGTGCCGAGTTGGCAGCCAGTGTCCAAGGTGTTGTCGTCCAAGCGAGGAAATAGGGAGTGCCCCACCCTGTCATCTCGGGCTTCGGGTTCTTCATCTTGAATTGTGCCGTACACGTTGTGTCCTTCACGTCACGGTAGCAGCCGGGCTGGTTCAGCTCGTGAGAGCTCAGACCAGTGCCTGCAGCCGGTGAATATGGCTGGATGGTGTAGCCCTTATAGAGCAGTCCCTTCTTGTAGAACTGCTGCAGGAGCCACCACAGTGTCTCAATATACTTATTATCATAAGTAATGTAAGGATTGTCAAGGTCAACGAAGTAACCCATTTTCTCTGTCAACTCACGCCACTCGGCCGTGTACATCATCACGTTCTCACGGCACTTCTTGTTGTAGTCCTCCGTTGAGATGTACTTCTCCGACTCTTTGTTGTCGATATCGGCCTTAGTGATGCCCAGTTCCTTCTCAACACCCAGTTCAACGGGCAGTCCGTGGGTATCCCAACCAGCCTTGCGCTTCACCTGGAAGCCCTGCATGGTCTTATAACGGTTGAAAGTATCCTTGATGGTGCGCGCCAACACGTGGTGAATGCCGGGATGTCCGTTAGCCGAGGGAGGACCCTCGAAGAATACAAACTGCGGACAGCCTTCCTTTTCCGTCACGGAGCGCCAGAAGACGTTCTTTTCCTTCCACATCTGCAGCACGTCATTGTTCGTCTGCGTCAGGTTCAAGCCGTTATGTTCGGCAAATTTCTTAGCCATTGTATCTATGTCTTTAATGATTACCTTTTTCTAATAGGCTGCAAAAGTACTAAAAATAATCGGCTCCACCAAAGAAATAAGGTTTTTTTGTCTTTTTCATCTTCTATTTCAGAAACTATTCGTACCTTTGCAGTCAGAAAGCAAACAAAAAGAACATGCAAAAAGATAAAATCATCATGCTGGCAGCCATGCTGCTGACCACTACCATACTCACGACGACAGCCCTTGCCGACACACGGACCGTCACCTTGAAAGTCATTGAGACCAGCGATGTCCACGGACATTTCTTCCCCCACGACTTCATGGAGAACAAGCCACTGACGGGAACATTGTCGCGAGCCAGTACATACATCAGTCGGGAACGCCAGAAATACGGTAGCAACCTACTGCTCATCGACAACGGCGACATCCTACAGGGACAGCCCTGCGTCTATTGGTCGAATTACGTGATGCCGGAGAACGAGAATCTCTCCGCATCCGTCATCAACTACCTGCGCTACGATGCAGAAACTGTTGGAAACCACGATATTGAGCCCGGCCACGACGTTTACGACAAGTGGATTCGCGAGGTGCGTTGCCCCCTACTGGGTGCAAACATTGTGGAGAAAGACCAGCCTGCTGCCGACATATTGAATGGCCGTCCCTTTGAGGTCTATAATGGTCTGAAGCCCTACTCCGTCCACTATAAGGACGGCGTTAAGATATGCATCATCGGCATGCTCACTCCCAGCATTCCCCACTGGCTGAACAAAAGTATCTGGAAAGGTATGGAGTTTCAGGAGATGGTGTCATGCGCCAAGAAATGGATTAAGTACATCAAAGAGTACGAACAGCCCGACCTTATCTTCGGTCTTTTCCACAGCGGCCGCGATGGTGGCATCGTTGACGACAATGGTGCCGAAGAAAACGCAACGGCTGCCGTAGCCCGCGAGGTTCCCGGCTTCGACATCATATTCTTCGGACACGACCATCAAGTGCATAATGAGTGGATTACCAACGTTGAGGGCAAGCGTGTACTCATCATCGACCCTTCTTGCTATGTGCAGAACGTGGCCGAGGCGGAAATTCAGCTGACATACACCAATGGCCACCTGACAAAGAAGAACATCAAAGGCGACATCGTCAGTGTACGCGACGAACAGGTGGACGAGCAGATGGTCAGCCACTTCCAGAAGGACATCGATCAGATTAACACTTATGTCAGCCGTAAGATTGGACGCTTCGAGAGTCCCATCTACACCCGCGAGAGCTTCTTCGGCAACTCGGCTTTTACTGACCTCATCCATAACCTGCAGATGCAGATTTCTCACGCTGACGTCTCGTTCAATGCGCCTCTTTCGTTTAACACCGTCATCAATGCCGGCGATGTCACACAGGCTGACATGTTTAAGCTCTACCGCTTCGAGAACCTGCTCTTCGTGCTGCGCATGACCGGTGAGGAAATCCGTAAGCACCTGGAGTTCTCCTACGACATGTGGACCAACACAATGACCAGTCCAAACGACCACGCATTACGTCTTAACAAGGACTCAAAGGAAGATCAGCAACGTACAGGTTTCGAGTACTATACGTTTAACTTCGATTCCGCATGCGGCATCGACTACGAGGTTGACCTGACGAAGCCTGACGGACAGAAAGTGCGCATCCTGCAGATGTCAAACGGACAGCCTTTCGATGAGAAGAAATGGTACAAAGTGGTTATGAACAGCTATCGCGCCAACGGTGGCGGCGAACTGCTAACACGAGGTGCCGGCATCCCCAAGGATTCACTCGACGACCGAGTGATCTCATACACCTGTAAGGACCAGCGTCACTACCTGACACTCGAGATTGAGCGTATGGGGACTATCAATCCGCAACCCAACCACAACTGGCGCTTCGTACCCGAGGAATGGGTAAAGCCCGCCCTCGAACGTGACCGCAAACAGCTCTTCGGTGAATAACCCATTACCTATCACCCATGACCTACTACTTCATATTCTGCAAAGATGACCTGCTGCTGCAGCGTACTGCTGACGGCGGCTACACCATACCCCTCCAGGAGGAGCCTCCCGTTGAGGTGAAGCCCTGGACTCACGTCATGAACATCACACCGTTGGACGGCATCGAAGTAAAGACATTCAACATCGATGCCCCTCCTACTCCCGATTCCACGACCTCTCAATCTTTTGAGATGTGCCCTTTGCGCCAGAGCTACTACAAGTTGCCGCGACCGCTCTATCTCAAGGCCGGCAAGTGTCAGGAGCTGCTCTATTGGAATCGTAACACCAAGTATTGTGGCATCTGTGGTGCCCCGATGCGTATGGACACCGATATATCCAAGAAATGTACGGAGTGCGGCAAGGAGATTTGGCCACAGCTAGCCACCGCCGTCATCGTGTTGATACATCGTGGCGACGAGGTGCTGCTGGTACGCGCCAAGAACTTCCGTACCGACTTCTACGGACTGGTAGCTGGCTTTGTGGAGACAGGCGAGACGCTTGAGGAGGCCATAGCCCGTGAGGCATTAGAGGAGACTGGTGTTACCATTACTAACATCCGCTACTTTGGCTCACAGCCCTGGCCCTATCCTTGCGGCCTTATGGTAGGCTTTCACGCCGACTATGTCAGTGGTGAGATACACCTGCAACGCAGCGAGATTGCCAAAGGCGGCTGGTTCCGCCGCGACAACCTGCCCGTCATTCCTGAGCCACTGAGCATTGCCCGTATGCTGCTTGACGATTGGCTCAAGAACTCCTGAGCCGCATGACAGAAAAAAGAGTGTAAATCGTTAGATTTTCAAGAGTTCCTGATAAATACGCTGCACCGGCAGTCCCATCACGTTATAGTAGCTGCCGTTAAGGCCGGTACAACCGATGTAGCCAATCCACTCCTGAATACCATAAGCGCCGGCCTTGTCGAAGGGCCGGTATTTTTTTACATAGTAATTGATTTCGTCGTCGCTAAGTGTCTTGAACGTCACCTCAGTGGTCACACTGAAGCGGCGCTGCTGCCGGCTGGTGGTCAGACAAACGCCTGTGGTGACATGATGCACACGTCCGCTAAGCTGTCGGAGCATATGGCAGGCATCAGTTTCATCAGCAGGTTTTCCCATAACCTCATCGCCACAGATAACCACTGTGTCAGCGGTAATAATAAGGTCATGATCAGCCATCGTGATGCGGTAGGCATCGGCCTTCTTGGCTGCAATGTATTCCGCAATGTCGCCCACGGGCAATGTCTTGGGATAGCTCTCGTCGATACCATTCAGCACACGCACCTCGTAGTCAACACCCAAACCGCCCAGCAACTCACGACGGCGCGGCGAGTTACTGGCCAGAATAATATGATAGTCCTTCAGATTCTCCAACATAACATCTATAACCTATAACCGCTAACCTTTAACCTCTAACCTCTAACCTTTAACCGCCAATCACCAGCCAAAGGCTTTTTCGTCCATCACCCACTTACCCTGTGCACGTAGTGTCTGCTCTATGACATCGCGACCACAACCGTAGCCACCGCACAGATGACTGATATAGCACGATGATTCGCGAATCTCAGGACAGGCATCCTTTGGACATACGGGACACCCCACCCGACGCATAATCTCAAGGTCGGGAATGTCGTCGCCCATATACATCACCTCGTCATCGGTCAGGTTATACTTCGCCAGAAATTCATCGTAAGTCTTGATTTTCACGGCACAGCCAATGTAGATATCCTCAACGCCGAGTCCCTCATAGCGGCGACGCACGGCCTGCGTCTTAGCGCCAGTCATGATGGCGATGCGCAGTCCCAGTTTCATAGCCAACTGTATGGCATAGCCATCCTTGATATTCACCGTACGCAACGGTTCGCCTTCCGCCGAGAGCGTAATAGTCTCAGCAGACAGCACCCCGTCAATATCGAAGATGATGGCGCGTATCTTCGTTAAGTCGTAATTAATCATATTACCTCTTCCTTCTTACCACTAATACTTCCCAAGATGCACGTTCTCCCACTTCAGTTTATCCTCGTTCTGAGGCTTACGCTCATCGGCCTTATGTCCGAAAGCGATGACGCAGAGCACGTTGAGGTTCTCGGGAATATCAAGGATGCCACGGATTATGGTGTCGGCACTGGTGCCGTCGCTCAGTCCGCGACCACGCATCTGCACCCAGCAGGAACCCAGTCCAAGTTCCTCAGCCTGATACTGCATGGAAATGGCAGCAATGGAGCCGTCCTCCACCCAACAGTCGTTCTGCATGGGGTCGCCCAGTACGACAACGGCCAGTGGAGCCCCCTTCATGAACTGCGCCCCCATGTCCTTGGCATCGCTCAGCTTCTCAATGTCGAGCGGATCATCGACAACGACGAACTGCCAGGCACGCTGTCCCTTCGATGTGGGGGCCATCAGTGCAGCACGCAGTATCAGCTTAACGTCTTCTGCATCTATCTCCTGTTCCGTAAACTTACGGTGCGAACGGCGCAGCTGCGCCAGGTCTTTGAAGTCTGTCATATCGATTCTTGTTATGTATTTTGATGGCAAAGTTACAAAAAGTCGGGCATAAAACAAAGAAACTCAAGAAAAAAAACGGTATCGACAGCAAATTCTTCGCTTTTCACTTTTCACTTTTCACTTTTATTCGTAACTTTGCCACGTGAACCAACTAAAAACCTATATCGTCACCCGTGAAAAAGAACTGCCGCTACTCGACGACACGAACTTTTTCCACAGCAGCCAGCTCTTCCGACTGACGCGGCACACGCCTCGCCAGAAACCCTATATGGTGATTGCTGAGGACGGTGACGGACAGGTTGTGGCCCATATTCTGGCCATCGTGCGTTACCGTACATCGTGGTTTCCACCTTATTTCTTTATGCATTGCCGTCTGCTTGGCGAAGGCGACTACGCTCCCACTGTCAGTCAGCGCAGCGAAGTGTTCAGACAAATGCTCAGCACGTTGCGCCAACGACTGGGCAACCGCGTGCTCTATATTGAGGTGAGTAATTTGGGGCAGAAGATGTTTGCCTATCGCGAATTCCGTCAGCAGCAGTTTTTCCCTGTTCACTGGATGAGCATCCACAACTCCCTGCACAGCCACACGCCTGAGGAGCGTATCTCTGAGCGTTTGCAGCGACAGATAGACAGAGCCTACGAGCGCGGTGTGGTAACCAAGGAGGTTGAGACGGCAGAGGAGTTCGAGGCTTTCAACAAACTGCTACGCAAGCACCACGTGCTGAAGCCCAAGCGATTCATTCCGAAGGAGGAATTCTTCCGGGGTATTTCCGCTGTTGGTCACGGTCGCCTATACGTCACGCTATTCAAGAACCATGTTATCGGCTGTTCGGCCTGTGCTTACAGCGGTAACAATGCCTACTTATGGTATTCAGCCTACCGTCGTAAGTCGTTTGCATTCCTGCATCCCGATGTGCTCACCGTCTGGCACGCCATCAAGGACAGCCACCGTCGGGGCTACGACCATATTTTCTTCTTGGATGTGGGATTGCCCTTCCGTCGCAATCCCTACCGTGAATTCATTCTGCGTTTCGGCGGCAAGCCCACTAGCACCATCCGTTGGTTCCGTTGTTCCATCAAGTGGATCAACTCGCTGCTGTCGTGGTTTTACCGCGAATAAGCACCGCTACTTATCTTCTCCCTTTTTCGGAAGTTTTTTCACATAACGCATCTCATGCAGAATGCGCGACTGGCGCTTCTTCATGTAGGCGCTGGGATGCTTGGAACTGAAACGGCGCGGATTGGGCAGTGTGGCAGCAATCAGCGCACACTGGCTACGCGACAACTGACTGGCTGTCACGCCGAAATGCTCCTGTGCCACAGCATCGGCACCATAGATGCCGTCGCCCATCTCAATCGAGTTGAGGTAAACCTCCATGATGCGCTGCTTCGACCAGAAGAACTCCACAAGTGTGGTGAAATACACTTCAAAGCCCTTGCGCACCCATGAACGGCCCGGCCACAGGAAAACGTTCTTCGACGTTTGTTGACTGATGGTTGAAGCGCCAAGTTTACGCTTTTCCGGATGTTTGCGGTTACGCTCTGCAGCGCTGACAATAGCGTTGAAGTCGAAACCGTGGTGATCAAGGAATCGGGCATCCTCGCTGGCCATTACCGCCGACGGCAGGTCGGGCGAAATGCGTTCCAACGGCACCCAATGATGGCTCATCTTCAGTTCCTTGCCGTCCTTCACTTGCTGCACACAGCGAATCACCATTAGCGGTGTTATGAAGATGGGCACGAAACGGCAGATGATAACAGAAAGAATCGTGGAGGCCAGGAAAGCCACCACGATCCATTTCAGTATTTTCTTAAAGATTTTCAATTCTTAATTGCTTCTATTCAACAATTCAGCCATTGTTTAGTTCAGGGTACCAGCCTCGGCCTCCTTCACCATCTGCTCGCTGGCGTACATGTAAACCTCCACACGGCGGTTCTGCTTCTTACCCTCAGCGGTAGAGTTGTCGGCAACGGGGTTGTGAGAGCCCTGACCTTCAACACGCTTGATGGTAGAAACGCCCTTAGCCTTCAAGCTGGACTCTACGGCCTGAGCACGCTTCAGCGACAAAGGATCGTTGATAGCGTCGTTACCAGTGCTGTCTGTATGACCGAAGATGGCCACATCGACGTCCTTATTCTGGTTCAGCACGTCAGCAATCTGTGAGATGCAGTTGGCAGACTCTGCCGTTAGCGTCGAAGAGTTGGTAGCGAAGAGGATACCAGAGTCGAACGTCACCTTTACACCCTTGAAACCGTTGATGTCGACAATTTCCTGCACCTGGGCGTTCTGAATAGCCTCGGCCTGAGCCTTCACCTTGTCCATATGCTTGCCGATGAGGGCACCTGTTGTAGCACCTACAGCAGTACCTACAGCAGCACCAACGACGGTATTACCTGCGATTTTACCAATGATAGCACCAAGAGCAGCACCACCAGCAGCACCAATGGCTGTTCCCTTTGTCAGATTGTTACAACCTGCCATCACAATACCGGCGCATAGAGCGACGGCCAAAGCTTTCATACTTTTCATGATCTTACTTATTTTTAAGTTAAACGATGTTTTCTGCGTGCAAAGATAGAAAATAATTATGAATTATGAATTGAGAATTATGAATTATTTCGTACCTTTGCAGCAAAATTTAAGAAAATAACGAAAAAACATGGCAAAAGAATTAAAAGAATTAACAAAAAGGGCCGATAACTACTCACAGTGGTTCAACGACCTCGTAGTAAAAGCTGACCTCGCCGAGCAGTCGGCTGTACGTGGATGTATGGTCATCAAGCCTTATGGCTACGCCATTTGGGAGAAGATGCAGCAGCAGCTTGACAAGATGTTCAAGGAGACGGGCGCCCAGAACGCCTACTTCCCTCTGCTCATCCCGAAATCATTCCTGAGCCGTGAGGCCGAGCACGTCGAGGGCTTCGCCAAGGAGTGTGCTGTAGTGACCCACTACCGTCTGCGTGCCAAGGACGACAAGAGCGGCGTCGAGGTTGACCCCTCTGCCAAGCTTGAAGAAGAGCTCATCGTACGTCCTACTTCCGAGACCATCATATGGAATACCTATAAGAACTGGATTCACTCATGGCGCGACCTGCCCTTGATGTGCAACCAGTGGTGTAACGTCATGCGCTGGGAGATGCGCACCCGTCCGTTCCTGCGTACATCAGAGTTCCTGTGGCAGGAAGGACACACTGCCCACGCCACCCGCGAGGAGGCTGAAGCCGAAGCACAGAAGATGCTGAAGGTCTATGCCAAGTTTGCCGAGGAGTGGATGGCCGTGCCCGTCGTTCAGGGTGTGAAGAGCGAGACCGAGCGTTTCGCCGGCGCTCTCGACACCTACACCATCGAGGCCATGATGCAGGACGGCAAGGCCCTGCAGTCAGGAACCTCGCACTTCCTTGGCCAGAACTTCGCCAAGGCCTTCGAGGTCACCTATCTTAATAAGGAGAACAAGCCCGAGTATGTTTGGGCAACGTCATGGGGTGTCTCTACCCGTCTCATCGGTGCACTCATCATGACTCATAGCGACGACAACGGTCTCGTGCTGCCTCCGAAGCTCGCCCCCATCCAGGTGGTCATCATCCCCATTGCCACCAAGCCCGAGCAGATGGAGCAGGTCAACAAGGAGGTGACACCCATCATCGAGGCTCTGCGCCAGAAGGGCATCACCGTGAAGTTCGACGATGCCGACAACAAGCGTCCAGGCTTCAAGTTCGCCGACTACGAGCTGAAGGGCGTTCCCGTACGTCTCGTCCTCGGTGCACGCGACCTTGAGAACGGTACCATCGAGGTGATGCGTCGTGACACACTCGAAAAGGAGACCCGTCCCCTGGAGGGTATCACCGAATATGTGGAGCAACTGCTGGAGGACATCCAGAAGAACATCTTCGAGAAGGCCAAGGCCTATCGCGATGCCCGCATCTACGAGTGCGACAACTACGAGGAGTTCAAGGAGCGCGTCAAGGACGGCGGTTTCTTCCTCTGCCACTGGGACGGCACTGCCGAGACCGAGGCTCAGATCAAGGAAGAGACACAGGCCACTATCCGCTGCGTGCCCTTCGGTGTTGAGCAGACGCCCGGTGTCGACATGGTGAGCGGCAAGCCCTCTAAGGCCCGCGTTATCATCGCTCGCAGCTACTAAATCATAGCATCATAAAGAAACAGACTGCAGATGCCGTCCCAATCAGTGGATGACGTCTGCAGTCTCTTTTTATTTCAACATTATCCTTTCTCTCCTTCTTAATATATCAGAATCTCTCGGGCACGGGCAATCTGCTCAGCGGTGGGAGTCGGGATGTCTTTCAACGAATAGGCAATGCCCAGCTGTTCCCATTTGAAGGTGCCCAGGGTATGATAAGGAAGCACCTCCACTTTCTGAATATTATGCAGCGTGTTGAGTGTCTGGCGCAGCTGGGTGAGCTGCTCCTCATCGTCGGTGATACCTGGCACCAATACATGACGAATCCATACCGGCTTCTCGATGTCAGACAGATAGCGGGCGCAGTCGAGGATGCTCTCGTTGCCGTGCCCCGTGAGCCAGCGGTGCTTCTCGCTGTCTATGTGCTTGATGTCGAGCAGCACTAGGTCGGTACTCTGCATCAGTCGCTGGAACTTAGCAAAGAAAGGCTCTTCACGGGTGAAGGGCTGGGCTGCAGTGTCGAGACAAGTGTTGATGCCACGACGGTGGGCTTCCTCGAACAAGTCTGTCAGGAAGTCTATCTGCAGTAAGGCTTCACCACCGCTGACGGTGATGCCGCCATCGGGGCCCCAGTAGCTGCAGTAGCGCTCGGCCTTGTCGAGAAGCTCGTCGACGGTCGCCGTCGTGCCGCACTGAGCTGAGCCCAGCTTCCAGGTGTCAGGGTTGTGACAGTAGCGACAGCGCATCTGGCACCCCTGCAGGAAAATGAGAAACCGAATCCCTGGCCCGTCAACAGAGCCAAAGGATTCGGTAGAGTGTATATAGCCAGTCCTAGTCATACTAGATATACTAGTTCTTCTAGTTACAGGCTCTCGTGAGACTGACGTGCAATTACGTCTTCCTGCTGCTCACGAGTCAGGTCAATGAACTTCACAGCGTAGCCAGACACACGGATGGTGAAGTTGGCGTACTCAGGCTTCTCGGGATGCTCCATGGCATCGCGCAGCTTGTCAACACCAAACACATTCACGTTCAGGTGGTGTGCACCCTTGGTGAAGTAACCGTCCATCACGCGAACCAGTGTCTGAGCGCGCTCCTCGTCGTTATGACCCAGAGCGTTGGGGCTGATGGTCTGGGTGTTCGAGATACCGTCGAGTGCATACTCGTAAGGAATCTTGGCCACAGAGTTCAGCGAGGCCAGCAGGCCGTTCTTCTCAGCACCGTAGCTGGGGTTGGCACCAGGAGACAGAGGTGTACCGGCACGGCGTCCGTCGGGCAGGTTACCAGTGTACTTACCATAAACCACGTTCGAGGTGATGGTCAGGATTGAGCAGGTAGGCTCAGAGTTACGATAGGTGTGGTGACGCTTGATCTTAGCGAGGAAGGTCTTCAGCACCCATACAGCCACCTCGTCGGCACGGTCGTCATCGTTACCGTAGCGGGGGAAGTCACCCTCCACCTGATAGTCTACGTTGAAGCCGGTCTCGTCGCGGATAATCTTCACCTTGGCATACTTCACGGCGCAGATAGAATCGACCACATGAGAGAAGCCGGCAATACCTGTTGCGAAGGTACGGCGCACGTCGGTATCGATGAGGGCCAGCTCGGCAGCCTCATAGAAGTACTTGTCGTGCATATAGTGAATCAGGTTCAGCGTGTTCACATAGATGTCAGCCAGCCAGTCGAGCATATCGCGGAAGCGGGGCTCCAGCTCCTCCCAGGTGAGGTACTCGCTGGTGATGGGACGGAACTTAGGACCGCACTGCTCGCGGGTCTTGGCATCCACACCGCCGTTGATGGCGTAGAGCAGTGTCTTGGCCATGTTGGCACGGGCACCGAAGAACTGCATCTCCTTACCAGTCTGGGTAGCGCTCACGCAGCAGCAGATGCTGTAGTCATCGCCCCAGATAGGACGCATCACGTCATCGTTCTCGTACTGGATAGAGCTGGTTTTCACCGAGATCATCGAAGCATAGTGCTTGAAGTTGTCGGTCAGACGGGGAGAATAGAGCACGGTGAGGTTAGGCTCAGGTGAGGGACCCATGTTCTCCAGCGTGTGGAGGAAGCGGAAGTCGTTCTTGGTCACCATGTGACGGCCGTCCTGTCCCAGACCACCGACCTCAAGCGTAGCCCATACAGGGTCGCCAGAGAACAGCTGGTTGTACGAAGGAATACGTGCGAACTTCACCATGCGGAATTTCATTACCAAGTGGTCGATGAGCTCCTGAGCCTCGGCCTCAGTCAGAGTACCTTCAGCCAGGTCGCGCGTGATATAAATATCAAGGAATGTTGATACACGACCAACAGACATGGCAGCACCATTCTGAGTCTTGATGGCAGCCAGGTAGCCGAAGTACAGCCACTGTACAGCCTCGCGGGCGTTCTGTGCAGGCTGTGAGATGTCGAAGCCATAGATCTGAGCCATCTCCTTCATGGCCTTCAGGGCCTTGATCTGCATAGAGATTTCCTCACGCAGACGGATGATGTCCTCGCTCATCTGACGCTTGCCGCAGTTGTACTTGTCAATCTCCTTCTGCTCAATCAGGAAGTCGATACCATAGAGGGCCACACGACGGTAGTCGCCCACGATACGGCCACGGCCGTAGGTGTCGGGCAGACCGGTGAGAATGTGGTTATGACGAACACGCAACATCTCGTCGGTGTAGGCATCAAACACGCCGTCGTTGTGGGTCTTGCAATATTTGGTAAAAATCTCGTGCAGTTTCTCTGAGGGCTGGTAGCCGTATGTGGTGCAAGCCTGCTCAGCCATCTTGATGCCGCCAAAGGGCATGAACGCACGCTTCAGGGGCTTATCGGTCTGCAGACCAACCACCTTCTCCAAGTCCTTCTTGCTCTCGTCGATGTATCCAGGGCCATAAGCTGTCATGCTCGACACGATCTCCGTCTCCATGTCGAGCACACCACCCTTGGCACGCTCCTCCTTCTGCAGCTCCTGCAGACGACCCCACAAGGTGTTTGTGGCATCGGTAGGTCCGGCCAGGAAGGACTCGTCGCCCTCATAAGCCGTGTAGTTATTCTGAATAAAGTCTCTAAGATTGACCTCCTCGGTCCATTTGGTTCCTTTAAAACCACGCCATTCTTTACGCATTGATTAATCAGTGATTTATGTTGTTTTGTAAAATAATAATACCTATTGTATTTTTTCGAGGTGCAAAGGTACGACTTTTTTATGACCTGTGCAACTTTTTGCGCAGCATAATTGGGATATCGTGATACAAATCAAAAAAAGGAGCACCCAAAACGGATGCTCCTTTGATTATGGAAGGTGTGTCAGCGGACGAACCGCTGACCACACGTTTTCTGATTAATCCTCCCAATTCTCCTGGCTCTTGCGGATGTAGCTCTTGTAGCGGAGCTGGGCCATCTTCTGAGCCTCGGCGAAGAGTTCTTCGGCCTCGTTGGGATAAGCCTTCTTAACTGACAGGTAACGAACCTCACCGAGCAGGAAGTCGTGGAAGTTCTCCCAGTTGGGCTCCTTAGAGTCGAGAGAGAACGGATTCTTGCCTTCCTCAGCCAGAGCGGGATTGTAGCGCCACAGGTGCCAGTAGCCG
>Ga0265301_10003962_pt1 | contig 15214 bp, 6 predicted proteins | sample AusTroGonzalo_MG_2_FD_193488 | JGI IMG/M metagenome (GOLD analysis project Ga0265301, IMG submission 193488) | Bovine rumen microbial communities from tropical cattle in Woodstock, Queensland, Australia - Gonzalo_04 | ecosystem: Host-associated > Mammals > Digestive system > Stomach > Rumen ...
GGGCAGGTAGGCATCGCAGGTGTTGGGGTAGTGCATGGCCAGGAAGGTTGTGGTCATGCCGTCCTTGCTGAGTCCCGTAGAGAGCCATTTGCCAGTGAAGATGTGAAGTTTCTTGAGTGTGTTGACAAGGGTGCAGAGGTCATGCGAGGCATAGGTGGCTCGGCATTTGTCCCAATAGTTCTCTGAAGTGAGGGGGCCGTTCGGCGCATATGATGCCTCAGAGGGTTTGGACTCACCGTGATAGCGATGTTCCACCTCTATCTCGTTGGCATTGAGCTCCTGGGTTATATTGTCAATAGCAATATCCCCCGGATCATATATGTCATAACCGTTGGTGTACAGAACGGTGAGGGCATCTGGGCCCACGTAGTTGCTTATGACGGCTCGCTGATAGAAAGGCACCTTCAGCTCGCTATCAGAGGCATCAAGTTGCTGCAGGAAGTAAAACAGAAGCGACTGCTTGCCTGGATAGGCTCTGTTGTCCAGAATCTCTATATCCTTAAAGTACTGGTCGTTCTGCTCCAAAACAGCTTTTATCTGCTCCAGGCTGGTTGGTGTCTCCTGCGGAATTACCAAGTCGGGGTATGCATACTTGTCAATATCATCGTTGGCTACTACACGGATCCATGTTGGCAGTAACACCAGCAGACAAATCATGAATTTTGAAATGTGTGCTCTCATTTCTGTAATTTTTATCCTAATTGACGGCAAAGTTAGAAAAAAAATCTTAGATTCTTCTGCATGATACAAAAAAAAAGCTGAATTGTTTTGTATTCTGCCAGCATATACATATTTTTGCAACGATGGATGTTATTAACCGGATAAGTAACTAAGTCAACACTAAGGTGAAACGAATCACGCTGCTACTATTGCTGATGCTCTCTCAGCTTGGCTCCCTGGCACAGGGATGGCCTGCCGATTTCGATGGGGTAATGCTGCAAGGGTTCTATTGGGATTCCTTTTCGCAAACCTCGTGGAGTAAGTTGCAGGCCGAGGCCGACGAGATTGCCCCTTATTTCCAACTTGTCTGGGTGCCGCAGAGTGGATGGTGCAATACAGACCGTAATATGATGGGCTATACGCCAGTCTATTACTTCAACCAGCAGAGCTCCTTCGGCTCCGAGGCTCAGTTGCGCAGTATGATTGCCGCTTTCCGCCAGCGGGGGACGGGTGTGATAGCCGATGTGGTCATCAACCATCGCAACAACATGGGGCAGAATGGCTCGTGGGTGGATTATCCTGCCGAGACCTACAATGGTCAGACTTATCAGATGCTGTCCTCCGATATCTGTTGCGACGACGATAATGGCCAGACGGCAGCGTGGGCTGCTCAGCATGGCGTTTCATTGTCCGCCAACAACGATACGGGCGAGGGGTGGCCGGGCTGTCGCGACCTGGACCATAACAGCCCCAACGTGCAGCAGTGTATCAAGGCCTACTTGAAGTTCCTGTTGGAAGATATCGGCTACTCGGGTTTTCGCTACGATATGGTCAAGGGCTTCTATGCCTCTTTCATCGCCGACTACAACACCTATGCCCAACCGTCTTTCAGTGTTGGCGAGTATTGGGACAGTACCGATAAAATCCGTCAGTGGGTCAGTAACACCAAGGGCTATGTTTCCGACAAGCCCACCAGTGCTGCATTCGACTTCCAGTTCCGTTTCCGTATGCGCGATGCCATTAACAGCCGAGACTGGCGTCACTTGGGCTACACCGAGAAGCCCCTCTCAGCCGATAATAACTACAAGCGCTATGCGGTCACTTTTGTCGAGAACCACGATACAGAGAAGCGCAACAACGGTGACGAGCAAGACCCCATCCGCACAGATACCCTGGCTGCCAATGCCTATCTGTTAGCCATGCCAGGCACACCATGCGTTTTCTACACCCACTGGCGCGATCATGGCTATGCCATCCGCCAGATGATTCTGGCTCGTCGTCTGGCCGGTATCACCAACACCAGCCTTAGCCAGCAGACTGTCAGCACCCAGCAATACTATGCCGCCACCACTACGGGGCGGAATGCCGCGCTGCTCTGTGTGGTGGGTAATACGCCTCAGGGCTATAATGTCAGTAAGACCCGCTATGCCGAAATTCTTTCAGGAAAAGGCTATCGCTATCTTCTCGGTCGGAGTGCCAATACCGTGTGGATGGATGTTCCCGACGGTACATACGAGGCTCCGCTAAAAGTCAGGCTCACAGCTGTTACCAATCTTTCGGGTGCCAACATTGTCTATACCTTGGACGGCTCCGAACCGACGGCTCAGAGTCCGCAGCTGACGGATGGCGCCGAACTCTCCATAACCGAGTCCTGCACACTGCGTGCCGGCATTCTGTCGGGTGGGGAGGTACGAGGCCTTCAGCAACGCCGATATCAAATCTTCCAGCCGCGCGAGATTACCTTTCATGTCCGTTCCGATGTCAATTGGGCGGGCATTACCTTTTATGTATGGGACAATATGAACCGCCAGCTCAATGGTGACTGGCCGGGCAAGCGTGTCACCACCACCCAGACTATTAACGGCTATCGGTGGTTCTGTCAGACATTTGCGGTTACTTCGCCTCAGCAGTACCTTAATCTGGTAGTCAGTAATACCTCTGGCAGCAGGCAGACGGTCGACGTGACAGGCCTTCGCTCAGAAAGTTACCTCTACATCACTGCCATCCGCGATGATGGCAAATATGTGGTCGAGGACCTTACCGCTGATATGGAGACAAGCATCCCCCTTCACCCCTCGGTAATCCAGCCTGTGGACAGCTCTAACCGCCATATCTGCGATCTGCAAGGAAGGGAGGTCTCTCATCCCCGACGCGGTATCTATATCCAGAATGGCAGACGTGTCTTGTATAAGTAAAACCTATTGAAAAAATAAAGAGAAATGAAATTATCCTACCGTATTCTTCTCCCCCTGCTATTCTCGTTGCTGGCAACGACACATCGTGCAGATGACACAACCTTCACGGCCTCTAACCTCACCGTCACATGGAGCCAGACAGACAGGGCTTTTACCATCCGCGGCACTTTGTCCGACGGATTCGCCCGCGATTTGGTGCTGCGCAGCAAGCCGCAGGCTACCTATCGCCACCTCACAGCATCCGATATCCATACCCTTTCTTCCGACTCTTTTCAGCAGGTTGGCTACGTGGCACGTCCCGTCCAAGATGTCTTTGGCAGTGGCACAGAGCATGTCTTCACCTTTGGCCATCCTTCCTCAGACCAGGTGCTCCTGCAGCAGTCGTTCTATGCCTACGATGGGCTTCCCTTCCTCCTGACGCGCCTCGCGCTTATCAGCCGTGACGGCGTTATCAGCAGCAATCATTTCGAACCCGTCTGCTGCGAGGGCACTACATGGCGCTTTCTCAGTACCACGTCCACCAACAACAGGATGTTGCAGGTGCCCTTTGACAACAATGAGTTCGTGCGCTATCATACCTATCGGCTGAACCGTACTATGACCTCCTACGAGGTCTGTGCCCTCTTCGACGGAGCCAAACGCAATGGTGCGGTCTTTGGCAGTGTCGATCACGACCAGTGGAAGAGCGGCGTCTACGTCGATGCTGTCTCGGGCATTGGTGTCAGGAAGTTACAACTTATCTCGGGTCTTGCTGACAAGCAGACGCGCGACGATATCAGTGGCTACGACCACCAGCCCCATGGTTCGCTGCAGGGCGATACCATAGCCTCGGCACGTTTTCTCATAGGCTTCTTCGACGATTGGCGTCAGGGCATGGAGACCTTTGCCGATGCCTGTGCCACCGTCCGACCGGCACGACACGACTGGACACATGGCACACCCTTCGGATGGCAGAGTTGGGGCGTTATGTCCGACAAGAATTCATATAATGCCGATGTGGAGATCAGTAAATACTACGCCGAGGTGCTCCAGCCTGCGGGCTTTTGCTGCGAGGACGGCAATATCGTCATCAGCCTCGATGCCAGTAGCAATGTCAGTGACCAGCAGCGGCGCAAGCTCGTGACAGACGGACGCAAGGTGCGTCAGCTCGTCGGCTGTTATACCACACCCTTCGCTCTATGGTGGGACGAGGAGAGCATTAACAACTACGAGGTAACATGGACTGAGAAAGGACGTCAGCGGAAAGCCAAGATGCGCGAGACGCTTATCACCATTGGCGGCAAGCCCGTCAAGTACAATGGTGCCTACTGCCGCGACCCATCGCACCCTGTTACCCGACAGGATATATACAATACCGTTCGCAGCTGTGTCAACGATGGTGTTAAATGGATCAAGGCCGACTTCCTCAACAATGGTATCGTCCAGTCCGACAGCTACTACGACCCCAACATCCATACAGCCGTCGAGGCTTACAATGTGGGTATGAACTACTTTCAGGGGCTTTGCCAGAAGGCGGGCATCTTCCTGAACCTTTCCATTGCCCCCCTCTTCCCTCACGGACATGCCAACGGGCGTCGCATAGCCTGCGACACGTGGGCCCGTATCGACCAGACGGAGTATGCCATGAATGCTATCAGCGGAGGGTGGTGGACAGACCGCCTATATCAGTTCAACGATCCCGACCACCTTGTCCTTGTCGGCAATGGCGATCAGGGCAAGACTACTGTTGGCGAGAATCGCGCCCGTGTTACTAGCGGTGCCGTAACGGGAATGATGCTTGTGGCGGATAATTTCAGTCCTTCCGACCAGAGCGGATGTGGCAATAACACCCTCAGTCGTCAGCGGGCCGAAGAGTGTCTGCTGAATGCCGATGTGAATGCTGTTGCCCGCATAGGCCGCAGCTTCCGCCCCCTGTATGGTCATAAGGAGTACGACCAGAACGAGGACCATGCCCAGAGCCTCTTCACGCTGCGCACAGACAGTTGTGTTTTTGTGGCTGCCTTCAACTTCACCGCTTCGCAACAGTCCTTTTCCGTTCCTCTGCAGGACCTCGACATCCCAGCCGGCCAGCAGATATTGGATATTAAGGAATTGTGGCTACAGCGTCAGGTTATGTACACCGCCTCCAGGTTCACATTTAATGTGCCGGCCCGCGATGCCCGCCTCTTCTGCATACGTCTGGCTAATGCAGCCGATGCTGTTCATTCTACCCCTCAGGCAGGCTCGTCGGTTCTCCAGACCACCGATTTCGACCTTCAGGGCCGCCCAGCGATGCCTTATGCACAGTCCAACCTGCTCCTGCGGCGTACAACGTATGCCGACGGAACCTCACAGACGCGTAAGATGCTCCAGTGAGAGAATGTAAGCGCACGGCGGGGCAATCTGCTGTTGTTTTATTTAAACACATTCTTGCCAACCTTCACATCGCGGCAATTGCGTTGCAAGATGTCGTGTCCCCATACAAAGGTGTTGCCGTAGATCTCTACATCCTTTGCATCGTCCAGCCTGATAGCTGTCCTGTGTCGGCCTTCGATGTGATTGTTGCGTATCAGGATATTGCTGTTGATGTGGACGGGTGTTTCGGGCGCCTCTGTGGTGACCATAACACCTGTTGCAGCGTAACCGTCATCTGTTCCTGCTCCGCGGATGTAGTTGCCTTCCACCACCACATGCTCTACAGGCCCTGCCTCGTGCCAGCTACGTTCGGCCCCCAGCTTGATGGCTGCTAAGGTGCTGCGTCCTATGCGGTTGCCCCGCACCACCACATCGCGTGCTTTCAGCAGGAAGGCACGTCCGTTATTGTATTCATCCACATTGTCCGCAATCATTACGCGTGGGAAGCGTGTGTAGTTATACATCAACAGCTTGTCATAGTCGGTCATGGGCAGCGGGTGGTCCAGAGTCACCTCCACGCGCCATGCCTCGGTATCTGTGCTGCACGAGCGCGTCACAAAGCGTCCCACCTCTTTCATATTTCTGCTGTTCAGCAGAATCAGCGTATCGCCCATCATTGGGTAGTCCAGAGCCTGGGCATGCAGGTCGGCTCCCCTTATCTGTATCTCCGCCTTGTTGCTGTCGGCGGCGTCGGGCGTAACGTACCAGTAGTAATTGTGTATGTTCGTACAGTCGTCACCGTTGCCTGCAAAGGTAGAGTGAGTAATGGTCAGGTCGCCGCTGCACGAGGTAAAGTGTGTGGCGTCAGTGGATGTAGAGCTGACCCGTCCCTCATCGGGCGTCACGTTCAGGCTTTCTATCAAGATATTGTGGCAGAGGTGTCCCACCACTCCCATGCCGGGGAAGCTCCTGATAGAGAGCCCGCGCAGGGTGATATCCTCCGATTCGCGCAGCATCACGCACGGACGGTAATGTCCTCCATAGCGAATCACCAAGATGTCGCCCACGGGTGGATTCTCTTTCGATGTCATGCGCACCAGTCCCGGCCGTATCAGTTCCGTATCCCCCACATGACCGTAATAGAAGTGTTTCTTTTCTTGGCTATAGAAATAGTAGCGCCCCTGCACGATGCTGTCTATGTAGGTATAGAGCGCAGGGTCGTATGCTATGTCGAAGTTCTCCTTCGTAGAGCGCACCACACGCCCCTCCGTTGCAGCAGGACGGCGGTAGGTGATTTCCATTCCGTTCATCGTTACTCTCTTGCATTGCTCGAAGGAGAATACCTGCATCCATCCCTCCACCATCAGTCGGGCTCCTCGTGCCTCTATCGTCAGGTCTTCACATCCCGTAAAGTCCAGCCCCTTTACATAGGGCTTCTGTGGCTGGAACAGTTCGTGTTGCACCGCCAGTCCTCTGCCCAGTGCACCGCTGATGGCCCGTCTTTCTATGTCTATGGCTGTGGGGTCGTCCAGTTGGTATGTGCCGTTGGCAAAGAGTAGGGTAGTACCAGGGTGCCGGCGGCAATAGGCCGCGGCACGCCGCAGCGCCTCCGTGTCGGACTTCCCGTCATCGGGACGGGCACCGAACTTCCTCACATATACCGTGCGTGCACCGACCTCAAGGGCCGACAATAAGATGATAATCAGCACACAAAGAATACGTTTTCTCATACCCATCTTTTTCAATCATGAAGATTCCTCGAACGCAGGTAATCCAGCAAGAACTGCGGACGGTCCGTCTGGATAATTCTGCAACCCAGCACATCTATCAGATAGCCATAGCCATTATCAAAATCCTTCAGCGAAGCATCATCATCGTGTCCGCCGGCCATCGTGTCCCAAAGCGTGTTATACCAGATTAGGGAGCGTCCCTTCATGGTATCCTTCAGCTTCTTGGGCAGAGGATTGGAGTCCAGCTTATACAACAGTTCAAAGGCTACGGGCTGCATATCACCGATAAACTTCTCGATTTGCTCCTCCGCATCCTTATTATCAAGATTTATAATGGGCATATAGATAACATCCTTCAAATAATCGCCATACAGTTCCTTCACCTTTTCAGCCGAGGAGTTACCCTTCATGACAATCTGCTTCGTGGTTCCTGTTTCCTTCATCAGTTCATAAACCTGCTCGAAGTATCGGTCAGCCTTGTCCAGGTTCAGCATCACCTTACCCTTGGCACGCAGCAGCGCCTCCTTCAGTGTTGGCACATTATGGATGGTACGGATGGCGCATCCGTTCTTCAGTTTCAGCGTCTTGATGTAAGCCAGCGTAGTATCCGCAATGGCTCCCTTGCCCGTTGTCGTCCGGTTCAGCGTAGCGTCGTGCATCAGAATTAGCTGTCCGTCCTTTGTGCGCTGCACATCCAGTTCCACAATGTCCACCCCCATCTTGATGGCATTGTCGATGGCTTCCAGTGAGTTCTCTGGGAAGTTACGCCAGTCGCCCCGATGCGAAGCAACGATAACTGAACTCTGGTCACGATTCATCAGTTTCTCCCTGATCAGAGAAACCCTGTCCTGCGCCATTGCACTAATGGCAATCAGCGTCAGCAGCAATAATAACAATTTCCTCATGGTCTTTCCCTTATCGATTTAAAAAGCTAAACATTCGCCGCAAAGATAAAGAATAATTTCGAATACTCAAAAATAATACCAGTTATAAAACCACATTTTAACCTTTGTTTTTGAACCCTGAGGTAACCCTGAGGTAACCCTGAGGTACTCCTTGGGTGCTTCTAGCTTTGTTTGCAGCCTCGGGAGTCTGCACGTGTTACCCCCAGGAGCCTGCACGTGTAGATTCGAGGAGTGTGCAAATGCAGGCTCTGGGACTTGGACTTTAGTAGTTGGCGTTCTAAAACATCATCCTATGAAAAAATTTATTTTTTTTATTGGTTGTATTGAAATAATCTGTATATTTGCAAATAGAAAGAGGAGAAATCCATGAATTAACTAAAACAATAACACCTAATAATACCATACTAATGAAAAGACTTTTACTTGCGATATCTTTGTTATGTGCTTTAAGCATACAGGCTCAGACCTATTGGGACGGTACAGCCGACAAGAACCTGCCCGGCGAAGGCACTAAGGCGAGTCCTTATCTTATCTCTACGCCTGAACAGTTGGCGGGTTTGGCAGAGCGCACGAATGTCGACAAGGAAGACTTTGTCGGCAAGTATATTAAACTAACGGCAGATATTTACCTGACCGACTTCACTGATCCTGATACCGCCAGTTGGAAAGAATGGGAACCCATTGCACATTCGCTGATGAAATGGGGTGAGGATATCGATGAAGGATTTTTCCGTGGTCATTTCGATGGTGGTGGTCATACCATTTACAATATGTATTATGGCAAAGGTATGAACTGGGCAGATGATTGGGATCCTGATGATTGGGACATTGATCTGGGCGACTATGATTACTCGGTGATGCATAGAGCCCTGTTTGTGAATCTGGATGGAGGTACGATTGAAAACCTCACGCTTCGGAATGCTAAGATGTCTGCGGTCGGACAGGCACTTTTGGTGTTCAATGCCAGCGAGGGGAGTGTTATACGCAACTGTCACGTTCAGGGCGAGTTCCGTGCTACCAGTGGCGGTTCATCGGGATTGGTCGGTACGAATAGTGGTTTGATAGAGAGCTGTTCAGCTAATATCCATTCAGATCTGCAACAATGTGCAGGTTTGGTGGGGACCAACGAGGCTGCGGGCGTTATCCGTAATTGCAGCACCGGCGGTTTTATCCGTTGTACTAAGGGCGATGGCTCTGGATTTGTTAATACCAACCGTGGCCTGATAGAAGGTTGTTTGGCAAATGTCAAGATTCTGGCCTTGGGCGGTAAGGATGACAATGTAAACCATACGTTCCGTTATCGGAACGGTTCTGGTTTTGTTCATGAGAACGCAGGTATAATCCGTGAATGCGGTGCCACGGGCGATTTGGATGCAGAGGGGTCTAGTATCAATTACGTTTGGCGAAGTGCCATTTCCGGATTTGTCTACCGTAACTGGGAGAGTTTCGATAGGGCCGGTCGTATAGAGTCATGCTATGCCACAGGTAATCTGCGAGATGTAAGCGACTCTACCAAAGTAGGAGGCAACCCTGAATTTGCTACATTCTGCTATGATAATGGAGAAGATGCTCAGCATGTTACTGACCCTGCGTGTCGTGGCGACATAATAAACTGCTATTCTACAGGATCTATCAAACATCACGATGCTAATTATTATAAGACATCAATACACGCATTCCTGGCATCGAAACATACGGTTGACGGAGGTTTTGATGCAGACCTGCTGGAACCAAGTGTTCAGTTTGCCTGTTTCTTCAACAGTGATGGACTGCCTGCCATTTCGGATAAAGCAGAAACTGGATGGGATGGTATCGCCAAACCGTTGGCAGAGATGAAGTCGCAGGCTTTTGTTGATACCCTTAATATGGTGGCATCATTGCTTGGAAGCAGCCAATGGGAATTGAGAGACGGATTGCCTCGGCCTACCGGTACTCGAATTAAGAATTCAACGGTTCTTTTTGGTGGTGGTAGTGGTACCAAAGATGATCCTTACTTGATTGCCACAAGGGAACATATAGACAACCTACGTTGGTTGGTAAAATATGGGCATGATTTCCGTAGTGAATACTTCCTACAGACTGCTGACATTGCCTTGAATGCCCCTCGAGAGCAATGGGAATACGAGGCTCCTAAGCGTTGGGAACCTATAGGTATGCCTTATGCGTACGAATTCTATTCCAGGGAAGCTCCAAGAATGTTCAGAGGTATATATGACGGTGGTTTCCACGAGGTACAAAATATGTATATTAGCAGTATTCCATCAGGAAACTATGGGTTGTTCAGTACTATGGGAAAAGGGACACAATTGCGCAACCTTGGTGCTACCGATGCCTATATCCGTGCTGACGGTAAGGTGGGTATTCTAGTGGGCTCGGCAGGCAAGAAGGCCGTTATATCGCAATGCTGGACATCCGGCGATGTCAGTTGGAAGACTCAATACGGCGCTACAGTTGGTGGTATTGCAGGATCAGGGGGGGATGGCTGTTTGTTCCTAAACTGTTCGTCAAGTGCCACTGTCACTGGAGGTATCGGAGGCAATACCATTCAACCCTATTCTGGTGCAGCCAAAGGTAATTATAACGTCTATGCTAATGACTCTTTGGTAAACTTCCTTTTCACAGGTAATTTGTCTGTTGGAGAGAGGGGACTTTATGGGGCAGGATTTGAGTATTTTGCAAACATGTTCGTCGATAAGGAAAAGGCTAAGATAAATTATCAGTCAGACGGTCGGTATGGTACGACAATGCCTACAGCATGGATGCAGTCAAAGGAATTGGTTAATATCTACAACTATTCTGTTTCACAGTGGAATGCCACTCATAGCGAAGACCTACAGCTGAACTATTGGGAATGGCATGAGGGTGCTTATCCGCGTGTATCAAACAATAAATCGTGGCGACCGGATGTTAGGATAACCTTTAATTCAAACGGAGGTGAAACTATTGTCGATAAATATGTATATAGCGGCAGCGAGGCATTGCCACCTCAACGTCCTCTGCGCGATGGCTATATCTTTGCCGGATGGTATAAAGATCCAGGATTGACCCAATTCTTCTGCTGGGAGGCAGAACGCCCTACAAGCAATCTTACGTTATATGCTCGATGGCACAAGGATGACCGCTTCGAGATTGACATCACACCGTTCCAGAATGAGTTCGCCACAAAAATCCATATTAAAACTGCTGCTCAATTACGTGGCTTTGCAGCCATTGTAAATGGCGTTTATGACTGGGGCGAGAAAGTGCCGTACAGTTCAGAGGACCCGCAGTTGGCAAATCCGCGATATCCAGTGTCAACAATAATCGTTCCGGATGGGTTAGAAGGAAAGTCTGTGGTGTTGGACAATGATATCCTTCTGTGCGACACAACAGACTGGCAATACTGGGGACGTGGCGCTTTCGGATTACCATGGAAAGCTATCGGTAGTGCTACTGGCGTAAACAACGAGGGAAGGCCTTCTTTCAAGGGTACATTCGACGGTCAGGGACACGTTATCTATGGTATGTATATCGAATTGAACGGAATGCCGGGCTGGAGTGATAGTGATGGCCGTCCAGCTGTGGGCCTTTTCGGAACAGTTTCAAATGCAACCGCCATTCAGAATGTAGGTGTAGCGGCTTCTGTCATCGATGGTCAGAACTATAATACCCGTGGACAAGCGGGAGATGCTGTCTGGTACTGGCGTCGTCAGGGATACGGCTCTCAAGGATGGTATTATGTAGGTATGCTGGCAGGAAAAGTTTCGGGAGGTACGACAGTCTCCCAGTGCTTTACTCAAGGCAATATGTATATGGAAACTTCTTATGGAACGGCTGGGTTTGCTGGTTCGGCGGGTAATATCAGTAATTGCTACTCACGTGTAAACATACATGTAAATAATTATAAAGAATCATATGTTCCTCAGGATTATGGTTTCGTGGCTGAAAACAGTTCTATAACCAATAGCTATTGTGCAGGCCAGAGTTATCATGCTTTCTGTGGTGGATCTAATATAACTGGATGTTATTACGACAAAACACATGTGAAGGTGCCCGGTTCTCAGGCTACGCCAGCTACTCCAAACGCAATGCGCGCTAAGGCAACCTTTGATGGCTGGGATTTTGAGAATGTATGGGGCAGCAACGATGCCATAAACGATGGCTATCCTTACCTCCGAATATTCAAAGAGGGCGTTCCTGATGATCCAGACCCAGTTCTCGTAACTGGTATTACTCTGAATGTATCAGACACCACAATCATTGCTGGTAATACACTACAACTCATAGCCACAATTGTACCCGAAGATGCCGAAAACAAGAAGGTAATATGGAGCTCTAAGAATAATTATATCTCAGACAAGTGGTTCTCAATTGATGAGAACGGACTTGTGACAACAAAAGTGGATTTGGAAACTAATGGCGGCTCTGCCCAGTATGTCATTGCTGCAACTACTGACGAAGGCAATTATGAGGCAACGTGTACATTGACTGTGGTACAACCACGTATTGCCGACATAAGACCAATAGCATACCGTCGTATTGGTGATACGGAATGGAAATACAAGGAATACTTGTCCATCGCATCGGAGAATTTTGAGTATATGGTAGTGGCATATACCGACCCCGATGAGGGCAATGACGGGATATCATGGAAGACATCTGATCCGGATCGACTTTCAATAGAAGAGATGACGGATACAGTTTGTACATTTTATTTTTATGGCTATGGTGAGAGAACGTATAATTGCGGACGTGCTTTGGTTAGATGTCACAAGGCTATTGAAGGAGACGATTGTATAAAAATCGAGGCATCGCTTACCAGCGGCATAAATCGTGTCTATGATGCCTATGTTAGAGTCGTAGAATGTACGAGAATTAAGGGTATATATAAATATCCATTGCAGTTGTGGTCAGAATGGCCTGATACGGAGATGAATGTAGGTGCACAGCAATTGTTAACTGTAGAATTGGATGATGACATTAGTTATCTGCCCACCATAAAGTGGACATCCTCTGATCCGACTGTGCTCTCAGTTGATGAAAACGGATTGGTAACGGCCGTCAGTCCTGGCACGGCTACAATAACGGCGTCAGTCCCGAATACTGATGTATCCCTTTCTACAGAAACTATTACCGTAAAAGAAATCGAAGTCTGGGATGTTACCATAAAAGAGTATAATGGTGAACGTATTGAATTGGACGAAGGAGATACATATCAGCTGACAGCTGTCATTAATCCCGATAATGCCACATACAAGACTATAACCTGGACGTCAAGCAATGATGAGTTTGCCACTGTTGACGAAAACGGTCTTGTTCGTGCGGTAAAGGGCGATCCTAATGGTAATGATGTCACAATTACTGCTAGTTCAAATAATGGACGCAAAGCCGATGCTCATTTTAAGATTAAAAAGGATATCTTGCCAGAAAAGATTGTCTTGTCAAAGCATGAATTGACGCTCAAGGCTGGCCAATCTAATCGATTGAGCATAACTATTTTGCCCGACAATGCGACGCTCAAGACGGTAAGCTGGATTTCAAGTGACAGTACTGTTGCTACGATTTCTGACATCTTTGCTTGGGGTAGTGCACAGGTTAATGCTCTTAAGGTGGGGACTGCAGAAATAATAGCGCGTGTTGGTAAGGAGGGACATTACATTTGTGATACATGCCAGGTAACTGTTGTGCCAGATAAGGTAACAGTCAGTTTCTATAATTGGGATGGAACATTACTACAGCAATCCGAAGTCGAGTATGGCGAAATGCCGAGATATTCGGGAATAACACCGAGTCGCGAATCAACAGCACAATACGATTATGTATTTGCAGGCTGGGATCCGGAAATCGTAAAGGCCGAAGCCGATGCTTCCTATACGGCTACTTATGAGGAGAAGGAACGTAAATACACCGTCAGTTTCTATGACTGGGACGGCTCGTTGTTGCAGGAATTAGAAGTTGAGTATGGTAAGGTTCCTGAGTATGTTGGATTTAAGCCTACTCGTGAATCCACAGCGCAGTATGATTATGAATTCATTGGCTGGAGTCCTGAGCTTGCGAAGGTAGAATCTGATGCTTCGTACACAGCAACCTATTCCGAGACATTACGTAAGTACACCGTCAGTTTCTATGACTGGGATGGTTCGTTATTGCAGGAATCAGATGTGGAATATGGTAAGGTTCCAGAATACACAGGTTCAGCTCCTGTTCGTGAATCTACAGCGCAGTATGATTTCGAGTTCATTGGCTGGAGTCCTGAGATTGCGAAGGTAGAAGCAGAAGCTACGTACACTGCAACCTATAAAGAGACGTTACGTAAGTACTCCATCAGTTTCTATGATTGGGACGGTTCGTTGTTGCAGGAATCAGATGTGGAATATGGTAAGGTTCCAGAATACACAGGTTCAGCTCCTGTTCGTGAATCTACTGTAAGATATAATTATACATTTGCTGGTTGGAGTCCAAAGATTGCGAAGGTTAATGCAGATGCTTCATACACAGCAACCTATACGGAGAATGTACGCAAATACACAATTCTCTTCAATGATTGGGATGGCTCGTTACTGCAGAAGTATGAGTTAGAGTATGGTTCTATACCCAAGTATAATGGTGCAATGCCGACCAAAGAATCGACAGAACAGTTCGAATATGCGTTTGCGGGATGGAGTCCTAAGATAGTGAAGGTGGAAGCTAATGCTACATACACGGCCACATATACAGAATCGATACGTAAGTACACCATCAGCTTCTATGACTGGGATGGCTCGTTATTGCAGCAAACTGAAATGGAGTACGGTTCCGTGCCTAAATATGATGGACCTGAGCCGACCAGAGAGTCTACATCCGAAGATTACGATTATATCTTCAAAGGTTGGAGTCCCATCATTACATTTGTGACTGGCGATGCGGACTATGTAGCGGAATATGAAGAAGTCGAATCTGAAACGGGCTTGCTATACATAAATGGAGTAAGAATTACTCACGCAGTAAAATATTTGGATAAGAAAGGCCGTGTGTTTATACTATTGCCTGACGGTCGTAAGTACTATTTGTATGGTAAAGAGGTGAGATAGTATCATCGCTCTCCCTCTTGCACAGAAGTAACTTGATTAAGGAGGACAATCAACTTAAATGCTTTATTTTGCAAGTTGATTGTCCTCCTTAAAGTTGTATTTGATAAAGATAAGCTTAATGAGCTGCTTGCTATTAATGACGTATGTACTCTTGCGTCACTCTACAATGCTGGCGGCAATGGCATTGCTTACAATTGAACGGAGGCGTATGGTGGAACCGCCCTCGTCGGGATGGACGGAGTTGGTGAGCAGGATAACACTGCAGTCTAACTCAGGGTCTATGACAATGCCTGTGCCTGTGAAGCCCGTGTGGCAGTAGGCCTGTGGGGAGAATAGGTCAC